>ERZ773051.239-NODE-239-length-43324-cov-11.962953_pt1 | contig 43324 bp, 54 predicted proteins | sample MGYA00580631_ERZ773051 | MGnify/ENA primary metagenome ERZ773051 (study PRJEB29015, sample SAMEA2738137) | human oral metagenome | biome: human oral; feature: human-associated habitat; material: saliva | place: China | collected 2204 ... | reverse complement strand
GTCCTTCCCGGGAGGGCCAGCCGGCCCGATCGGACCGCGAGCGCCTTCCGGTCCCCTAGGTCCAGCAGGACCCGCGGGCCCAGTCTCCCCCTGCTTACCCCTCTCACCCGGGAGACCCTGAGGACCGGGTTGTCCGGCAGCCCCTTCGGGGCCGCGGGCGCCCTCCGGTCCGGGCGGGCCAGCTGGGCCGGCGGGGCCAGTGAGTCCTGGGGAGCCGGCGTCACCTTTCGGGCCAGGGTCTCCAGCTGGGCCTCGTGGGCCGCGCTCACCAGCAGGACCGGGCTGACCATCAGCACCCTTCGGACCCTCCGGTCCGGGCGGGCCGGTAGGACCAGGAGGACCAGGAGTGAGCTGGATCTTCTGTAGGTCCGCCTTCGTGGCAAAGAGTTCGTCGGACTTGGTCCTGCTGTACCACGTGAGGTCAGCCATTGACACCTTCCTTCCATGCGAGGAGGCCGCCGCCGAGGTCGACGACGTTATTAATATTCACGGCAGTCAGAATACCGTCTGATGTTTCCTTGACGAGCGGAGGCTGGGGTGCTGGTGTTGGGGGAGTAACGTCAGGTACAGTGACATAGTTTCCGCCGATGATGTCCGTGAGGTCAGTGGCGGTTCCTGCGAGAAGGCGAGCTTGATACCTCCTGGAGACGCCCATGTCTCCAGGCACCTCGATGATGACGATGTAGTTGTACGCACCCTCGGGAAGTGACGTGGGTGCAGCTACCTTCGCTCCAGGAACGCCAGCCATGTCTACGAGGCGACCATCCTGAGCTAGTCGGGCGACGGCGTAATGGGCGATGACGTCCCTGGTGCCGTCCTCCTCAATGGCCTGGTATTGGTGATTGGGGAGGAACTGCACGCTCCCCATCCGCCCGAGCCCTTCAGGACCTACGATTCTGCCTGTGACTTTTGCGTAGCCCTGGGTCATGGGGCCTCCTGATCTGCCTTACGAACTGCCTTGACTCTATCAATACGATCATGCAAGTCTGTTACCTCATTGTAAAGATGAGCCCTGTCAGTACGTGCATCATTGCGGACGCCTTCGATTTGTCCCTCGAGGTTTCGGATTCGCTGCGACTGATCCTTGACGGTGTCCTTGAGATCGACGATGGCGTCAGCGAGAGCGTCCATGCGTTGGAAGGTGGCGGTGAACTTACTGTCCAGGTCGTCCCTTAGGTTCTGGTCGTGGTTGTTGTGTACGCCTTCGGAGGCTGATTCGGCTGCGTCGGCGGCTCGTACGATGTGCACGCTCATGCGATCCAGTCTCTCTTGCGCTTCCTTCTGCTGCTGCTTGAGCCTCGTGGTAAGGCGGGCGAAGAGCGCTGCCAGCAGGGCGACGGCGGCCGCGACCATGTCTGGTGACGTAATGGCAGCGATGATAGGGCCGGCCACTCCTGCTGGCAGCATCTACTCACCTAGCCACGTGGGTGGGCACATGAGCCGGCTCGGCAGTGGGGACTGCACGGTCGGTCTCAGCGGGGGTTGCGAACGCCTTGAGGATGGCAAGCGCCGTTGCGGCGGCAGCCAGGCTGGCAGCTCCCTTCCAGTCAATGTCCGTGATGCCAGCCCCGTTAGCCACGGCAAGTCCGATAGCGCCGACGATGACCTGCGCGAACGTCGAGACAGAGCGCTCGAACAGGCCACTCCAGAAAGACTTCGATGCGTACTTCACTTGCTCTCCTTCAGGAACTTGCGGAAGGCCTCTCGGAAGCTCTTGAAGATAGGGGAGTCCGCGGGCTGACTGAAGGCGCGCTCCAGCTGCATCATAGTGGCGTTGGCACGGTCGAAACCGGTGCTCTCGCGGGCCTCGTTGGCGTCGTAGCAGAGGCGGTCATAGAAGTCCGGCCACAGGAACGTGGGGTTACCCAACGCCTGCTTGTACGCCTCAGCGATGATGCCCTGAGGGTGCTGGGTCTGGCAGGCGTCGCGAAGAACCGCGTACTCCTTGGCGCCGTTTCGCTCTGTGTAGATGAAATGCATCCGATTCCTTCTGTACAACTAGGGGGCAGAGCTTCTGCCCCGCCCCCTAGTATACTAGATCGACCTATAGATCATCAGTTCGGGTCAATCATGAGAGACCGAGAATCGCCCCACGAACGGTTCAGCGCCTCCTGAAGGACAGCGCACGTGGCGGGGCCCCACTGGCCATCCACGAACTGCTCGAACGGCCAGTCCGGGGCGAATCGACGCCAGACATCAGACTCCGGCACGCCCGGCACCCAGTTCCACAGGAGGTACTGGAGAACCAGATAGAGCTCCCGGGTCCAGGCGTAGTCCTCAGGAAGCTGGTCCATCCCGGTGAGATGACGGATGCTCTCGATGGGTACCTTGGCATTGAGGAAGCGGACCAGGTGTGCTACCGCCCACGGCTCAGGGTGACCCCAGGCGCCCATGACGCGCTGGAAGCGGCGCGCTGTAGGCGGGTCCCAGATGCCGTTGACGCGGATGAGGCCGTAGCCGTCGAATGCCTGATAGGCAGGGTCGTTCGCCGCCAGCGAGTCCCAATCGACGTCGGTGCCGCGGGCGCGGTTTAGGTCCAGGGGCCCACCATATCCTGGAAGGTGACCATTCTCAGTGTACTGGTGGATGAAGGGGTGCCCCCAGTATGGGACGTTCGGGCTCTGCGGGTCGCCCCAGCCGTCGTAACGATCGGAGTAGTAGGGGCCGCCGGCGAACCAGAGGGGGTAGCGTGAGGCGACCGTCGACCAGTCGTATCCTCCGGCGGCCGATCCGTTCATGTAGATGCCGGGGCGGGCGGCTGATCGACCTTCGACTTCCTGGAGCCAGGCCAGCGCCCATGACGGGCCCAGCGGGACAGCGTTGGCTTCCCAGTCCAGCCATAGCGTGGCGCGGCCGAGGTAGGGGGAGACGGCGTCCATGAAGGCAGCCACCTGGGCGTCGACCGAGCTGGACGGACGCGCAAAGTGGTAGAAGCCGATTCGCTTCCCCGAATTGAGTGCCTGCTGCGCCTGGGTGTGCATGTACGGGTTGACATAGTCGTCATCTTCGGTTGCCTTGATGATGACGAAGTCGCCGGGCAGGGCTCCGACGTCAGCGTTGGACTGGTAGGAGGAGACGTCGATGCCCCACAACTCCGCCTTGGTGGAGACGGTAGGGGCGGGCGCCGGCACTGAGGTCCCCTCAGGGGCGGCGTGGGCGAACTCAGGCCACTGGGCCACGAACTTGGCGTCGTCGAAGCGGTGGCAGGACGTCCAGGCAGAGTTCTGCGTGTGCAGGTGCTCGCTATAGCGGGTAGTGCACGTCTCCCTGCTGGTGGTGTCACCGGCATACCCGTCAATACCCCCATCCTCGGCGATCCACGCCTCAGACACTAGAGGGTCCCCGCCGTCCTCGACGACAACCACGACGTGGCCAGCACCCCCCTCGTTAGCGGCCGAGAGGAGGATATCGCCGGTCCGGAAACCTCCGGCCGGGTAGGCGTCGGAGTCGTCCCACGGCACCTCAGAGAACCCGCGAGCCTCCATCCCACCGCGCATGTTCCCTGTCCAGAAGCTATCGATCTCCATCAACGCCTCGTGACCCCACGGGACGCCGTAGTTGACGTGAAGACCGTAGTTGATGCATCCGCAGGCCAGGGACGAACAGTCCGCGTTCTGGGCGGTGGTGACGTAGCCGAGTTCGTCGGCGTTGGAGTACCAGGACCGGCGCTCCGGCTGGCTGTAGCCGATGTTGGCTACGTCAGCCAGGTAGCGGGCCTGGGCGGCGGTTGTTGTTCCTACGCTCACTTCTTCTCCGTTCCGGCCTTCTCGGCCTCGAGTGTGGCCACGCGCCGCTCGGCGACTACTGCCCTACGAGTCAGGGCTGCGATCTCGAAGGTAAGTGCATCGATTACCTCGATTGCATCCACCTGTGACTGCTCACTCATTATTGCTTTCCTCCTTTTCTTTGGCGGGTTGGGGTGGAGTGGGCGTAGGCCCGTACTCCACGTGCTCCTCCGAGGCTACACCAGAGACGTCGTCTGCCGGTCCTGCCGGGGGTATCTGCCACACCGACTCCTTGGATCGGTCCCAGAGCCGAACCTCATCGGTCTTCTCATCCCACTGGTCGAGCTGGCGAGCTCCCTTCACCAGAACGCCTACCACTTCGCCTGGATTACCGACAACCTCGACCGACCATGGCGAGGCGTCGACTCCATACCCAGTGCGCTTGATGGTCGCGGCGGCGCTGGATGTCGTGAAGGCGAGCCATGGGGCTGCGGGGGAGGCAATCTTGGGGATGTAATCCGGGAGGATCCAGATGCCTCGACCAGCGGCATCGAGCTCGATATTCTCCCAGTACTCGATCCCATCATAGGGGGACTCGGTACAGGCGTGCTGAAGCACCATACGACGCTTCTTCCACTCCCCAGGAACGCGCATGATGAAGTTCTTGCCGCCATAACCGCGCAGGCCCTTGCTGTCGACGATAGCTTGGGCTGAGTTGGAGTAGGCCATGACTACGTTCTTGGAGTTAGCCCAGATGGCTGTCTCATCCCACTTCCAAGTCTGAATCTTGAAGGACTCATCAGCGGCGTAGAAGACGAACTTGTTTTTCATGCTGATCCCCGAGTAAGAATTGTTTCCAGAGAATCCAGCATTATCGACGCCGTTCAATGCGTAGCCAAATTTGCTGACAGATAAGGACCACGCCGACTCAGAGCCCGAGTATACTTCCAAGCCGCTTGACCCCAGGCGCAGGAACGCAGGCGAAATGCCGCGCGTCGGCGCCTGGACGACGACGTGTGCGCCACGAATTGTTGGGTCATCCTTGAAGGCGACAAGGCCAGGAATAGCATACTGGTTCGCCTTGGCGTTAAAAGAGATGCCTACACCCCATCGATCACCGAACCTGCCGGTGTCATTTCCGGTATACGTGGAAGTGATGTCGGTAAATTCTGCATACGACCATGTATCCTCAATGCCAACTCGGCCGCGGAGGTAGATGTCTCCGTCATGGGCGCTGAGGTGTACGGTGCGCGCACCATTCTGGTTGTACAGCGAGAGTCCGTCGCTCGAGAGCTTAAGGCCCCGTTCGGCCGGCTTCTCTGACTGGATGACAGCCCCGGTAATGACCTGGCCATCGATCGCGCCGGCCTGAACGTTATCTGCGGAGACGGAGTTGGCGGCTAGCATGCCGGCCTTGATCTGTTCGAACTCTCCCTGTTGGGCGGTGACAATCCTGGTCCAGATATGGCGGGCGGTCACGTCGACGAAAGATGCATTTCCGGTGACGGTGAGCTGTTCAGTGGTGAGCTCAAGGAAGCGGCCGACGTCAGATGCGATCTTCCTGGCGGCGAGCTCGTTGATCGAGGCGGATCCGGCAGTGAGCTTACCTACGTCTAGGTTGGAGATCTGCTGGTTATCGACCTGCATCCTCTCCCAAGATGACCCGGTCCAGCGCCATTCGGCGACGATATCGAGGGTGATGCCGTCCTGCACCCTGCATGTGTCTCCGACTGCCTCTCCGTTGAACGGCGGCTTGGTTGTGGCGTTGCCCTTGATGTAGAAGACTTGGCCGAAGGTGGTGCGCATGCGGCGCACGGATGCCTCGATTGCTGCGCCGGCCATCTTGGAGACGGCAAGGGAGTAGTCGTCTCCGGCCTCCTCCCAGCGCCAGCCTTTCGGGGAGTAGACGACGGTGGAGTTCGGGGCGGTTCTCGAGCTAGTGGGCGTTGAGTGCCCTGGTGAGGCGAAGCCTGGCACTGTTACGTACTGGCCGCCCCTGGCGTTCGGGTCTGCTGCTGCTGGGTTCTGGGGTCCGGGCATCACTGGGCCTTGATGATGAAGGTGAACGCCATGTACGGAGGTCGGTTCTCGTGCGGGGCGCCCTGGCCAGTTGGCTTAGTGACTAGTCCTGATACGGATCCGATCTCTGATGTCGAGAGGATCTGCCACAGTGAGCCTGCGCCCACGTTGGATGCGTACAGACCGACTCCGTTGCGCTGTGCGTCTCCAGCTTTTCCTGTGACGTCGTGGGTGTGTGCGGGGATCTGGTTGACGCTGAGGGTTACCGTGGCGGTACCGCCGGCGGCACCAATCGCGTAAGAGTTGCCGGCTCCGACGGGGAAGCGATCTCGGAGGTCTGGGACGCGGAAGTTGGTTGCCGAGGTATTGCCGTAGGACGTGCCAAGGACCTGGAAAAGCTTGGCGTAGGTGTTGCGGTCGAGTAGTTGACCGTTGCAGGTCACCCAGCCTATAGGGGCGTTTGAGCCGGCGAACATGGTGATCGCCCCTACGGGTAGGAGGGCGTGAGCTGCGTTGACGGCAGATGTCTGAGTTTCGTCTAGACGCCGGGTCACTTCTGTGCGCAGGGAGGAAATGGAGGTCTCAACGTTTGTCACCCCCTGGGTGGCGGCGCTGATGCCGGACTCGATTCGGGTGAGGTCCGCAGCGGTAATGCGCGTCCCACCTTCCCCGAATCCGTCTTTCCAGATCTTGGTGGCGACATATGGTTGCATTACTTGTCTCCTTCAGCCCTTAGCACAAACACTCGCCCGTCGGGGGCGGCCCAGATACTCGCCCCTATCTTACCTGAGTCGGGAGGGATTGGTCCGGCATCGACGAGACTGATGGCGACCTGGGTCATTGCTTCCGTGAGGTGCTTCATCTCCTTCAGGGTTCCCTCGCGTGCGGCTTTTTGCATTGCATCGCTGCCAGCGAGCTTGGCTTCGACCTGTTTGACGATGGCGTCAGCGTCGATGTTCTGGGCGAGCTCGATGACTGAGCCTTGCGACCAGTCGGACTTATTTCCGGCTCGGTCGACGGACCGGAACTTGACCTCGTAGTCTCGGATCTCCAGGCCGGCTAGGGCTGTGCGCTGCATTGGTGACGGCATGTCCGTGACCTTCGCGGCCGGGCGCCCGGGGTGCTGGACGCTGATCTCAATGCCCGCGAAGTCGAGGGGCATGTTCTCGTTGCGTGCTCCCTTGTTGTCCCAGAAGATGTTGAGCACACCAAGCGTCTGGTTGAGGATCGGAGCGGAGGGTACAGGCGGCGGCTCGGCGTCGGAGGCCATGGTGACCTTGACTTCGTCTGACCAGTTGCCGACGCCGTCGTTATTGGTCGCTCTGACCCAGAAGCGTTGGACTGAACCCGGGGCGAACGGCCCAACCTGGGCCTGGTTGGAGCGCGTGGTGTATGAGGGACCGGCGTTAGCTCCCTCCTCCCAGACGGCGATCTCGTATCCGGTGACCTCAACTGCGACATTCTCAGTGTCTGTTGTCACCGGACCCCAAGACAGGGAGGCGACCGCGGCAGGGTAGCCGTTCGCCTGGATGACGGCGCGAGAGTTCACGACGAGCCCGGTTGGCTTACGCGGCCAGTTCTTCTTCACCTCTGGCGTGGGTCGCTGGCCGGTGGGGGTGGTGGCAAGCCCGACAATCCCCTTGGTTCGTTTGGTGAGTCGCCCTAGGAGGGAGTCGAGGACGGTGCCGAAGGTGGTGTGTCCTACGACGCCGTTGCCGTCCTGGGTGATGCTTATCTGGACGACCTGCAGCTTTTCCATCCCGCGCAGACGCTCAACCATGATCCAGTCCCCGAGGCGGTAGTCCAACCAGGGGAGGAGATGGACGTCGGTACTCTTCCATTCACGCTTGATCTCTTCGCTGGCGTGAGCCCCGGACTTGAGGGTGGCTTCGGCTACAAGCCGCGCGGTGGCCTCGAGCTCGACTCCGCCGGCGTCGACGACACGTTCAACGCGGCGCATAGAGGTAGGGGCCTGGTCGTTGTGGATTCTCCAGGTCCTCCCGCCTTCACCCTTAACGAGGACGTCGGTGCACATCTCGGACCACGTCTTCGCTTCTGGTGCGCCTGTGAGGGTGGTGGCGAGCGGCCATCGGACACTCGAGGTGAGATCGCGCGCCTGGGAGCTGTCTGCGTTGTACACCTTCAGGGTGCGTCCCTGCCATGTCACATCTATCAGGCCGAGGTCGCGCAGGGCCTCGAGGATTTGGAGGATGCTGATGGAGGGATCGAAGTAGAGAGTGACGATCTTGGCCCAGGGCTGATTGGCGGAGTCCCGGTCTACGGTGCAGTCGAGCGTTAGCCCGCGACCCCAGCCTCGCTTGACAGCAGCATCCCAAGCGGTCCGGAGGATCTGGCCGGCGTTACGCGAGAGGAACTTGAACTTCCCTTCCTTGTCAGCGGACCCCTCCGGCACCTCCCAGATGAGCGCTTCCTTGGTGTAGTCGGAGACATGGATAGCGTTGACACTTCGATCGTCAGTCCCGTTGTTGACAAGGTTCTGCTCGGTCTTCTGGGTGACGAAGCGGGAGTCTGGGAGCTCTTGCCAGTCACGCCCGTCGTAGGTGGCTTCGATAGCGACCTCGATCTCCTCTTCCAGGAGGTTACCTCGGATGGCGTTGGAGCCAGGGGCGTAACTCATGGAGAGGGTGGCTGTCTGGTTGCGTGGGCAGGTGACGGTCATGGAGAGGACGTCGGGGAGGACGCCTATGCGGTTGCCTCCGACGTGGTAGGCAACCGGACGCAGAGCCATGCCGGGGAAGAACGATCGGATCATCAGTATGCCTTCCGAGCTCGCACGTAGCCGGTTCCACCACTGGTGGCAAGTACTATCTTGCCGTCCGGGCCTGGAGTCAACTGGAATCCTCCTGGGGACATGCTTATCTCAGCAGACGCCTCCTTGCGGGAAGGGGCGAGCTCCCAGCCGTTGAATGCCTGCTGGACGGCGCTGTAGGAGGCGACGTCGATGAGGACCCGATATTCGCCCGTCAGGACCCCTTTCCAGGCTAGCCAGGTGCCCGATACGACGTCCCTAATGGTCATGGCTCCACTGGTGGGCATGAGCATGACCTGAGCGTCTGTGATGGGCGCAGACCCGCCGGAGAGGTCCTTCAGGTCTGTGAAAGGCTGGACGGTGTAGTTGACGTCCTTCCAGACTCCTTCGACGGCCTCGAAGACTGCGGTGGTCTCGATGATCCAGTCTCGGTGCGTATACGTAGGCTGAGCGACACTCTGGAGCCTCACGCGGGCTTCCCGGGCTCCGAACCCTTCTGGGGTATAGCGGAGCGTCGATAGGCCACTCACGTTGCGCAGACGAGCTTGCAGGGCTGTCCAATTCTGCTCCAGGGCGGCGCGTGTGGCGCCTTCAACCATGAAGTTGATCGTCACCGTGAATGTCCCGAACTTCTGCCCCACGCCGTCGATCACTCCGTTACGGTAGGGGACCTCCGTAGATGAAAGGCGGGGCGTGGGGATCGAGGGGAGGAGGGTGCCCAGCATGACACGCCAGCGTCCCGGCTGGTCCAGATCGACACCGTCGAGGGCGTATTCACTGCTCATGGAGCCATCCTAGATGCTTGATGCGAGCCGGATGCCGTCTGCGACGTCGTCGCGAGTCTTGGAGTCCGACTGGGCCTGCGGGTAGTTGTTGGTGATGTTGACGGTTGTGCCGGTTGACTTGAAACGCCCTGGCGTGTTGTCCTCGAAGTCGCCGGAGAACTTGGATGAGATGGTCTTCTCATAGTTCGCGGAGACGGTTGCGCTCATGTCTGGGGCGACTTCTCGCGAGAGGTCGTCCGTGAAGTCCTGGAGAGAGTCCTTGACGGCGTCGTACTGAGACTCTAGTCCGTCGATGAAGCCCTGGATGACCAGTCGGCCAGCGTCGCGCAGGATGACGCGGTCGACGTTCTCGGGACCCTTCCAGGAGGTGAGCTTATTGGTGAGCCCGCCGAGGGAGCTCTTGACGCTGCCGTACATGCTCTTGAGTCCATCGATGAAGCCCTGGATGACCTTTCGTCCAGCTCCCCTGAGCCAGGATCCTGCGTTCGAGAAGATGTTCTGCACGCTACGAGGAAGGTTACGGACTGTGTTGATGGCGTTGTTGATCCAGCTTGAGATGGTGCTCACCAGGGCAGCCCAAGCGGCGGCGGTCAGGGTCTTGACGTAGTTCCAGCCGTCAGAGATCCAGGTGCGGACATTGTTGATCCATCCGGTGACAGTGTTTCCGATCGCAGAGGCGGCGGAGGAGACCGCGGCTCCGATGAGGTTCCAGATGGCTACGACCGCGGCCCATAGGATGCGGCCGACGCCGTTGACGATCGCTACCATGGCGTTCCAAACGCCAAGCAGGATTTGCTGGATGCCCTTCCACGCCCCGGACCAGTCGCCCCGGATGACCGCCATCACGGTATTGATGAGTCCGGCGATCATCTGGAGGTTTGCCTGGAAGAGTTCGGCGAGCGTTTGCAGGATCGCCGTGACTACCGGCATGAGAGCTTGCACCACGATCCCGATGAGCTGGATTGCCGGGACCAGTACCGCGACGATCACGTCAACGATAGGCCCGATCAAGGGAACGATCGCTGCAAGGAGTTCGTTGATGATGGGGCCGAGGACGGCGAACAACTCACTGAGTAGCGGGCCTAGGGCCTGGATAACTGGCATGAGAGCCGCGCCCAACTGCTCGATGATCGGGGCTAGCAGGATGGCCAGCTGGGAGAAGACGGGGGCGAGTTGCTGCACGAGGGCCGCGATGAGCGGGGCTACAGCGGCCAGGAGGGTGCCCATGACGGATGCGATCGCGCCGAACGCCTGGCCGAGTGCAGGCATAGCGGGAGCGAGGGCCTTTACGGCCACTAGGACGTTCTCGAAGAAGGAGGTAATGCCTCCCTGGAATGCGGGATCCTGTAGTGCTGACGACAGCCCTCTGAACCCGGTCTCGATGATCTGACCTATAAGCGGTAGAACCTTGGAGAGTGTGGGAGCCAGGGAGACGAACGCATCCCCAAGGGATCCGACACCGGCGAAGGCGTGGCCAGCTGCCGTGCCCATGGCGGAGAAGACCTGGGTGAGCGTCGACTGGAAGAGCGGCCCATTGACGGCAGCATTCGCTTTATCGAGCGCGGTGGCGATAGCGTCAAGCGGGGCAGAACCGTTGGCCATCGCCTTGAATAGGCCGCCGATGATGCCGCCGAGATCGATCGTGATGTCCTTGAGCGTCCCGAAGGCTTGCGCAGCTCTCTGGATAGAGGCGTCCATTTCCCCTGACTCGGCAGCCTTGGTCGCCCAGTTCTCGAAGGAGTAGGCGACGTCGTTTGCCCAGGCGGCGATGCTGGGGAGGTACTTTGCGCCGACCTCCCCCATGGTGAGGAGGCCGTTCGTGAAGGCTCCAGCACCGTCGCCGCCGGCGTCGAGGGCTTGAGCCAGGTAGCCGAGAGACTGCTGGAAGCCAGGGATGTGGTCGGTTGCCGCACTGGCGACGGCGGTGGTCATGGAGCCGAGGTTGGCGGCAACCAGTGAGATGGCCGGGGAGAGCTCGCTGATGGCGGTGTTGGCGAAGTCGCGGATAGGCTGGGCTGCGTTCGCCCAGTAGGCGCCCGAGATCTCCTGCTGGAGCCCCTCGAAGGCGGGCTTCAGGTCCTCGAGGACTTCCTTGGCGTCCTTCATGGCGGCGACGAAGATGCCGATGCCAGCGCCGGCAGCTCCCATGATTCCTGGGGCGGCGATGAGTGCTGGCAGTGAGTGGGCGATACCCACGCCGATGGCAGAGATGACGCCCAGGCCAGCGCCGGCGACTGAGGCGAGACCCCCGATCGCGGTTGACACGGCAGCGAACTTCACGGCCGCGGTGTCGAGGTTCCTGAACAGGTCGTTAAGGTCCCGCCCCATGTTCTCGAAGATGTTGCCGCCCGCGAGAGCCTTGAGTTGGGCGGCAGCGCGAGCAAGCGCTGCCTTACCGAGCTTCACGTTAATGGTGATCTCACGCGGTCGTAGGAGGCGGCGCAGGTCGAAGCGGGCTTTACCGTCGTCGAGGTCGGCGTTTACTGTTGCCTTCCCCTCAAGCTGGTCGAGTTCGTGCTTGAGTTTCTTCTTCGACTCCTCGGAAAGGTGGGCGTTGGCTTCGATTCTGGCGCCGAGGTGCTTCAGCTGGTCCTGGAGCCTCTGACGTGACGACTTGTCGAGCTGGACGTCGGCCTCGAGGTTCTTGGCTAGGCCCTTGAGGCGCTCCTGGAAGTCTCGAGCGGCAGACTGGTCGAGCTTGATGTCTGCCTTGACGTCGGAGGCCACACGGCGGACCTCTTCGTGGAGCCGCTTGAGGTCTCCTTCATCGGCGGAGAGGCGGACCTCTGAGCGTATCTTGTCGAGGCGCTCCTGCATCTCCTTGCGGGCGTCTTCTGGGATGCGGGCGTTGACCTTGACCTCAGCCCTGACATCCTCGAGGCGACGCTTCAGCTTTCCGAGGTCGCTCTGGTCGACTTTTGCGTCAACGCCGGCCTTGATCCTGACTTTCTCGTCATTGATCTTCTTCTTGGCGCGCTCGAGCGACTCCTTATCCACCTCGACTTCGGCGGTGAGTTGGACCTCGAGGTCGCCGACCTGCCGCTTGATCCGCTTGAGCTTTTTCTTTAGCTCCTCAGCGAAGCGAGAGAGGTCAGGGATGACCTTGACGTGGAGCTTCCCAACTTCACCCTTACCGGACATACCTAACCTCTCATCCTAATGATGCCAGGACGGCTGCTACCGACTTGGCGTCCCTAGTAGATACTACCGAAGTAGCCTGTTTGTCAGACGGCCTGGGCGCCTTCTCAGACTCCCTGAGGGAAGCGCGTCGCTGCGAAGTAGCCTTTGTCTGCAAAGTCTGACCATCAACCAGGCTATTGAGCCTCTCCGAGTCCGCCGAGTAGCCGAACCACTTCGCGCTACCGAGCTCCTTGGCGCGGTGCAGAGACCAGGGCTCATGGGGAAGGCGCTCAAGCAGAGTCTCGACAAGGCGAAGCCGATACGGACCGAAGACATCAATCCTGTAGAGGGCCCAGAAGTCTCCGGCCGCATCGGGGTTCTCCTTGAAGTAGTCATCTACTGCTTGGCGCCGATGGCTTCCCCCGCGTAAGCGGTGATAAGGATGACGGCGCCTTCCATACCGTTCTCATCGAAGAACTTAGCCCATCCGTCCAGGTCAGTGATGTAGCCCTTATCCTCGAGGAACTCCATGAAGTCGGCGATGTGGTCCATGTCCGCGAGATTGAAGTCCTCGCCCTCGCGGATGAGACCCATAAGTCTTGTCGCCAGTCGCATGCGCTGGGAGGCGCGGAGCTTGTGGACGGGCTTCAGCAGTTCGTGTCCGTCGAGCTCCTCAAACGAGGCCCGCTCAGTGCTACTGTCGGTCATTTTGTGATCCTCTCACTGGGGTGGTAGGGGTGATCCAGGTGGGCACCCCCACACCCCTAACGGGGCGCCCACCTGGATGATATCAGGCGACCGTGAACGCCTTGGGGTCCGAGGCGCCGACGTTGTTGGTGACGACAACGTCCGGCGTACCGGTAACGCCGGCAGGCACGTAGGTGGTGATCTGGGTGGCGGAGTCCTTGTCGAACGTCGCCTCCTTGTCGCCGAACTTCACGGAGCGGACTCCGTCGAAGTTGGTGCCGACGATGACCACCTTGGCTCCCACCTTCGCGGTAGCAGGGGTGATGGTGGTGATCGTGGGCTTCTGCGTGCCGACGCCGGTGGTGATGCGCGGCTCGAGCATCTGGACCCGGGTCTTGCCAGACGGGGGGGCGAGGAGGGTGCCAGAGACCTTGACCTCGGTGAAGTTGTCGAGGCTCAGGGAGGGCATAGAGCCGGCGAGAGAGACGCGCCGGAAGAGGTAGCCGGAGACGAGCTGGCCGTCCTGGACGACGACGAGGATCGCCCGCTCGCTGGAGGCGTCGAGCTCGATGTCCCAGGCGCGCAGGGCAGGGTCGTAGGTCGAGCCGGGGAAGGCCACCTTCATGACATCCTCGCCGAGGTTGACGGCGTTGATGGTGACCTTGTTGGTGACGTCCTCACGGGTGGACCGGACGCCCTGGCGGTCCCAGGTGCGCTTGGTGTTGGTGTCGCCACCATCGGTCTCGAACTCGATCAGGTTCTCCGATGAGGTGTCACCGAGCCAGGTCCAGCCGGCGCCCTCGAGGGTGGTGCCGTCGCCGAACTTGTAGCCATCCAGGTTCGGAGCGACCGTGTCGACAGCTCCGTAGTAGACGTGACCGATACCGGCGATCTGGATCTTGCTGTTTCCGAGGTTAGCCATCTACCTCTCCTTCCTGGCCGTGACCTGTAGGGCCGAGACCATGTTGATGTAATCTGCCGTGGTACCCATATCCGTTTCCGGCGTGGGTAACTGGGTCCACTCCAGGTAGGTGGCCCATCCCTCAACGGTGACCATGCCGTCCCGCCAAGCCTTGTTGATGGCCAGGACAAGGGCGTCGCTGGCATCAGATACCTTGTCGCCGTCTGGTCCTGTCATGTATAGGCGCGCCCGTACCTGGCCGGCCGCGAACGTTGGACCTGACGGGTGTGTGCGGGCGATCGTCATCTGCACCCTGCATACGAGCTCATTCATTGGATCGTCGACGTCGCCGTGTGTGCGCCAGACAATCTCTGAGAGGATGGGCCATTCGTGTGCGTAGCGGGCAGCTGCCTCTTTGCAGTAGGCGTAGATGAACGGCAGTGGGGAGACGTACATCAGAAGCCTCCGTTCGCAGCCACGACGTTGCGGAACACGCCGGTCCCTTGGACCCATTGCTTGCGGACAGCCTTCTGCGCGCTGGTGAAGTTGCCGTTCTGGTCGTAGTAGACGTAGTGGCCGAACTCTGAGTGGACGTCATAGTCGGTGTCTGCTTCGATTCTCCAGTCGACTTTGCCTTGCTCGAGGCTGATGGATGCAGCCATGGCGCCAGAATCGTTGTGTGAGGCCGCTTCTGAGACAATCTCTGCGTAGACCTTCAAGGCGGCAGCCTTGAACTCAGGCATGCCTGCGACCACAGCAGCGATCTGCTCGTGGGTGCTGTCGTCGTCGTAGACCTCGATCATCGGGCCTCCGTTCCGATCGTGTCGCACTGGACGCTGAAGTGCTTGGTCATAGGCGAGGCGTCGTAGGTGAGGGCCTCACCGGCCTGCTGGAAGGTTTTCCCGACCAGGGAGTCAGGCCCCTTGATGATCTTGACCCACGAGTGCGGTCCGCCGGGCCACTTCCTCCCGGTCCCCATGATCTTGAGGGTAGTTTCGTCGGTGAGGTCACCTCGGATGACACGGTTTTCGGTGGCCTTGAGGGCGCTGCCGGCTGAGGGTTGCACGAGGACCTTGTCGATGGTGAATGTCTCGCCTCGCTCGTACCTGCGTCCGGTTCGACCCTCTTTGAGGACAGCGAGAGTGACTTCGACGACGTGAGGGCCGTTCTCGAGGTACCGGCCGCGGCGGGGGCGGAAACCTACCATAGCGACACCTCATCGTCATCCAGGATGGGGGTGACGCCTGCTTCGTCGAGCTTGGATGGGCCGGCGATGTATGCGGGGTCTACGGTGACGTTGACCATGTATACGCCTGGGGCGGCGAACCTGCCGCTGGCGTACCCGTCCATGACGGCGTCGGTTGACGCATAGCCGCCAGCTCCGCCAGTAAGGGCGTCCCAGTCTCGCTGGGTGATCTCAAGGATGCCGGAGGCTACGGCCTGGTTGACCGAGTAGGTATACGTGCCTTCGGTCTCGTACTTGTAGAGGCCGCCGCCAGGGGCTCGAAGGACTCGCGAGACCGACTCGGCCTCTACCATCTTCATGATGGTGGCGAAGTAGAAGTCGACGCGACAACGGTTGACAGCGTCGGACATCTTGGCAAGAATGAGGGCCTCAGCCCGGTCCAGGAGAGCCTGGACCCAGGGCTTCTCATCATCCTCCAGGTAGCGCATGAGGCTCGCCTGGACGTCATCAAGGTTGGCTATGCTCACTTCTACACCTCCTTCGATCTCCTGGCCACGGGCCGGGCGAGAGGGCTTAATGCTCTCGCCCGGCTGGTGGTCACTTGCTGGTCAGCTTGACGAAAGCCTTGGTGTCGCGGAGGACCCAGCCGAACTGAGCCTCAGCGAGGATGGCTCCGAGGTTCCGGTCGAAGAGGTCGACACCGCCGGCACGCTCGGTGGCCTTCCGGTAGGTGATGTTCTCGACGTAGCCGAGACGCAGGGCGTCCTTGAAGTCGCCACCGATGCCAAGCAGCTTGGCGCCAGCAGTCTTGGCCTTCTCGTAGCCGCGGACGGCACGGGAGTAGGTCGCGGGCACTCCGAGAACGGTGCCGAACTCCGCAGTGATGTCGGGGCTCTGCTGGTAGAGGGGGCGACCCTGGGCGTCCAGGGCGTTAACCAGATTGCTGCGGAAGCGCGGGGCGAGAAGGAAGTGGTCGAAGCCGTACTCGGCCTCATCCTCATCGTCCAGGACGACCTGGTCGTAGGCGGCGCTGAGCTGCTTGGTGAAGTAGCCGGTGGCGGTGCTGGTGAGGTCGAGCTCGACTGCCTTGGTGGTGGCAGTGAGGGCCTCCTTGCCGGTGATGGCGGTGCCGGTGGTGGCGTCGATGCCGTGGATGACGGCGGTGTCGACGGCGCGGGCGATCGCCTCGCCGAGGGCCTTCTGGATGCGGCTGTACTCGCCGAGCGGGTCAGCCTTGGCGGTCTCCTCGGAGTAGAGGATCATCACGGCCGCCTTGACGGGCGTGACGGTCTTGACCTTGGAGGAGAGGGTGGCGACGGGCTTGAGCCCGGCCTCCTGGACGATACCGGCAGTGGGCTGCCCGACGGGGATCGGGATGGCGGTGCCGTTGATGGAGACGGGCACGGATCCGGCGAGCTTCTGGACAACAGAGCCGTGCAGGACGTTGTCCCAGATGCCCTTGACGACCGTCTTGGGGAAGGCGGCCTCGTTCCCGGCGTTTGCCGTGAGGATCTTGTTGACGGTCTCGATCTTCGCCTCGTTGTCAGGCGTGTACGTGGGTGCAGGCATCTAGCCCTCCTAATCTATCAGTTTGAGATTCCGAAGAAGCTGAGCGCCTCCGTGAGGCCCTCATCCTCTGTCTCAAGGTCGGCGTCCACCGCAGGGTCGCGGGGGATCGATGGAGCGGGAGCCGGGGATGCCTGCTCGCGCAGCGTGGTCAGGGCAGCGATCTGCTCTGCCCACGAGTCTTTGTCACCCGAGATGAATCTGGCGAAGGTGTCGGGGATGCCAGCCTCGTTCAGGGCGGCGACCTTCTCGGCCTTCTCGGCGGCCTCCTTCTCGGCGGCCTCCTTCTCGGCGAGCTTGTTGGTGAGGGCCTCGATCTGGGCCTTCAGAGAGTCCAGCTCAGAGGTGGCGTCGCCCTCGCTGGCTGGCTCGCCCGATTCCACAACAGCCTCGGCGGCCTCCTGCTTGTCGCTAGCCTCAGAAGCGGGCTCAGGGTCGGCCTGGAAGTCTGCGGTGGAGATCGGCTGGTCTGGCGCGTCGTCGGCGTCAGCCGGGGCGGTGACGGGGGTGTCGCTCATGCCTTGCGTTCCTTTAGTTGCTGACGGAAGTACTTGTCCATTGCCTTGCGCGCCTCGGGTCCATGGAGATCGTTATCGCGCACGACATCATTGTACACATGTTCAAAGTCAACGTGCTGACTTTTACCTTCCCAGTCTCGTGAGGTAAAGACTGGGACGACGGTGCAGAAGCAGTTGCGGTGGAACTTGTCTGCCCTCTGGCCGGCCGACTGGCTGGTCTTGTAGACGGGGCCGCGCGAGGCAAGCATGGCGCAGAAGCCGCAAGGACCGTTTTTGTTTGGGTGGCAGACCCGCGCGAAGGCGAATGGGCGCACGATGAGGTTCCCTCTGCGGTCGCGGCGGTAGCGATCGGGGACGTCCGAGAACACAGCCATCTTGCGGTGTCGCTCTTTGATGAGGTCTTCTTCGTCTAGCGTGCGGACTGCCTCTTCTACTCGCTCAGAGAGTTTCTCGAAGGCTTCGTCGAGGGACATGGCTGGCCTGCTGCGGCGCTCAACCTTCTTGATGTCCTCCTTGATTGCCTCTCGGGTTGCTGGGCTGAAGTCGTCCAGGTCTTCGTCAAGCGAATCGAGAGCGCCTTCTAGGAGGGGGACAGAGCTTGGGGCTGTATCGATGGCGTCTGCGATGGTTCGGCGCGCAGAAGCGAGCACATGGCTCTGGAGCTCCTGGGTAAGGCGGCGGTAACCCTCGGGAGTGCCATCGTTACCTCGGACGTCCCTGATGGTGCGTCTCACGGTATCCGGGGAGTACCCGCGTCGAGGTGGGATCCAGGACTCGGCGGCACCGTGGCGTCGAGCCTGTCCGCGTAGGAAGAGAGCTGCAGCGGCCCATGCCTGCTTGCGGGCTTCCCATACAAGCGGGGTAAGAAGGTCGCCGATGTACTCGGGTGGGGGGGGCGTCGGGAGATCGCGGATAGGCTTGAGGACTTCCTCTGACCTTTTCTTGAACAGGGTGACGATCGATCGGATGATCGCGTAGAAAAGGGCTTCGCTCACTTCTGCTTCTTCTGGGTCTTGACGCCCTTGGACCTGGCGTCAATGGTGTTCTCCTGGAAGGTGCTGGAGTCGAGGGGCTTCTTATTGGCGGGAGCCTCCTCGCCCTCCTCCTTCACCGCGTCTTCCGGGATCGGCGGGGGTTCCGGCATCTCCTTGCCGGCCTCGGCGTCCATGTCAGCTGAACGGGCCTTCTCGCGGCGGAGCTGCTCGGGGGTCAGGTGCATGAACTCGCGGGCGGTCTCATCGCCGATGATTCCTTGCGCGTGTGCCTGGAGTGCGGTGGCCATCTGGGCGCTCGTTGACGGAGCGGCAGCATCGCGCCACACGACCTCGAGCGCCTCGAGCCCTTTGAGGGAATTGCCGTGCGCCTGCGCAACCACGCGACCGACCTTCTCGAGCGAGTCGGAGAACTGGCGCTGCTTGTTCTCGGCCCTGGCGATGAGCCTGTCCTTGGCTACCCTGAGGGCCTCGGCGCTGGTGGGGTTGTTGTCGGAGGAGACGCCCATCATTGATGGCGGGATGCCGGTCATGGCGGAGAGCTGTAGGGCGTAGGACCGGTATGCGTTGACGAAGGGGTCGAGGGCAGCTCCGGTGAGTTGCTTCACGTCTGCCCCCTCAGGGAGGGCGAAGAGGTTGCCCATGTAGACCTGCATCTTGTCGGGGTGCTGGCGCAGCATGTCATCGGCTCCACGTCCGATGATGGCGCGCATCGGACTGGAAGAGACCTCCTGGGCGATCTGCAGGTTCGTCAACGTCCGGGAGGCCGCGTCGATAACCCCGGCGAGTTCACGCAGGTCTGACCGACCGTACTTGTCGGAGAGCCGAGATCGGTTGAACATGGGGATGATGCTTGCTCCCCAGGAGTCTTCCCTGCCGGAACCGTCGCTCTTCCAGCCGTACCGTCCTTTCACCCAGAACTGCACCCCTTCAGGGGTGTAGTAGGTGGCCCCTACGTTGCCGTCATCTCGCCGGTACAGAACCATACCTTCGATGAGGTTGCCGCGGTAGTCGATCCTGACGCGGGCGTGCTTGGCGTCGACGGCGCGGATGGATGCGAACTCGTGGTCGTCGTCCGGTGGGGCGACAACCCAGTACGCCGCGCCGGCAGCGATCGCTTCGCTGGCGGCGAGGTTGAACTGGGAGTCCATGTCATTGGACTGCCATACCTTGCGAAGTAGGTCGACAATGGGGGACTTGTCGTCGTCGGCGACACGGTACCCGTCGGGGATGAGGATCTCCGTGAGGACGTCTACAGCCATCTTGGCGAACGGCGCCTGGAGCTCGAGTACGCGAGCCTTCCTGGGGAGGCTAATGCCGACGGCGTCGAGGCGGCGGCGGCCCTCGTAGTAGCCCTCATAGGTGTTCGGGCGGTAGGCGCCGCTTGCGAACTTCGCAGCTAGCTTCTCGAAACTCATAGGAAGACTCCCCATCCACCGGAGGGCTTCTGCATATCCGCCCAGTCCTTGCTGTTCTTGACGTGCCTGTATAGCATCCTAGCGCCAATCATACACACAGCGAGATCGATTTTCTTCTGCGACTGCGGAGATTCCTTCTTGACGGACCATCGTCCCTTGAACTCATTGACTCGGCAGTTTGACACATGCTCTCCTAGGGCTGAGTCGCCGTCGTGGGTGAATGCCTGCTGCTGGATCTCTGCGAAGGCTGTCTCGGCCGCTTCTGCGAACTGGTAGGCGTGTGATCGCATATCCCAGGCGATCGGCGAGGCTGACATGCCGCCTCGGACGGCGTGGCAGATGAGGTCCTGGCCGAGGTCTTCTGGCCAGCTTGTCTTCACGAAGGACTCCCATTCGCGCACGTCAGCCCAGAATGCAACCACCTGATAGGTCTCGAATGCCTTCCGCACGGCGGCGTCTACGGCTGGCGTGTTGACTACGTTGAGGGGCTTCTCGGGGCGCCAGTGGCCTATCTTGAAAACGTGACCGTCCTCGAGGCAGCAGCCGACAAGGGCTGTGTGGTCGTTCGACTTGGATCCGTCGAAGAACATGACGATCGCTTCGCCTGGTTCAACCTTGCGGTCTGGCTTACGGAGCTGGGTCCACTCCTCGAGGGTCACCCAGGCGTTCTCGGCTGCGTTAGGTCGGTTGTAGAAGAACCTCATGGCGTGCGACTCAGGGAATGCCGGGTCCCAGATCTGCTCACGGATGGCTGTCAGGTTAGCCCAAGGGGCGTCTTCGTAGACGTACTTGAGCGCCTCCGTGAGACCCATCTGCCCCTCTTCGGGATCATCATGCAGGATGGCGTTAGGCGGAGCCATGCGGGCGTCGTACAGGATCTTCATCTTGCCTCGCGTGAGACCGTCCTCCTGGTCGCACCAGGCATCGTAGGTGGTCTCAGCCACGGAGCCTTCGCCGGGGATCCAGGCGTTCGACGTCTCCATGACCCTGGCCCCGGTCTTGGCGGCGTTCCGGCGAAGGGTGGCCATGAGTTCAGGGCCACCTCGAGAGGGGAGCCAGTGCTCCGTCTCATCGCCTACCTGGAATGACACCTCAGCGCCCTCGAGGGAGTGCGCGGCGCTCGCCACCTGCTCGAGTCGGCCGCCAGCTGGGGTGTCGATGTATGTCTTGCCGACATCCAGGTCGTAACGCTTGGCGAGCTTCCCTCCCTTCTTGCAGAAGGCTCGCACCATGCGCATAGTGTTGGCAACCTGGTTCTCTGAGGTAGCAACCAGCTGGATGAGCGGCATAGCCATGGGTTTTGGTACCACTCCGAATAGCGCTTCATCATCGAAGGAGTCGAACCTGACCGGACCGAGAAGCTCGGCGAGGGCCACAGCTGCAGCAAAAGGAGACTTCCCCTGACCTTTTGCTAGACGCCTGGCCGCGTGGCGATAAAGCCAGTCACCCTTTTCGCCCAGCGCATAGAACTGTAAGAGGAACTGGATCTGCCGATCGGTTGGCATGAATGGCTGACCGGCTCGCGGACCGTTCGGCTGCGTGAGGTTATCGATCATCCAGGAGGCTACGTGAAGCCCTAGGGTTCGTTCCGGGATCTCCGTTGGAAGGGTATCGATTCGCTCCCGGGGTGCAGGGAGTTCTTCACTCACTTCGCCTGGCGCTCCTTGACCCAGGCAGCCATGGCAGTCACGCCGGCCGACTCGAGCTGCTCTTCGCTGGCTCGCTGGATCTCAATCTGGACTCGACGTCGATCGCCCTCAGTGAGGAGTAGCGAGGTGAGCATCTGGTTGATGGCGGCCATGGCGGTGGATGATCGCCGTGATGAGTGGCAGAAGTGCGAGACGTTCTCGCATGTGAAGTAGAGGACCACCCAGTCGGACGGCTCGTAGAAGCGAATGAAAGCCGACTCCTTCGTGGCATCCCACAGCATGCGAGCGATCTCATGCCATTCAGGATCAGGGTCAGGGATAAACACGTCGCTGACCTTGAGGGCATCGATGTGGTCTATGCCGGCGCGATTCTTCTTGGCGATGGTCTTCGGATGCCCCTCATCGGACCGCTTGGGGATAGGGCCTCGAACTCCCATGGTTCCTCCTACAGATATCCGGGGTGCTTCGTCTTGGGCCGAGGCCCGCGAGCCTTGTTGCGGCGATTATAGCGCCTGCGTCGAGCCTCTACCGACTGTTGCTGAGTCCTCTGCATGTGGCAGCGCTGGCACAGGCTTCTGAGGTTGTCGAGCACGTGAGGGCCATCAGGGAACACGTGGTCCACCTGATTGGCTGGGGCTCCGCAGAACAGGCACGTGTACCCGTCCCGCCGAAGAACCCTCTGGCGGATCTTAGCCCAGTCCTTAGGGAGCTCCTGCTTACGTCGGGACTCTTTCTTCCAAGCCATTACCAGATCGCCGATCGCTTGTTAGATGGCTTCGAGCAGAACTCAATGCAGGGATGGTCTTGGGCTGCGAGCTCGGCCACGGTGGGATTCTTCCCCTTGGGGCGGGGCAGGGCAGCCCTCCGAGCCTTGCGGTTCTCGCTGCGGACGCAAATGCTGCACTTCCCTCTACCGCTGTAGATGGTTGTTCCGGGCCAGTCTGCCGCAGTAGCTCTAGCTGGCCGCATTGGGCGGAAGCAGCTGATGCACTCTTGGCGTACAGACCAGTCGATGACTCGCTTCTGGTAGGTCATGATGTTCCTTTCGTCGTTGCCGATGAAGAGAGTGTACCACAAAGGGGCGAGCCCCGCTGGACTCGAGGGCTCTAACTTCGGCGGAAAGGATGACGCTCGAAGGAACCAGGTCCAGCGGGGCTCTATCAGCAAGGTATACGTTACCTTGTCGTCCAAGTTCGTGTCAACCTCTTCCGCAAGTAGTCCAGTCCAAGGTCTGTCACATAGGGGGCAATGTTTCGGGGGTTCTCTGCGCGCATCAGGTACCCATTAGACATGGCCCACTGTGATGCGATATGAGGGGTACGCCCTGAATAAACACCTTCTACCAGCCAGCCTTCGTCGACGAGGAGACTGCGAAGTTCACCGCGTGTGATAGGAATCCCCCATTTTTGCAGCTTTCGGGCGGTCGCCGCTATTGTTCGCTCGGAGCGCGCCCGGGGAGGCTTCCGAGCATGCTGTTCAGTTGCAGGGGACGGTGTAGTCGATGGGAGTGATGGGGCGGGGCGTGCCTGGACGGTATCGAGGTCCGAGAAGGTCGCCATATAAACTCCTGGGCCCATCCGGGTGATGAGAGCATGCTTCAGGAACTTCCTGCAATAATCCTCAATGGCGCTACTGAGATTCAGTCCTTCAGAACGGGCAACATCAAAGGCGACTTCCAAGGAGAGCGGGAGTGGCGTGCACGAGTTGGTCTCATCGCTGAGCGGCAGATAGTAGTCCGGGCTATTGTTCGACTTTCCATCCACAACAGAGGCTACCCATCTAAGTAGCCCCGCGAATCCCTGTGTGCACGAGAAGGCCCCGAAGCATGCCTGAGCGTACGGCAGAGTTATCAATGTAGTGCAACCATGTGTGAGCGGAAGCTCCACCTGTGCATCCCGTCCGGTGATCTTGTACTTGAAACTTTCTTCATCGTAGATATCGACCGCCATGGGGATGTGGATCTGCGGATACCTAACTCTACGCTCGGAAGATTTGCGGTTTGACTTGCGGTTGCGCTTACTCATCGGATTTTCCTTTCTGTTTGCGCTGACGTTGACTAACGTTAGCAGATGGGACGGGGTGGAGGAAGGTACAGAAGTGTGACATACATCATCCTCCCGCCCTTCGCGCGCACACACACGCGCGCACGCGCGTTGTTAGTTCTCTTATAGGTTCTTATATTATATGTTTGTGGACGCATTCCGGCTATACCGTCACGCCGGAATCCGACGACCCCCCAGTCGGATCCCGGCTACCTGACGTCACAAGCTGCCGTACGTCATGTGGCCAGCATCACATCCCTGGTCATGATGCCGACTTGTGTCGACACCCAGTCTCTTGCTACGCTTTAGGTACAACTCAAAGACCCCCGCAAGTACTCGGACTCCACTTGCGGGGGTCGTCTCTATCTGGTAGACTTAGCTTCGACAGCACAAATCACCCACAAGTGGAGTCCGAATCATGAGTTTCGTTGCCATCACACAGGCGTTCAACCTTCCGTCCTCGATCAAGGGGAACACCCGGCTCACAGCGATAGCGATCGCAGGCATGGCAAACGTCCACGACGGTGAAGAGTTCCCGTCTTGCTGGCCGTCCGTCAAGACTCTTGCTGACGCCATCGGCTCTGGCGTGACCGCCGTCAAGAACGCCCTGCGAACCCTGGAGGAGATGAATGTCATCAGTCGCACCAGGAGGGCCGATGATGGCAGGACTACTAGCAATCTGTACCACTGGCACCCCTGGTTGTGCGAGGGGTGGAACGAGTCGCGCATGCAGGCGCGCGAGGACAAGGAACGCGGGTACCCGAAGGATCGCCCGGCTGCCCGGGTAACTTCAGTCCCTAAGCCTAAAAAGGCTCGGCCTGCCATCCCCCAGGCGCAGCCCCGTGGTTTCTCTGAGTGGTGGGATGCATACCCCCGGAAGGTCGGGAAAAAGCAGGCGGAGAGGAGCTACAAGGCGGCCTTGAAGTCTGGAGCCTCACCAGAGGAACTTCTTGAGGCTCTCGAGGCACACAAGCAGAACTGGCGCCTGGCCAACACTGAGGTGCGCTACATCAAGCATCCTGCCACCTGGCTCAACTCCGGCAGCTGGACGGATGAGCTCGACACGGAGGCTCCCGTGAATGACCCCGAAGCTGAGCGACGGCGCCTTTCTACGAACCCGAAGACGGGGAAGACCTGGTCGGAGGACGATTTCGGGTACGCATGCCTTGACCATGGGATTGACCCGAACCGGTACATCGGGTTCTGGCGACCGTTCATGGGCATTCCAGGAACTCCGCAGTGGGCGAAGCACCAGGACGACATCGACGACCTGCGAGGCTGACAGATGAACCTCGAAGCAGCCGTAATCGGCATCGCCCTTGCGGGCAGCAGAATCGCACTTCTCGACCTGGACGTCGTACGTCCCTACCACTTCGCGGACACCCGCAACCAAGCCATCTGGAAGCTCGTTGAGCGCTACAAGCAGGAGAATCCGAGTCAGGCTCTCGACCCGACACTCCTGCTCGATCGGCTCCCGTCGATCACGGACGCGCACGTTGAGCCCGACTACCTGCTCGACTGCCTTTCAGAGGCTCCGGCGGCCGCGGAAGCTCTTGCGGCCTCGTACGCGAAGAAGTTGCTGGACAACCACGCTCACCGCAACCTGCACGACGCATGTTTGCGAGGAATCCAAATCCTTGAGGCCGGCGGAGATCCTGGTGAGGCAGAGAACACCATCCGGACTCTCCTGGACCAGGTGAGCTCGGGGAGCACTGAGCTGGTCAACAACGAACAGTGCCTCGATGAGATCGTAGACTTCTCAAGAGACTCAACTCCGTTCACTCCGACGCCGTGGCCGGACGTGAATGACATGATCGGCGGCTGGAAGCCCGGTGGGCTTTACGTCGTCGCCGCTCGACCTGGAGTAGGTAAGTCGATCGTCAGCATCCAAGCGGCCACCGCTCTCGCTGACATCGGACACGTCTACCTCGCCAGCCTCGAGATGAGCGGTCGCGAGCTGTGGGGACGTGTCATGGCGAACATAGCGGATGTCCCTGGCGACGCCGTAACCCGCCGGCGGCACCCGTCCCATGAGGAACAAGCCAAGATGCAGGCAGCTGCCCCCGTCCTCAAGGAGCTCCCCATCCACTTCGATGAGAGAGCAAACCTCACGATCGGCGACTTTGTCGCGACCGCTCGCCTCCTCCACCGCGAGCACGGCCTCAAGGCCGCCTTCGTGGACTACATCGGCCTTATCAACGCGGCACCCGGAGAGAAACGAGCTAGATGGGAGCTCATCGGCGAGTACACCCGCACCCTGAAGAACCTGGCTAAGGACCTTCAGATCCCGGTCATCGCCGTCGCCCAGCTGGGTCGTCAGGCAGAAGCTCGACCTGGCGGTGAACTCACCCTCAGTGACCTGCGAGAGTCTGGGAACATCGAACAGGACGCCAATGTCGTCTGCCTACTCTCGTGCCCCCAAGAAGGAGGGCAGACAGACTGGGGACGGCTCGACTTCTACGTCGCGAAGAACCGGGAAGGACGCACAGGTCACGCTCTTCTGAAGCGAGAAGGGAACTACAGCCGAATCTCCCATCTCGGCTGGACCCCCGCCTACGAATGAGGTACCATACTGCCATCAGCGCACGAGAAAGGAACTAACAATGCGCTTCCCGACACTCACCCCGCTCGCCGCAGCACAGCAGCGCCAGTACGCAGCTCAGGCCCTCCTGGACGACACCTACCGAGGAAACGGAACTCCTACGAGCGTTCCCCAAGGAACCGTGCTCATCGACCGATGCGGCTACGCATGGCAGTCGGACCACGCCCTCGGGTGGGGGCGCCCCGGGACCGACGGGCACCGATCGGAGCTCCAGCAGTACATGGGGCCTTACAAGGTGGCATACGTTCCCAGCCCTAATCAAAACATGGGTGCATTCTGAAAAGACGTACGACCACCCGGGATGAAAATGACTACCCCCGGTTTTCCAGGCCGGGGGTAGTCCATCATCGCTGTTACGAACGCACGCTGTAGTTGTTCGTACGAAGAAAGTATAACCATGGAAGAGAAGGAAGTCCAGCTCAAGCCATGCGTAGAGTGTGGAACCCCGTTTGAGCCCAGGAACGCAAGACACCAGTACTGCTCAGGCAAGTGCTCCGACAAGGTCTACAACCGCAAGAGGCGCGAGAGCGCGCGCGAGTTCTCACGCCAGTGGCGCAAGGACAACGCTGAGCGCGCCCACGCCACCGCGAAGGAGTACAGACGCACCCACAAGAAGGAAGAGCGCGCCCGCATGAGAAGGTGGGTAGGTACGCCGCGGGGACGGGAGGCTGCGCGAGCTGCCTCGAGGCGCTACTACGAGAAGAAGCCAGAAGTGTACAAGGCGCTTGCGGAGCAAAGAGCTAATGCGTACAAGAATGGCGATGCGACGCCGGAGCTCATTGATCGAAAGTGGCTTGACGGCGACCAGACTTGCTGTGTGTGCGGAGATCTGATTGACGAGGCCCTGCCTGGCGACGATCCGATGGGAAGAACGATCGAACACGACCTGCCTATAAGTCGAGGCGGCAAGCATGACATGGACAACATCTTCTTCAGCCACAGGCGATGCAACGCAGCTAAGGGACGAAGGACTATCGCCGAGTATTTAGACTGGCTGAACGACCCATACGAAAACGGTCGTTTTACTTATTAAAGTTACTCTATTTGTCAGGAGTAATCACGCGTAGCGGACGGGAATAAAATGGCGGGGGGATAATCCCTCCCCTTCGGCGTGGTTCCGCGCGAAAGTCGCCGTGAGAAAGACGAAGAAAAGAATTCATCGAACGACGAAAGAGCCTTATGCATATAAGGCTCGCGCGAATGCGTGTGTGTGCGTGTGTGTGCGTGTGTGTGCATGTGTATGTGTGTGCTGCTGTGTGTACATATGTACGATGACCTACATCACGTAGGTCAATGTGAGTCAGGACTAGACATGCACTGCATCGAGGTGTGTATAGTGATGCCCATCAGCACAGAGCTCCTGAGGGAGCAAGAGAAAGGATCGAACAATGAGCACTCGAATCACCGCCCTGGTCACCGCCCTGGTACTGACCCTGACTAGCTGGCTCGTATCCCCTGCATCGGCTGCCGAGGCCCCTGCCCCTGTGACCGCCCCCCCCGCCCCTGTCACCGAGACTGTCCCCCCCGTGGCTGACACCCCTGCCCCTGCGGCCATCACCCCCGCCCCTGTCACCGAACCCCCTGCCGCCTCGACCACCACTCTCCCTCCCTGCGAGTTTGAGGATGGCCCCGGCCCGTGCCGCTGGGACGCCAAGACTCGCGGTAACGGGAAGGGCCGCTCATACACGATTGACCCCATGGGCACGACCTACTACGACGACGCTCCTGCGTCCCCTGTGCCCGGCTACTCATACGCCGGTCAGGCCCACGAGTGGACCGGCCCGACCGACGGCACGGGTGAGGCTGGAATCGACGCCCGCTACCACGATGAGTACGGTTTCCCTCGGCGTGAGGTCCTGCCGTCCTGCGACTCGGTCGGCTCCAACGAATCCTGCGCTGGCCCCGGCTACAGGATCCTTGTCTCCGCTGGCTGCGACCGCCTCATCGTCTCCGACGACGGCTCCCAGTACCTCGCTGACCCGGGCAACCGCCCTTCCAGCTGCGAGTCGCCCGTGACGCACCAGTGGCCCGCTGACGACACCACCGCTGCGGGCAAGGATTCTGCGCCGACCTACGGCGCCCACGAGGACCGTGCTGGGCTGTATGGCAAGCGGGGTGACGCCACCGCTGCTGCCGCCGACGACACCGCTACCGCTGCTGCCGCCGACGACACCGCTACCGCTGCTGCCGCCGACGACACCGCCCACCGTGAGACCGTAGCCGGCCCCACCGGCACGCTCGCCCGCACCGGCGTCCCGATGGACTACGACTTCGCGATCGGCGGGATCGTCGCCCTCCTCCTGCTGGGCGGCTTGGCGATCTGGGGAGCGCGAGCCCCTCGCGACCAGCGCTGATCTATCAGCCCGGCCTATCGGACATACGTTCGATAGGCCGGGCGCCGATCTGCACTGCAAACTACATAGAGCGTGACTATTAGGTCGGGGCGCATTGTTCATATTGACCTTACGTAATGTGAGCCAGGACTAGACATCGTGAGCCAAGTCATCGCATCTGATCGCTTTTCTAGGACCTTGGTCCTACGGTCAATTCAGGAACGACATAGCGTCGACATAGATCTCTCACAGGAATCGTTCAGATTGAGTCCAGTAAGCGTCGAGGAGGGTGCTGAAAACCGCCTATGGAAACTTTGATTGACATGCAGGATCGGCGCGATTTCAAGGGAAAACCGGCCCCTATATGCTCATCTCACCGCGCGGGCGACAGCCGCCCGTCCGAGAAAGGATCGAACGATGAATTACTACGACGCCGCCCTCACCTATGAGATGACCACCGACGAGGCCATGACCCTGGATATGTCACGTGAGCCCCTGTGGAAAATCCGGACCGCCGCCGCTCACCTCAGCACCCTCCCGACGACCGAATGGAAGATTATGGCCCAGCGGCAGATGCGGCAGGAAGCTCTGGAGGGCGCATTCTGGGAGCGCAAGTACGCAGGCGAACCGCTCGGCTGATTAACCGACACACGGCGCCCGTCCCGCTTCGGCGGGGCGGGCGCTTTGCTTTGCATGCCCCCCTGAGGCCGCCTGAGCCACACAGGGGCGATTTCAGCCCCTCGGTGGTACCTGGATATAGGTGGCCCGCTAAAAGTCCCTCAGAATCGCTCCTGCGGCCTCGACGGCTGAGGCGGGGGCGTGTGGCTCGCTCATCGCGTCACGCGCGCGTACATGCATGCGCACGAGCCGGTAACCGAACATATGTTCGATGGTGCACATCATAGTATGTGCGCTTGACGCGGCTTGTCGCGACCTGTCTATAGTGGAGCCGTCAGCAAGCGGGGCGCACGCCCCACGAGAAAGGAATCGAGATGAGCATCATCGACTACATCGACGCGGCCAACACTCTCACTGACCAACTCGACATCCTCGGCCACGGCGCCTACATCCGTGAGGACAAGGATCAGACCTCCGTCATCTACAGCGCGAGCATGAGCCGGCATGTCGTGCTTTTCGACGACGGCGTGGACGTGCACGCGACCACTGACGGCCGTGACGTGCGTGAGGCGGACAGCTACGAAGGCACGGTGGAGGAGGACTCGCTGGTAGAGATCGCCCTATGGCTGGTGGCAGACGTCGACCCGGCCGCTCAGGCCGCCTACGAGGCCCTGACTGACCTGGATGATCGCGAGTCGGTCATCAGTGACCTGACCGTCCGACGGAACGGGCTCGCGGGCATCCTCCTGGGAGGGCTGTGTGGTGCTATCGCTGTGGACATCGATTTCACGGACGACGGGATGACCTACTGGGAGATCGACGTCGACCCGACAGTTCCGCACATCGATATCCCGCCGGCTCACTCAACGCAGGTCGCGCCTTTACTGACGGCACTCTCGGAGGCTGGCCCTCACTGCGACGCTATCGTCAGGGCTGTCTCGGATGTGCTCGATATCGGTGAGTTCATCGATGCGATTGGAGAGATGAGCGTCGACCTAGAGGTCGCCACGTCACCCGACCGTGATGCGGCTGTCATCTCGCGCGGAGGCGACGTCATCGCCACCATCGCCGGCGACGGTCCATGGGAGATGGTGGAGACGATCTCCGCCGAGCGGTCCTCCTGGGATGACTGGACTGAGATGGTCGCCGCGCTGATGCAGATGTGACAGCGGTCCAGCCTGGATGGTCGCAGCAGGGGTTCGACTCCCCTGCCAGGCACGAAATCAGCGCAGAAAGGATAGATGCAATGAGCACAGCGCAGCAGATCTACACCATCATCACCGACAACTACCCGCAACTAGACGACGTCGACATGGCTCAGGGCTACCGCTGCGACACCATCACCGTCGGCGAGGCGGCACTGACCATCACTAGCGACGGCACGTGGCAGATCGTCTCAGACGACAAGTCCATGTTTATCGGCAATCTAGGGGACCTGTCGCCTAGAGGGCTGGCTCACAACCTGGTAGCCGCGGCGGGGCCCTCCCATGCCTACCACGTCGCCCTGACTCAGGGGCCCGATGGCTGGGAAGTGGACCCGATGCGTAGCAGCCTCACATACTCCAAGTGGCATGGGCTCGACGGAGTCCCAGTGAGCCTGAGCCTGAACGACAACCGTCCACCAGTAGTGACGGTCCACTACTACGACGTCCCGATCACACTGCGTGGAGCCAGTGCCTCTCAGGCACGCCAGGCCCTAGAGGACCTGTATGACCGCGGCCTCGCCTACATGGTCGACGCCTACCTGCCGCAGTCACCCACGCTGGAGATGGGGCTCGCCCTGCTGGACCCTCAGGACAGGGAGGGCGCTGACGTCACCATCGAGACGCGGCCTACGCCGCTCAGCAAAGGCAAGATCTACGTGGTCCGGAAAGGCAACCGAGAGCATCCCTGCGTCACGGTCGGCCAGGTCGTCGACACCATCCTCGATACGGCCCTAGAGCGCTGGTGATGCCACGGAGCTCGATCCAGGTACGCCGCTAGGACGGACGGTCGCGCACGAACGGCCACCGGTTCCACCGCTCGTGCGCCCCCGCCTCACCTAGAGGACAGCCCCGCAGAAACGCGGACCGCCGCTCAATAACGCGTGGGCAAGCAGATTGAGAACTACACAGAGACTCGCCCTAGGTGGGCACACCGGCGGACGCAGCGGCCACCACACTGCGCGTACCAGCAGGATCGATGCCCTACCTAGGCCCACCCAGGGGAGGACCCAGCTCTATCTAGATACACGGGCTGGCTGCGCTACCTTCCACCCCTGGGCGGACCTAGGTACCACGGAGAGACCGTGGACCTGAGAGAGGAGGACGCGATGGACGTACGCAAAGTCAATCACGTCGAGGCCATAGCCAGCGCCGACATCAACGAAGACACGATCTTCGTGTGCGCAGCAGACATGCATATCGAAGCCGGAGTCCAGCCATGCACCATCACCCCCTCCTGGGGGTGCGTCGTCACGGTTGATTCCACATGGGAGGGGGTGAGCACACTAGACAAGGGAGCCCTCATAAAGGCCGGGGGACACAGCACCATCTCCGGCGGCGGCACGGTCATCTGGGAGTGGATCGAGGGGACAGATCGCGACCGCCATGTCCGCTGGGTGAAGTCCGAGAATCCGGCATTCGGGACGGTCATCCTTCGCAACTATCCGGACTACATGACCCCAACTTACGAGATCTTCGGTGAAGGGGCCCTAGTCTGTGTCGACAAAAAGAGAGCTCCAGCGCAACAGCCGACCAAGCCGGCAGCAACCACAGGCGAACCCGATGCGGTCGCATCCCCCAGCCACTACACGTGGCTAGGAGACGCCATCATTCGAGAGGGAGGACCACACGAGACAGACATGCTCGAATCATGGGACATCCTCGACGCGCTATTCCCCGACGACCCATTGCTGTGGAACGCCACCAAGTACCTCACACGATACGGACGGAAAGGCGCAGACGATCGTCGAATCGTCGACCTGCGCAAAGCCCGCACCTACATCGATCGCCGAATCAGCAAACTGGAGCGCAATGAGTGACGCATACGAATACGAACTTGTAGCACCAGACGAACTCCACAACTCACAAGACGGCGACACACTCATAGATGAAGACGGATGCCGCTGGGAATACGCAGCAGGATGGTGGAGACTCCAACACACGCACACCTTCCTCCGCAGCGAAGAACTACCCGCGAGCGCGGGTGCGTTGTTTAGGTTGGTTGTGTTTGGTGGTGGGGGTTTTGTGGTTGGTGATTAGGGGGTTCCCAGGAGAATAGGGGGTTCCCAGGAGAATAGGGGGTTCCCAGGAGAATAGGGGGTTATTTTGATTGTTTGGTCGTCGAATGTCAGTTCGGTTATGAGTGGCTTGTCATTGATTCGGCGTGAGATGCGGTTGCGTGGTTGGCTGGTTGTGTCTGCTGGTGGCGGTAAAGGGAAGACTCAGTCGTTTACGGTGAAGCTTCTCGGTGAGGATGTTTATGATGTGACGTCCACTGTCGCCAGAGTAGCTGCGGCTCGGCAGGTCGGCTTTAATTACAGGTGGCCGAGAACAGAGAATATCGCCACCGAGGTGATAGAGACCTTCCTGTCCAACCTATGCCAGGAGCCGTGGATGACGGCGGTGCAGGCAGCCGGGATGAACCCCGGGGAGTTCGAGTCGCTGCTGCTTAGCCGGTGCGTGGCAGTCCCCTAAGGCCGCGAGCGCTCTCTGCGCTTAATTGACCTGTTGTGGGGTTGGTGGGTGCTCGTTGCCCGCGAGCGCCACACCCACCACCATGTGACCCAAATCATGGGGTACCACGAGATAGAAGACAACCACCACACAACAACAACACACACACCAATAGCTATATGGAGGTAGGGAGAGCACACCGCTTCGCGGCGCGCAGGGGGTGCCGGCATGGTCGGGTACCCGAGAATCCCGCCAGATCAACAGAAAAAGGGGTATCCCAGGAGAACAGGGGGTTCCCAGGAAGGAAGGCACTCAATGAGCACAGTCGAACTCCTGAGCAAGCTGCGAGAGGCTGCCAAGACAGCCAGGCTCGGACAGCCGCAGACAAACGAAGGACAGATGCAGACAAACGAAGGACAGATGCAGACAAGTCCGGGACAACCGCAGACAAACGAAGGACAGACAGAGTCAGCGCATGACAGTAACAGCTTTATCCACAGGCTTGAGGTGGCCCTTCTGGAGGAGGGGGTCAATATATTGCCTCTCGATGCGGAAGTCAATGGGCAATTTCTGGTCGTCGACTACCTCATCACCTGTGAGGACGGCGAGCTGGAGGTCAAGTCGGCCGGACGCAGCATGACCGCAGCCCTCGTTAGCCTCCTGAAGACGCTCGGTGGCGGTGTCGCAGAGGGGTATCCCAGGAGAACAGGGGGTTCCCAGGCGGAAAGGGGGTTCCCAGGAGAACAGGGGGTTCCCAGGCGGAAAGGGGGTTCCCAGGAGAACAGGGACACCAAGCGGGAGTGCTCGAGTATTCTCGCCGCATTCTGCAATGCTCACGGACTCGACATCGACGACACCAAGGATGCATACGTAGCCGACGGAGGCAACGCAGACCCCGAAATGCTGAAGGCGTGGCTACAGGTCCACTACAGCCTCGGTCGAGCCCAGTAGTCGGAACGCGAGAATGCCTCGAAGGAAAACAGGCCCCTCCCAGGAAACAAGGAAGCTCGTATTCGAGAGGGACGGCGGCAGATGCGTGCGATGCGGCCGCCAACTAGCCACCACCGCATTCAGCATCCAGCACCGCAGAGCTCGCGGCATGGGCGGAACGAAGGACCCCTCAATAAACCGGCCAGGCAACCTGATACTCCTCTGCGGAGATGGCGTCCGGGGATGCCACGGATGGGTCGAAACACACCGAGAAGAAGCACACGACAACGGCTGGTCGCTGCCATGGTGGCAAACATCAGAAGACTTCCCAGTAACCTACTGGGATGGCACCTACTACATCAACAACAAAGGAGACAGAATATGTTCATGATCCCCATGGGTGAATGGGTTCGACGCCACATTCCCTGGCACAATGAGTGTATTGCCGGCAGCTGGCGAGGCGTCCCCTGGCGCCCCTGCTAACCCGACCCTCCAATAAACCAAGGCTCCCCAGTCAACCAGGCTGGGGCGCCACCCCAAGAAAGGGAACACCATGGCAACATCACCCCTCCCCTCATGCAAAACAGGCGAGACTATTACGTGGTTATCACTCCCGCCGGACGCCAAGTACGACAACGCGAAAGACGCCATCAGCATCAACGGCTTGAGAACCAGATGTCTCACAGACAATGAGATCAAGTCCATGCGCGCCATCGACACCTCACTCCAGCTCGCAATCCACAGCGACGGACCGGTGGACATCTGCGATGAGAACGGGACTGTCGTCGCATCCACCCGGACGCTTCAGGCGGCCTTCCTGGTAGCCAAGGCGATCTACGCTGCCGCAAGGCATACGTGGACCGAGGAGGAGATCGAGCGCGAGCGAAGGATAGCCTTCCAGCACGGCGTCACCATCAAGGCAGGTGACACCCTCGACGACTACGAGACCGCCAACATGCCACGAGGATCCGTCGTCTACGCAGACGGCTACATCTTCCAGCGCGGCCTAGGAAAATGGGTCGATCAGCAAGGCGAGCTCGCCCCAATCCCCCATAACGGCACCTTCCTCGGAATCGTCGAGCGGCCCTTCGGCCTCCCTCCTGTTGATGATGACGACGACGAAGATGGCTACGAAACCGGATGCCCCTACGGCTTCTACGACTGCTGCGGATAACGCAAGGAGAAGAAATGAGCATCAGTCGGCACGAGTTTGACTACTGCGATAGTATCCGCACTCGCTCCAACAATTGGTTGCAGGGTGAGGGCTACGTTCCCGGCGGCTTCGCTGAGTACACTGCGGAGCATGACGTGGTCTTCCTTCTCAACCGCATCGCCGACCTGGAGAAGGAGATCGTGGACCTGACGTTCCAGGCGGGCGAGATGGCCGCCTGGCGTGGCCGCTATAACGCCCTCCTCGAAGAGGCCGAGGCCACCCGCCCCCGCGAGATCGACAGCGGGGAGGAGTTGCGGGACCCTGCTGAGGGGACGGTCGTCTTCGACGCCGACAGGGACATCTGGGTGTTCGACGGTGTCGAATGGATACTCATGCGGCGCTGCCGCGAGATCCGACACACAGAACTACAGAAGATGTTCGCCCCTTACACCATCGCCTACACCCCCAAGGAGAACTAAATGACACACCCCTTCGACGAACTCTTACGCCTGCCTACCATTCGCGAGACCAACCCCCTGCTCAATCACGCCGAGATGATGCTCTGCCTCGGCCGGCTCGCCCGCAACATGGGCGACGGCCAAGGCAGGCTTCGCGCCCGCAGAGTCGAGCTCTACTACATCGCTCAGGCAGCAGAAGGCATGCTCTTTGAGCTCGGTGTGGAAAACCCCCTAGAGCTCTTCAAGGCTGAGTTCGAGGCTGCCAAGCGCAAGCACCCCGGCCACACCTTCGACCTCACCGAGGTGCCCGACCTAGACAAGTACTGGGCACTTGCCGAAGAGGTAGGCGAAGTCGCCGCCGCCCTCACATACGACAACACCAACGACACCGGCCACCAGGCCGACCTCATCAAGGAAATCACCCAGGTAGGCGGTCTCGCCCTCGCCTGGCTCATCAGCTACCAGAAAGACACCCAAGCATGAACTATATCCAGCAACTCCAAACCTACCTCGACGAGTACGACGAGGACGAACTCATACGAATAATCGAGGACTCAGAGCTGGATGATATCTGGTTCCTGCACTACATCGCCCAGGAAGCCATAGACACTGCCGAAGTATACATCAAGCGATTAGAGGACCGATGAACACCAAGGAAGATGCCCACCCGCACATGGTGGAGGGCGACGGTAGCGACCTACCAGCTGGGACCGTCGTCATCGACAAACATTGGAGACGCCTGGCAACGCTACATGGTGAGCGGCTGGTTAGTCAGCGGCGACTGCGACACTTCCGCAACAAAATCGCCAAGTTCACCGAGAAATACGGCCCCGAGGAGAAGATCGCCGTCAAATCCGGGATACTCCTCGACTTCATGATCCAGGCAGTCCGCCTAGCGGAATCCCACGAAGCCATCCTTGAGCTCAAGTACCCACAGATCGACAACAACAAGAACCGGTTCACATCCGGCACCATCCTGATCGACGCCGAGGGCGTAGCCTGGCAGAAGCTCCCCAGCGGGCGCTGGTGCACCGCTAAGGCCGATCGAACCACATTCGAAGTGCCACCCAACTGGTACGGGCCATACAAGCTCATCTACAACACAGGAACGGAAGAGTCATGACCGAGATTGACCAGATCATCGAAGCCCTCGACGAATACGACGACTACCTTATCGACAACCCTGACGACGAAGCGCTACTCCGACTGCGCGACCTCGCTCTCAGGGCCGCCAAGATCGCCAAGGAGGGCAAATGATCCACGTATACGCAGGACTAGTCACCACCGTCCTCGCCATCGTCGCCGGCTACGCGGCCACCCTCAAGCTCGCATACGACGAAAAGCGCACCCAAGCCCGCAAATGGGCCTTCCGCGCAGTCAAGCTCGAGGCCACGATCGCACGCCAGCGAGCCGGCATCAGCCGACTCGTAGACATCAACACTCGAGACATCCGCAACCTCACTCTCAACAGCGTCGCCTTCATCGGCGAGCCCATCATCACCTTCGAGGAAGACGAATGACACCAGACATAGCCCTCATCATCCTAGCAGTGGCCATGATCTTCGTGGGCTGCCGAACCGGACAGCTCATCAAGGCCGCATACCAGGAGAAGAAGGAGATCCAAGCCCTCCAGGCAGAGATCAAGGCAGCCCGACAAGCAATCGAGAACGCCCTTGGCCCGTACAAGGCGTAGCGCCAAAGCCGCAGGGGCGCGGTTCGAACGACTCATCGCCGACTACCTCGCACGAGAGCTCGACGACGACCGCATCGACCGCGCCCCACGCGCCGGCGCCAAGGACAAAGGAGACATCGCCGGCGTACGCATCCGAGGCCACAAACTCGCCATCGAATGCAAAGACACCGCACGCATGAACCTCCCCCAATGGGCCCGAGAAGCTGAAGCCGAAGCCACCAACGCCGAAGCAGTAGCCGGCATCATAGTCCACAAACGTCACGGAGTGTCCACGCCTGACCAGCAATGGGCTACAATGACCATGAAAGACCTAGTCGCCATCATCCGAGAAAGCAACACCTAATGGACATCCTCATGACCAAACAGGAGGCAGCTGCCTACCTTCGAACAAGCGTTCGAACACTCGACCGCCTCCTCCGCAAACACCACATCAACCGCTTCTGGGTAGGCGGCACCATCCGAGTCCACAAACACGACATCGAAAAACTCATCACCACCGACGACAAGGACAACCCCAATGGCTAACGACACCACCATCACCATCGAAGGCAACCTCGCCGCAGAACCCGAGCTCCGCTACACCGCCAACGGCAACGGCGTCGCCAGCTTCACCATCGCAAGCACCCCGCGAGCGCTCAACCGCCAGACGGGCGAGTGGGTGGATGGTGAGACGTTGTGGATGCGGTGTTCTGCGTGGGGGAGGTTGGCTGAGAACGTTGCGGAGTCCCTGCGTAAGGGGGTGGCTGTGGTTGCTCGGGGTGACCTGAAGCAGCGGGAGTACACCGACAAGACCGGGGTGCAGCGTACTACCATAGAGATGACAGTCCACAACATTGGGCCATCACTAAGGAACGCACAAGCAACAGTCATGAGGAATGAGCGTGGTGGGCAGGCGCCTGCGGCGCCCGCGGCGGGAGATCCGTGGCAGACGGGGTGGACTCGCTGAAGAGCTCGCGACCGCCGCACTGAGCCGCTGGGGTAGCCTACAGTGAATATCCAGTTGCGCCGCAGAACCACCTACCACCGTTCCGGCGGCGGGGCGATCTGCGGCGCATGCTGGTCACCCATACCTGCCGGCGAACGCTACAGGCGAGACACCTGGCGCGACGGCACACACTACTGGTCCACCATCTACTGCCACAAATGCCGATGGATGGTGGACCAGGTAGAGAGATACACACAACCCGAGTACGGAGGGCCCGAAGCTGAACACTTCGAAGCCTGGGCCACCGATCATCCAAGCACAGAAAGAGCCAAACAATGGGCCAGCAGAGCCTTCCCTACCACATGAGCCACTGGCTCAAACCAGAGCCCGACATCGTGCACATCAAGCTCGTTGGCTACAACTGGCACGCGCGCCTCGACTGCACCAGATGCGGCACCGCACACATCCGACAAGTCCACCAGCGCAGCAAGCCGTGGGACGCCGTCGACTCCATCCTCAGGACTACCGCCCGCACCCTAGGGTGGAAAGTCGGGAAAACCGAAGCAATCTGCGGCGCATGCAGGAGGCAGAAGTGACCACCGTCCACTGGAGGAGAGAAGGGAAGGTCTTAAGCGGCCTCGCCTACGTCCAGTGCGACCGATGCACACGGACATACTCATGGCGCCCCTACGCCGGTTCTGATGAAGTAACCAACGCCAGGAGATTTCAGGAGGCACTCTCACGCGAAGGCTGGGACGTGGAGTGGAACGCTAACGGGAGCTGCCTGTGCTGGGAGCACAAGGAGGCACAGGATGCTTGACATCAGCATCAGCGACGACCGCGAGGAGATCACCTTCACCACCACCTGCGACGCCTGCGGCACCTCCCAAACCAGCGGAGGGCTACGCGGAGGTCAGACGGTCGACACCAGCCTCCTCTACGAGCACGAAGATGAACTCGAGTCGGCCGGCTGGAAACTCAACAAGAAGGGCGAGACATGCCCCAGGTGCCGGAAGGGGAAGAAATGAGTGACACCTTCGTCGTCATCGACGTACAGGTCGCATGGAAGCCGATCGCCCTCTACCTTGAGTGGAAGTGGCGTAGAGCCGGCTACCGGACCGCCTATCAGTCGCTCACCACTTGCACCGCACTCGTTGCTGCGGTACTATATAAGCGTCCGGCCTGATCGGCCGTCGACACGGTGGGTAGATGCTTGGCCCCGGGGATGACAATCTCTCCCCGGGGACAAGTCACATCCTAGGCTCACACGACTGACTGCGTCAGCACGTCAGCCACCCCAGACACCATGCAGCCAGCAGCTCCCCGGGCTAGACCTTGATCATAGGCTGCCTTGTTCGGGCAGATGTGAGCCCAAACAGGCTTACCCAACCCAACCACCTTCGCCCACTGCGCAGGCGTAGCGTCATAGGGGAAGCCGACATAGTCCCAGCTGGGCGCCCACTTCGCCAAGCTACCATCATCGGCATGCTGGGAGTATGCATACCCCCAGCACTTCCAGCCGGCGGCACGCCACTGGTTAGCCAGCCAAGTCGCATCGCCGGCACTCTTCCAGATGACATGATCCTTCGCGTTCGTGGGCAGCAGGAGAGCCAGCTCCGACCACTGCAACGCCGAGTACTTCGGGTCCAGCACAGTGACGTGCGTGGAGCCATAGGCGTCCAGGTAGTCCTCGATACGCAGGATCGGCTCACCGGCCGTCTTGTAGCGCCTAACCTCAGCCCACGTCATCTGAGCGATAGGTGTCTCCGGCGCGGTCGGGTCGACGCGCTTGAGTTTCTCGTCGTGGCACAAGACCCAGATACCATCCTTGGTCTTGTGCGTGGACACCTCGAGAGCTCCAGCGCCGTGCGCGACGGCGTTGGTGTACGCCCTCATGCTCATCTCTGGCCACGACACGGACCCACCACGGTGGGCCACCAGGAACCCAGGCTTAGCGGTCATCTCCGAGATGGACGCATACCCCATAGGCATTGCCCGCATGCGAGCCGGAACCTCTCCGGCGGGCTCGTAGACGCTGACCGTGGCGGATCCGAAACCGCGGACTTCCACCTCGGGTTGCTCTTGCTTGGCTGGCGTGATCTTCGCCCACGCCCATCCCTGAGGCTTGGTGTGCTCGATGTGTCCGGTAGCGACCGTGGCCAGCATTGCCGACCAGGAGGAATACCTCTTCCGCCCTCCTGCCACCATCGGCCCAGCTGGGCTGCGCCACTCCGCCACGCGCTCGGACTGCGTAGCGTGCTGCTGCGAGAAGACCAGCGAGGTGGCAGAGAGGTCTCCTGGATAGTTGGCGCCCCAGTTGGTCATCTCGACCGACTCCACGCCCTTGAGGACGACCAGGAGGGCGAGCTCGCGCGCCCCACCGGCCGTCGGGCCGGTGACGTGAACGTTCTGAGTCTGGGACGGGCTAGACACCTTCAGAGATGCGATGTAGCCCGATCGGCCGCTGAAGGTGACGGCGCCTTGAGAGGTCCAGCCAGCTGGCGGCGCAGCGGCCGTATCGCCCCACTGGGAGGCGTAGGCGATGACCGCGATGTCTCCTGCCTCGGATGTCGCCGATAGGTTGGCCACGCTGCCGGCAGTACCTTCAGCATGCGCCCACGATCGGACGTACCTCGCCTCGAGCTCGCCGGGCTGCACCGGCCCCTCACCCGGATCGGCTGGGGTCTCGTAGACCTCGATCCTGTGGAAGGTGACGTCCGGCTGGCCAGCCATGATCTGAAACTGAGGGGTCCAGAGCGGCTGACTCTTGTCGGCGAGCTCAACCTGAACCTCTGTCTTGACGTTCGTGCCGGCAGAGAGCTGGAAGTCCCCGAGGCCGTACTGCCCTACCTGGTGAGTCTCATCAGCGGCACTGAACGGATTGTGATTGATATTCAGGTGGCTAGCCTGGGCAGCCGTGTAGGTCAGCGAGATCGTCCAGTTGCCGGACGCGATCGGCTTCGCCTCGGTAGCCCACGGGACGAAGATCGTATTCGCAGTGACGTGCAGGTCATTGCCGTCGAAGTGGCCAGTGTTGGTCCACCAGTGCTCCGGCCAGGGGTAGATCGATGCCATCAGCGGCTCCTGCGTACGATGATGGTTCCTGCCTTAGTGCCAGCTGGGACGGGGTCATTGGGACCGAGCACGAGGATGTTCGACGGGCTGCCACCCTCGGCAGCCTCGCCCTTCTTGGCGAAGGTCTTGTCGCAGTGCTCAGCCGAGTAGACTCGCACCTCTGCGGTGGTGATAGCCATCAGATTCGTACCTCTCTCGAGTATAGCCCGGACTGGCCGGGGATCGGGTGCATGTGCTTGATCGTGACGGTCCCGTCGCCGTTGTCCTGGACGTTGCGCATAAGGATGGAACCGTCACCGACCTGGGTCCAGGCGTCGTAGACGCCGTCGCCTGCCCGCAGCTCGGCAGGAGGGGTGAGCGGGAGCGGATCCGTGGCGATCGTCTTGATGCCCGCGGACACCGCCTTCTCGACGCCGTCCTTGACGACCGAGAGCCTGCCATAGCCGGACTCACCCATCTGGACGCCGTAGGAGCCCTCCCAGGGCGTGAATCTGAAGCTCTTCAGGTGCATGGTTGTGGCAGGCATCGTCTCCCACCCGCCCTTGCCACGGAAGGCCCACAGGTTGATATGCACGCGCTGGCTGCGCGGCACCGGAACCGAGTCAGTCAGTGTGCCGGAGTAGAAGCCGCCCTCAGCCACAGGGGTGTTGTGAGCGCGCTCCTCCGTCAAGCTAGACTCCCAGGTCTCCCACCTCACGGTCCCCGGAAGCCACGTCATGCGTACCGTCGCACCCTTACCCGAGCGCGTCCACACGCGATCGTTCAGGTGTCTCCCGCTGTTCTCATCGCCCGGGTAGTAGGTGTACTTTCCTACCATGTCCGTATACCCCGACCAATAGGAGTCCTCGACGATGTCGATCTCCTGGTAGCCGGGCTTGGTGTCCTCCCAGTCGAAGGGGAAGATCCCCCACACGACGTTCTTGTGTAGGTCGCGCATCTTGGCTGGGGTGACGATCTCATAGGACGCCTCGAAGGTGCCGTACCCCAGGGACTCGGCTGAGACGATCTCGGCCGAGTACGGCTCCCCGCCGACGACCGACGTCGAGATGTAGAGGGATCCGTCAGGCCGCTTGGTGAGGGCCTGCGGGTTCCACTTCTGGTTAGCAGCGGGCCCGCCTGGGTGCCAGGCGTCGGTCCGCACCATCCAGTGAAGACCGAACGCCTCGACGGTCGTCTGACCGTAGTCCTTGTAGAGCTCGATGTCCGGCACCTATCAGCCCTCCTTACGAATGACGACGGTGTCGTTAGGCGTGCCCGCCGGGACCGGGTCATTCGGCCCGAGCACGAGGAAGGGATTCTTCGGGGCGGCACCACCGCCACCCTTCTTCAGCTCAGCGATCTGGGCCTTCAGGTCCTCGATCGTGAGCTCCATGTCCAGCGTGCCACGGATCCAAGCTGCGGTCAGATGGGTCAGCTGGGCTGAGGGTGGGTTCGCATAGGGGTTGCCCACGGGCTCCCACTGACCTCCCCGGTTGGGATCCTCGACCAGGACGCCGTCGGTGATGTACAGGTGCCCGATCGGCAGACTGTCGGCCTTCTCGAAGACCTTGCGATAGTTGTCCTTGGTCACACCATGAACCACCGCCCACCAGCGCTCCGAGGGATACGCCTTCATGTGGTCCGGCAGAATCGGCGTGCCCGGGTCCTCATTGATGAACTTTGAGGCATCCTGCTCAAACATCATGGCCGTGTCGAAGTCGAGGGCGCAGACGTCCTGGCTCATGTTCGCGCCCGCATTGACGACGATATAGAAGCCCTTGCCATACTCGGCACGGATCGCGTCAATAAGGTCCTTATACCAAGCCACCCGGCCCGCCTGGGCGCCCCAACCAGTGATGACCTCATCCAGGAACACGCCCTGCGCGACCTCGCCATACTGTTCGGTGAACTTGGCGATCTGCCCAAGGATGTACTCCTTGGTGTACTTATCCGGGTTCGGGACGCCGTTCCGGGCAGTGTCTCCCGCCGGGAGGCTAGCGACACCGTACTGGGTCTTGACATAGAAGACGGCACGCTTAGCCCCAGCACTGAGAGCCCTGGAAGCCTGCTTACCGAAGTCCTCGTTCTTCTCATCCCAGTTGCCGGAGTCCTTGTTCAAGATGACAATCCCCAAGGTATTGCCAGCCTTCAAGGCCTTCGCCCACTTCGACGTCCCCTTAGCCTCGTTGTAGTAGTCAGGCCAGTAGTAGGTGACAGGGCTCGCGTACCGCTGACCCGGACGGAAAGGCTTCTGGTCAGCGATCAACGCATCCAGCTGCCCCTCAAGCGCCGTCAACGCCTCAGTCTTCGCATAAGCAGCCAGCTCAGCCTTCCCCGCATACGTCGACGCAGCCTCACCACGAGGAAGAGCGCCATCCGCCACCTGCTTCACAGCCGCGAGCGCGGCCTGTGTTGCGTAAGTGTTTGTGGCGTCGGTGGTCTTGAGGTATTGGGAGAGGTCGGCTGGGGTGGCGTCCTTCCCGGGAGGGCCAGCCGGCCCGATCGGACCGCGAGCGCCTTCCGG
>ERZ773051.234-NODE-234-length-44232-cov-16.643457_pt1 | contig 44232 bp, 37 predicted proteins | sample MGYA00580631_ERZ773051 | MGnify/ENA primary metagenome ERZ773051 (study PRJEB29015, sample SAMEA2738137) | human oral metagenome | biome: human oral; feature: human-associated habitat; material: saliva | place: China | collected 2204 ... | reverse complement strand
AGTATTTAACTAGATCCATCGGCATTAACAGCAACACTTTTTGTCCTATAACCCTCACTTTGTGTCCTATTGCTGCTTCCCTTTAATAAAAAGTGCAGCAGGGGAAATGTTGCATTTCTCTTTGCTGCACTTATATGGTACTAATACACAAACTAGTATCAGACAGGTGAAAAACCGACGGCCGGAGGCTCAGTACCATTCATTGATCCAGTTTTTTTCAGAGGGAAGCATATTTTCCGCCGTTTCAAGAACTTTTTCACGCTCCGCACCTTCCAGCCATTCGATGCGCCCCAAATCCGACAACTCTCTCAAAGACAGGGCCCCGAAAAAAAGCTGGGCGAGGGCGCCTGCGGTAATGGTAAAATCCGGTTCGGGAATTTTATTTCCCAATTTCACGCCGGAAATATCTTCGATATGAAGCTTCAGTGTGTAAAACACATCATATTTCACGGCGTAAATTTTTCCTTCCTTTGCGGAAAGGACATAGATGCCGCTGTTTTCGGGAAGGAATTCGTCCACCAGCTGGAAAGACAGGAAGCCTTTCATCTCTCGGCAGGGAAGTCCGTCAAATGCCATGACCGGATCTGTGACGCGTCCCATCATGGTCGGAAAAGAGGCATTATGTATATAGGTATGCTCCGCGCCATTCTGCCAGTAGAAAAATGCCCTGTCATCAAAAGGTTCATACCACACGCATTCGTCCACGGAACCGCGGTGGCCCGCCATGTAAGCATAGAGCCCTTTCCGTCCCGCATCGGAGGCATACGCCATTTCCGATACCATGAATTTCCTTTCGTCCAGATGGTAGAAAATATATCCGGCTGCGCCGTTCCGGTCATTGACGACAGCGATATAACCGCCATCACAGAACTGGGCGTCGATGTGTTTTTTCCATGACGCTTCATCCCGAAAAGCCCATCCGTTCCGCCCTTTCACATACCTGTCATAGACAAAGGCGAGAATTTTCCATTCATCCGCCGAGGTAATAAGCCCTGCGGAATGCGCCCGCTTTCCTAAAAAGCCTACCTGCTCAGGTGCGGCGCTTCGTTTCCACTGGTGCGCATAAAATGAAAATCCCATAGGATAGTAATACGATGCCGCCGAGGGCATAAGAATGACAGCGCCCTTATTTTCCAACCGCGCCATATGGAACGCGCCGCGGATCAGTTCCGTCGCAAGCCCTTTCCCTCTTGCAGCAGGATGGGTGGCTACCCCGACGATGTAATCCACCGGCATCTTTGCTCCGCGGATACATATTTCATAAGGGCGGCGGTGAAGGTTGCACGCTATTTTTCCTGCTTCTTCTCCCGCCAGTACATCTTCCGGGCGGTAGAGTTCCCTGAAATACCAGCGGAACCACGGGTCGTCCTCTCTTTCAAAACAGTACGACCAAAGCGCGCGTATATCCTTTTCATCTGTCTGACTGCATTTACGTATTTTCATAACCGCCTCAGAAACAACCACCGTCTTTTACGACAACATCATATTTTTCCGCGAAATGGTCAGGATTGTATTCCATTTTTGCCTGACGCAGACCGGGCAGCCCCATGTCTTCTTCACGGTTTACAAATTCTGTTTCCGCAAATTCATGCATCAGGAAATCGCGGTTGATCGCCTGATACAGTCCGCGGATATTCGGATTTGCCTTTTCAAAGAAAATATGTGCCACCCGGGGATTGACCAGATCTCCGTTTGTAAAAGCTTCCACTTTCCCATAAATGCGGATAATGGCACCTTTTAATTTCAAAGCGTCCCAATTGGCAAAACACCGCTGCAGCGCTTCTTTTTCTTCTGCAATGTCTCCATGCCGTTCAAACCAGTCTTCGATCCCCTGCCATGCGTCTTCCCTGTTTTCCGACGTGATGGACTCATATGTATAATCACCGTACTGGCGGAGAAAAGCGTTCAGATGATTCTTCTTCATGCGGAGTTTCTTCCCCGACAAATTAATCATGTCTGCCGTACGGTACACATACTCCCAATTATCCCGATCCGCAGTGAATTCATACCGGTTCGGGCAATGGGCTTTGATCTGTTCCAGCACCCAGGGTGAAGCAGCCTTAATGATAAACGGTTTTCCCTCGCGCTCCAGGCATTCATGGATAATCTCCATACCGCGGCCAAAAGACGCCCCTTCACCGGCAAAAGGAGGCATGAAGAACGTATTCTCTCCTTCCCCCGCACGGACGAATAAGATATTCTCCTCTACCGCCCACTGCGTATGGTACGCTTCCTGCCATAAAAAAAGTGTATTGAATGAACAGTCGATCCCCTCATAATGATGGACATGAAAAAAGCTGTCGATATACTCTCTTTTTTCAATTGTAAACGGTTTGAAGTCTATGATGAACATCTCCTTAAAAAATAACAGCTATATTGTAAATATTCTATCCTTTTTTATGCCTTTTGGCAAAAGCCGGAACGAACCTTCTAAGCCACAACATGGCATGCCGCTGAAATCAGAAGACAGATAAATACCGGCTCCGTCAATTTTCCGGTGCAAGAAAATAAATCTGCCGCAAAAGCAGTAAACAAAATTTTTTACAAAAATAAAGAAATTCTTTCCCCCCTCTCATTTAAACCTCTTTCTTGATAATGAGAAAACCGATATTATCAGAAACAGCAGATCTGGCTTTTTCCGATTTCCCATAAAATCAAGCTTCACCGCGGCGAACATGATTTCCCCGAAACTTCATTCGCTGCGTTTTTCTTTCGATAAGAATTGCACTTATTCACATTATTCACAAACTTATTCACAACTATTCACATCATGTGGATAAAAACAATCTGTTTTTTCTCTTTTCGCGATAAATAAAAGCTTTTTTCCGCCTGTCCATCCCAGACAGACACACGAACTGTGCATAACTGTGCATAACCTTTTTACTACTCAGTAAATGAGAATGGGAAATATTCTGTATTTATCGTATATCTTTCTCACTTTCACCCTCACCGGATACCCCTGATATGCATGTGAATAACTTTCTCTCCATCTGTCCCCCTTTCTTCCAATCATCCATTTTTCTTCCCCTCTTGACAACGAATACGTGCAAAATAGAAAGAAAAAAAGCGAATAAAAGAATTCATTCCCAATCACCCCTGTATTTGTCCGCCTGCTGTGTACATAAGAAATAAAAACTTTCTAAAAGAAAAAATGATTCCCTTCCGTTCCGACATCGGCAGAAATGAAAATCATTTTCCCGTTTTGTCTCTTTCATTCCATTTTATTTGCAAACTCCCATTTCTGCCTTTTTTGTGCTAAAATATGACATGTACACGCGTCCATAGCTCAGCTGGATAGAGCAGCGGTTTCCTAAACCGTGTGTCGGGGGTTCAAATCCCTTTGGGCGCACCAGAAATGCACAGCTGCCAAAAGGCGGCTTTTTTTATTTGCCTTCAAAATGTATTTCCTATCGGGGTAAAATCCTCTTTTCCGCCCCATGTCGCCGCCGGTGGAGTCTTTCAGAGAAAAAATGATATAATATATATGGTAAATATTTTATAAATACTTTTTTACAGGGAGACAAATCATGGATACGGTACATATTAATTTAGGGAATGATTCTTATGATGTGATAATCGACTCAGGCATCATCGGCCACCTGGGAAAAGAAACCGCCCCCCTGTCGGGTCACGGGCGCGCAGTCATTATCACGGAAGAAGGAATTGACGAACTGTATGGCCAGGATTTGAAACGCCAGCTGGAAAAAGAGAACCTGAACGTACAGCAGATCGTTCTTTCTTCAAGCGAAAAGAGCCGAAGCCTTTCTGTCGTGAGCCGTGTATGCGAGGCGCTGGCAGACTTCGGGTTCTGTGCAGGAGATCTGCTCATCGGCCTTGGCGGACGTGTCGTCGGCGATGTGACAGGCTTTGTTGCAGCAACTTACCGGAGAGGGACTCCCTACGTGCAGGTGCCCACTTCTCTCCTGGCACAGATCGGCAGCGCCATCGGAGGGAAAATCTCCATCGATATCAATGGAAGAAAAAATCTCATCGGTACATTCTACCAGCCCAAAGCCGTGTATGTAGATCCTGCCATGGTCCGCACGCTGCCTGCCCGTTTCTTCCATAACGGCCTCGGCGAAGCGATTAAGATCGGCTGCGTGGCAGACAAAGACCTCTTTGAAATATTTGAAAAAGCCGCCTCTGACCAGGATATCCTTCGTGTTCTTCCGGAAATCATCCGCCGCTGCATTACCATCAAGGCACACTATGTGGAAATCGATCCTGAAGACAAAGGTGAGCGCCGTATCCTTGATTTCGGCCATACACTGGGCGGCGCGGCAGAGAGATACTACCGTTTCAATGATCTCCGCCTGACCCACGGTGAAGCGACGGCGGCCGGCATGTACATGATCACGAGCGCTTCTGAAATTCTGGGACTCACCAAGCGGGGTACAGCGGAACGGATCAAGTACGTCCTCCAGTCTATCGGCCTTCCCACCAATCTTGACGTCCCCCGTGATATTCTTGTCTCCCTTCTGGAACATGGAAAAAATGTAAAAGATGAAAAAATAGAAACACCCCTCGTTCTGGAAATCGGAAAAGGATATATTTATACGGGAGAAATTGAAACCTTAAAAAAATATATACAAATGGAATAATTGCAAACCTTCGAAAGAAATACCGGGAGTAAAAATAAACTTCCGGTATTTTTTTCGCCCTGTTTCTCATAACCTGTAAAACCTGTTCCCCATGGAACGCTATGCTATAATGCAGATAATAAAACGATCTGCCTGAAAGGTATACTATTTCAAACCGGAAACAGGAGTATAAAAATGGATTTCAGCAAAATAACAGTGGCCGTTATCGGCCTGGGTCTGATGGGCGGTTCCTTTGCCATGAGACTGAAGGAACTCGGAGCGGCAGTAATCGGCATCAATCGGACATTATCGACGGCAGAGGCCGCCCTTCGGCAGGGCATAGTGGATTCCATCGATATCAGTGACCTGAAACACGCGGACATTGTTATATTCTGCACACCTGCCAAAGCGACACTCGCCTTTGTGAAAAATCACCTGCCGGACTTCCGCTCCGACGCGATCATGACCGATATCGCCGGCGTAAAAGGAAACCTTGCCGATGATATCCGGCAAATACTGCCGCCCGGCATGGATTTCATTTCATCCCACCCTATGTGCGGACATGAAGGCCAAGGACTTTCCCGGGCGGATCCGGACATTTTCCGCGGAGCAAATTATATCCTTCTTCCCGATAAAACGAACCGCCCGGAGAGTGTGGAACTGCTCCAAAACATGGCGCTGGCTCTCGGCTGCCGCCATGTACCGTCAATCACACCGGAAGAACACGACCGCCACATCGCCTACACCAGCGACCTGACCCACGTCCTTGCGGCGGCGCTGATAAACAGCACTTCCCTGAAAGAAGACACAAAGTACTTTACAGGCGGATCATTCCGTGATGAAACAAGAGTAGCGGATATTAACAGCTCCCTCTGGACAGATTTATTCCTTGCCAACCGTGAAAACCTGCTTCTTGAAATCGATCGTTTCACAGAAAGCCTTTCTGCAATAAAAACAGCACTGGACAGGGCAGATAAAAATACCCTTCATGAACTTCTTGAAAAAGCAGGAAAAAGAAAACGAAACCTGACAGCCGCCGATAAAATATGATCGGACGTAAGCTGCCGGCTCTTGAAAACCGACAATTGTGAATCAGCTGCCCGCACAAGTAATGGAGGATACTCGCATGCCGTAGTGACTCAAACCGTAAAAGAATATTTAGCTTGCAGCTTGCAGCTTGCAGCTTGCAGCTTACAGCTGATAGCTTTTATCTTCTTACCGTCTTCCTCACCACGGGTACAGATCCTTCACGTTCGTTCAGGATGACGTTTAACGTTTCCCTCACTACAACAGCAGATCCTTTGCTGTTGTTTCGTATGACACCTAACGGAAATCATATGCTTCGGCTTTTAACTCACAGCTAACAGCTAACTGCTAACAGCTTATAGCTGACAGCTGTTAGCTTCTTACCGACTTCCTTACCACGGCAGCAGATCATTTACACGGTTCCGGCAGACACACTGCCATGAGTTCCACTTTTACCGGAAAACGAAAAAAGGAGCAGGCACCATCAGCAGTGCCTGCTCTTTTCTTTTTGGAAGTTCCTTACTTCTTGGCAGCGAGAGCTGCTACCTGGGCCTTCAATTCATCCAGCTCCGATCTCATCTCTTTATTTTCCGCCTGCATCTTGTCATTTTTCTCTTTCAAGTCCTTAATCTGGTTCGCCATTTCCACTTTGGAATAACGGGTATAAACGTCGCCGCGTCCCAGCTTTATGGATACTCCCGCGTTGATCATGTTCCTGTCATCTCCCATGGTCCAGCCGAAACTCATCATCGTTCTTTCGTTCGGCCGATAGAAGAGGCCTACCGCCGCAGCGCTGGCGTTACGATAATTGCCGAAGCCTGCCGCGATGTCCCACTTGTCATGGGGATCGAAGTCCAGCGGGTGGAGGGCTGCCAGTGCGGCGGCTCCCGCTCCCACTTTACTGATACGGTTGTCCAGATTGTTGATGGTATTTCCCAGATTGGTAATATTGGTTGTGTTCTTACCGACCTGTTTGTCCAGTATGGTCAGGTTGTCTCCGGCACTGTTCTCTTTCTTCACATAGTTGCCGTCATTCTTCACATGGGTTTCGTGGTACACCGTATTTCCGCTGACAATCTTTGTGTTTCCGTTTTCCACTTTTCCGTCGGCTTTCACGTTGACCGTGTATTCCGTTCCGCCAAACGTATTGGCAGCTGTGTCAAGTGTCACATTTTCACCGGCTTTCACGGTGTTTCTTGTGTCTTTCGTAGCTACGGTGACTTTGTTTTCTTTTCCGTCACTGCCCTTTAACATAATGGTGGTGGTATTGTCCGCGTTTTGTGTGCCGCTCATGGTATAGGTCGTATTGGTATCAATCTGCCCCGCGATGGCGGACAAGTCTACGCTGCCTTTTACTTCATTTCCGGCAGTGTCCTTTATCTTCATGGACAGGGTTTTACCGCTAAGGGACAGCGCATTGTTGTCGCTTACCAGTTTATCATTGCCGTCTGCAACGGATGAGAGATCCACGCTGCCCGTCACTTTATTTCCGGCCGTGTCCTTTACACTCATGGACAGGGTTTTACCGCTAAGGGACAGCCCATTGCTGCCACTTACCAGTGTATCATTGCCATCCGCTGCTCCGGCTACCGCTTTCTTCAGCTGTGCCACATTGACGGCATCAGTATCCTGCGTGCCGGCCGCCACGTTTGTAATCTGGCGGGTGACTGCTGCACTGGTCGGAGTTGCCGCTTTACCGATAGAAACAGCAGCGGCCGTCGCTTTCCATGTTGCTGACGTATCTGCAGAAGCCGTATCGGTCGACGGATCGTAACCGGCAGCCCCCTTATCAACAGAGGCGACGGAATCCGCGCCGATCGCTACACCGCCGTCTTTTTCCACATCCGTATTGTAGCCGAGCATCACCGCATTGCTTATGTTCGCCGTATGCGATTTAATCGGTACATTTTCCATCACCTTATATTTCTTTTCAAAAATAACATTGCCCGAAGCATCTTTCATGGTATACGTTTTCTCTACAGCCTTCTTTTCCGTAGCCATGGATCCAAGGATTACATTGTTTTTACCACCGTCCATGTGGTGATAATCCCCAATCACTACATCGGCCGTACTGCCGGATATATTATTCCCGGTTCCCATCATAGATACACGTTCCACATTCTTGCCTGTATTCGCATATCCGTTGATCGTATTATTGATGCTGGGCGTATTCCCTGTACCTGTAAGGACATTTCCGGAGCCTATGATCTGAGAATGGACGGCATAATCTGAAGTATTTCCATTCCCCATGGTAACCACGGAACCGCCGCCGGTCGACATGGCCAATCCCATCGCTTTCCTGAGCTCATCATGGCCCGACGGTCCGGGTTCCATGGCATATCCCTGTCCCCCAAATAATATAACCTCGCTCCAATGCTCGTTCATACTGTTTCCATCTTCATCGGTCGGTGCCGTCCCGAAAGAATGTGTAACGCTATTGCCCGCGCCGAAAACGAGTGCCCCATTGGCGCCTTCTGTTTTGTTCAGGGTACCGACGACGGTGTTTGCCATCCCATCATTCTGGTCCGCCTTATTTGACGCTACGGTATTAAGACCGCCATAGACAGAAGCCAGATAACCGTCATAGCCGGAGCCTGCCTCCACAATGGATTTGATCCCTGTCACGGTCTCCTGCCAGCCATAAGCTTTTGCGCCATGCCCAAGAGCCACATTCATTCCGCCGCCGTCTCTGGTTCCGCTCTGGGCATGATACCCGACAACGACACTGGCATGTTTCTGCTGGATATCGGAATCGGCCTTTTCTTCCGGTGTCATGGACCCGATAACAACAGATTCTCTAACCGCCCCAACTTTCTGGTTATCCCCGATCACGATACCCGCGCCGGGATTGACCATTTCGTTATTATTCCCGATGACGGTCAGGCTCTCATACCCTTCCATGTAGGTGTCGTTGCCGGAAATATCATTTCCTTTGCCGATGACAAGGTCGGACACATTCTTCGTCCTTTCTTCCTGTTTCCCGGAAATCGTACCGGCATTTCTATCAGTAATCTTATTGCTGTCCCCGATGACGGTCTGGCTCTTGCTGTTTTCAACGGTATTCTGAGAGCCGCTGATTGTAACATTCATTCCTTGTGAAACGGTATTTCCGTCGCCGGTAACAAAGACATGGCTTCCCCATTTACCGATGTACTTACCCAGAGGCTTGCCATCCGCCATCGCCTGCGCCAATTCGTGCTGCTCCGAAGCGGAAAGTTGTCCGAACTGATAAGAATCGGACACATGGTTAAACGCGCCGGTCACGAAAGCGCCATTGGACTCCTGTATCGTATTGTTGCTTCCGAGTATACCGTCATTAGAGCCGGCATGGTCTTTCGTGCCGCCTTTATCAACATTTTCCGTACCGATGATAATGCTGCTGTTTCCTTTGGAAGCCCCCCGTTTTGATGCATCAGGAATCAGGCCGGATGATTCGCCGATAACGATACTTCCGGAACCGTTGGACTGGGCGTTAAAACCCATGGCAACCGCACTACTTGCCGTCGCCTCTGCATTTGCTCCAATCGCAATGGCTCCGGTCTCTTTTGCCCCATCGTTGTTATAATTGACTGATGATGCGTTTCCGCCTTTCACGGATACGAAATGAATACTGCCCGTACCTCCGGCAATAGCTTTCAGCTGCGCCACATTGACTGCATCGGTGTCATTCGTGCCGGCTGCCACACCGGTAATCTGCCTTGTAGCAGTACTGCCATTACCAACAGATACCGCTGCATGCGTCGCTTTCCATGCGGCCGATGTATTTGTAGAAGCTAATTTGGTAGACGGATCATATCCCGCAATATCCTTGTCAACAGAGGCAACGGAATCCGCACCGAGCGCTACGCCGCCGTCTTTTTCCGCATTGGCTTCCGAGCCGAGTATGACCGCCTTGCTGGCGGTTGTAGTAATACCGCCGGCAGAAGAACCCATCACAATCGTATCTTTTGCATTGGAAATCGTGCGGTTCGTACCGATGACAGTTACACCGCTTACATTGGTACCTGTATTTTTATAACCGTTCAGTAAATTGTAAGCAGCCTTCTGCGCGGCGGTTCCTGTCAGGGTATTTCCCACCCCGACCAGCTGGGAGCGGTATGCATAGTCCGCTTTATTTCCGCCGCCAACAGCAAGGACAGCGCCGCCGGAATCATTTCTCCGTATATTCTCCCTGAGTTTTTCCGCCAATTCCTTGGGACTGTTTGCCAAAAGTAACATGGGATCCGCTATATTGTCCACTGAATTGGTCACTTCATTGCCCGCGCCGAAAACCAAGGTGCCATTTGCATTATGGGTCCGATTGGCAGTCCCTATTACCGAATTGGCGATTCCCGATACACTGCTGCCTGACGTTTTTGATTCAATGCTGTTAAAAGACCCGTTGATAACTGCCCCAAAGTTCTGGGCGCCAGATCCCTGGTTTGTATCTCCGTCATACGCATTCGTCATGATGGAGTAGGCGCCGGTCGTCGTCGCAAACGCACCGGCAGAATAGCTGTTCAGTCCGACAGTGGTCGCGCCTACCAAGACGGACAGTTTGCGCTTTTCACCATCCGTATTGGAATTTACCGTGGTATCTCCCAAGGCGCCGACATACTTATGATCGCCGATCATCACGCCGCTGCGGGCATAAGTATTCTGCCCAATGGCAATCCCTGCCGGCAGTAAATGGTCTGTACGGGAAGGATCCGTCGAATGCATCCCGAAACGGAATATTTTGTCCTGCACTCCCCACATGTTTTCTACAAAAGCATTCTTACCGATGGCAATACTGCCTTCCTGCATAACATAATCATCAATCTTGGCGTGATCGCCTATCGCAATGGCACCGTTTTTCGCACTGTTATTTCTTAAATCAATATCATTCCCGATTTTAATATTTTGGTTGCCCGGCTCTACAAATGTATTGACCCCGTCAAGCACCGCAGATACAGGGCTTACAGAAATCCCTGTCAATAAAAAAGCCGCCAAAACTGCTGCCAGCGTGTTTTTAGAGACTCTTACCCCCCCGCTTTTTCTCGCTGTGCCCGCAATTTCTGAAACGACGACATAACTGTTCTTCACTCGACTCCAAATGACTTTGTAGATGTGATTCATGTTTTCCTCCCATAAAAAACAATATAATTAAAAGCGCAATAAAAAGAAGCAACATCCCCATGCTGCTGATACTGCCTTCACACCGCCTCTCCCCATAACACTTCATTTGCCTGAAAAGAAGGATACAGAATCCGTAAACAGGAAAATTCCTGCCGGTTTCTCCCGCTCTTCTTTCAACACTTATTTTATTAAACAACCTCTGTTCTCATTATAACAAAAGATTTATCTTATTTCTATATAATATATACCGTTTTACAAATGCCTTTATTCACACCGCTTTCTCATCCACGGCCTTAATGCCTCCCGCTGTCATTCAGCACTTTTAGCTGACAGCTCGCAGCTAACGGCTTACAGCTCACAGCTCACAGCTGATAGCTTTTATCTTCTTACCGTCTTCCTCACCATGGTAATAGATCCTTCACGTTCGTTCAGGATGACGCTTTACCGTCCGTCATCACTCAGAACGGGGGCAGAAAAAGAATCTTCATTCTATTCTTTTGCGTCATTCCCCCAAGCCAGTATCCTCCGTCCGGCTTCGCCGGCCACCTCCTTATAAACAAGGAGGCTTACCCAATCCCTATTCTTCCCGTTAGAATCCCTTTCCTTAACACTGTAGCAAATCCTTTGTTGGCGCTTTGAATGACGCCTTACCGTCTCCGGTCATTCTGAACGGAGGCAAGAATGCTTTGTAGGAAAACGGGAAACAAAACGATGAATCGAAGTGAAGAATCTATTATGCTGATGACATCTTACCGCTTTCCCCACCACGGTGACAGATCCTTCACATTCGTTCAGGATGACGACTAACGTTCTCCTCATTATGACGCCTTAACGTCTTATACAAGGATCATGGAGTCGACCGTTGGAAGGAGCTGTAGCGCACGCAGCGCGGCTGAGGATACTTAATCGCCATGATGACTCAAATCGTAAAAGAATAGTCAGTTTGCAGCTGACAGCTCACAGCTGATAGCTTTTATCTTATTACCGCTTTCCCCCAACATAAAAACCGACCCATTATTTGTATGGATCGGTTCTTTTGTTTGGATCAAAGGGTTCCTGTCGTTTTGAGCCGTGTCAGCGCACGCTGGAGAGCGAGTTTAGCACGGTCGACATCAATCTCTTTGCTCTTGGACGCGAGCCTGTCTTCCGCACGTTTCTTCGCGGCTTGGGCACGGGCAATATCGATGGTGTCCGCCAGCTCCGCCAGGGGGGCTATGATATTTACCTGATTGTCCTTTATTTCCAGGAAACCGCCAAATACGGCCACCTTTTGTTCCTTTCCGCCTTTAATGATGCGCACGGGGCACATTTCAAGAGCGGCTGCCAGAGGCAGATGGTTTTTCATGACGGCAAATTCGCCGTCTGCTGCACGGGCCACCACCATTTCCACGCCGGTTTCTCGATAAATTGGTCCGTCGGGGCTGATGACTTCCACGTGCATGGGATTCGTAAGGGTATCAGCCATGGCTTATTCCCCTTTCTTCATCTTTTCAGCCTTTTCGATCGCTTCATCAATTGTGCCGACCATGTAGAACGCGCCTTCAGGCATATCATCGTGCTGGCCTGCAAGGATTTCCTTGAAGCCGCGGATGGTTTCCTTCAGGGATACGTATCTGCCGGGGGAGCCTGTAAACTGTTCGGCTACGAAGAAGGGCTGAGACAGGAATCTCTGTACCTTTCTTGCGCGGGCTACGATGACTTTGTCATCATCGGAAAGTTCTTCCATGCCCAGGATGGCGATGATATCCTGCAGTTCTTTGTAGCGCTGCAGAATAGCCTGTACGCCGCGGGCCACTTCGTAATGCTCTTCACCCAAAACGTTCGGGTCAAGGATACGGCTGGTGGAGTCCAGCGGGTCTACTGCCGGATAGATGCCCAGTTCCGCGATGGAACGGCTCAGTACGGTGGTAGCGTCCAAGTGTGTAAATACGCCTGCCGGAGCCGGGTCCGTCAAGTCATCGGCCGGTACGTATACGGCCTGGATGGATGTGATGGAACCGTCTTTGGTGGAAGTGATGCGTTCCTGCAGTTCGCCGATATCAGTAGCCAGTGTCGGCTGGTAGCCTACGGCGGACGGCATACGCCCGAGCAGCGCGGATACTTCGGAACCTGCCTGTACGAAACGGAAAATATTGTCTACGAAGAGCAGGACGTCCTGTCCCTGTTTGTCGCGGAAATATTCAGCCATGGTCAAACCGGTGAGAGCTACACGCATACGCGCTCCCGGAGGTTCGTTCATCTGGCCGTATACCAGCGCAACTTTGGAAAGAACGCCGGAGTCTTTCATTTCTCCCCAGAGATCGTTTCCTTCACGGGTACGTTCGCCGACGCCGCAGAATACGGAGCAGCCGGAGTGTTCTGTCGCCACGTTATGGATCAATTCCTGGATAAGAACGGTCTTACCTACACCCGCACCGCCGAAGAGCCCGATCTTACCGCCTTTTGCATACGGAGCGATGAGGTCGACGACTTTGATGCCGGTTTCAAAAATTTCGGTTGCCGGAGACTGGTCTTTAAAGGCCGGTGCCGGACGATGAATAGGCCAGTAGTCGGATGCCGGTACTTTTGTATCGTCATTGTCGACGGTCTGTCCGAGTACGTTGAAAATACGTCCCAGGCATCCGTCGCCGACCGGTGCTGCAATAGCACGGCCGGTATCTACTGCTTTCATTCCGCGTACCATGCCATCGGTGGAACTCATCGCAACGGTGCGGACTACGCCGTCACCTAAGTGCTGCATGGTTTCACAGATAACATCTACCGGAACAGTGCCTTCTTCATCTTTGACATGAATTGCGTTATAGATGGCAGGAAGTTCCTGATCGTCGGAAAAAGCGATATCGACGACAGCGCCCATGACCTGTACGACCTTGCCTACCTGTCCCTGCTGTTCATTTGCCATGAAGAAGCATTCCTCCTTAATCAAATTAAGCCGGTTTATTCGAGAGCTGCCGCACCGCCGACAATTTCGGAAATTTCATTGGTGACCTGTGCCTGACGCGCTTTGTTGTACGTAAGGTTGAGGTCGGCAATTCTTTCCGTCGCGTTGTCAGTGGCAGCGGACATGGCCGCCATACGGCTGCCCAGCTCGGACGCCGCGGATTGCAGCATCGCATTATAAACCTGCACTTGTATATATTCAGGAAGCAGTTTGGAAAGTACTGCCGCCGCATCGGGAAGGAAAATATAGGGATCTTCCTCGATACGGAGGAAATCCTGTCTTTCTTTTTCCCATTCGCTGACAGCCGCTTTTGCTGCTTCTTCCGTTTTTCCCTCAGCCGGCGCTTCAATGGGGAGCAGCCGGTCTACCCGGACCTGCTGGCGGAGGGCGGTGATGAATTTGGTATAAATAATATAAACTTCATCGACTTCTTCTTTTGTGAAGTATTCCACCATCTCTTTGGAGAGATCGATGGAATCCTGAGCCGACGGCTTATCAGAAAAGCCGAAATGATAGGTATCGGGATCATACCCGCGGAATTTCAGATAATTCTTCGCCTGTTTCCCGCAGACATATAAAGCGTATGCAGAACGATCCTTTCCGGAGATTTCCTGCAGGGTACGCTTCATCACGTTGGAGTTATAAGCGCCGGCAAGGCCTTTGTCGCCGCAAATGACGAGATATCCGACCTTCTTTACTTCGCCTGTCCTGAAGAGCGGGCTTGTAAATCCGGGTGTCACCGAAGAAGCACGGCGCAGGAGCTCTCCGATCTTTTCCGCATAAGGACGGGAGCCGTTTGCCTTTTCCTCCGCTTTGCGCAGGCGGGCGGCGGCTACCATCTTCATGGCTTTCGTGATCTGCTGGATGTTGGTGACGGATTTTATGCGCCCTTTTATATCACGCGTACTTTCCAATCAGATCACCCCTCTACCGTTTCAGACTTTTCTTCTGTTTCGCTTTGTGCCTTGTAACGTTTCTTGAATTCATCAAGAGCTTCTCTGAGTTTCGCTTCATTTTCATCTGTCAGCTTCTTTTTATCCACGATATCAGCGCCGATTTCCGGATGGCTGCTGTGGAGGAAATTCAGAACCTGCTGTTCAAACCCGACAACCTGGTCTACGTCCACGTCATCAAGATACCCCTTGACGGCCGTGTAGATCGCCATAACCTGGTCTTCGACCGGATAAGGGGAATACTGCGGCTGCTTCAGAATTTCCGTCGTCCTCTGACCGCGGTCGATCTGCGCTTTGGTGGCAGCATCAAGATCGGAACCGAACTGGGCAAATGCTGCCAATTCACGGAACTGTGCCAGATCCAGACGCAGCGTGCCTGCGACCTGTTTCATGGCCTTAATCTGTGCAGAACCGCCTACACGGGATACGGACAGGCCGACATTGATGGCCGGACGGATCCCGGAATAAAAGAGTGCCGTTTCCAGATAAATCTGTCCGTCCGTGATGGAAATGACGTTTGTCGGAATGTACGCACCGACATCGCCTGCCAGTGTTTCAATGATCGGCAGCGCGGTGATGGAGCCGCCGCCCAGTGCATCGGACAGACGTGCCGCACGTTCCAGCAGACGGGAATGCAGATAGAATACGTCACCGGGGTAAGCTTCGCGTCCCGGCGGACGGCGCAGCAGAAGCGACATGGCGCGGTAAGCGACAGCATGTTTGGAGAGGTCGTCATAGATAATGAGGACATCTTTGCCCTGGTGCATGAAATGTTCCGCAATGGATACACCGGAGTATGGTGCAAGGTACTGCATCGGAGACCCTTCGGAAGCACCGGCATGTACGATGATGGCGTAATCCATAGCGCCGGCAGCTCTCAGCCGTTCGTATACACGGACGACGTTGGAGTTCTTCTGCCCGATGGAAACATAAATACAAATGACATCCTGCCCCTTCTGGTTCAGAATGGTATCAATAGCGATGGCAGTCTTGCCTGTACCGCGGTCGCCGATGATCAGCTCACGCTGTCCGCGGCCGATCGGGACCATGGAGTCGATACATTTCAGACCGGTCTGCAGCGGGACGTTTACCGGCTGTCTGTCGGCAATGCCCGGAGCTTTGATTTCAATGTCGCGATAAGCGTCAGTCTTGATTTCGCCTCTGCCGTCAATCGGCTGTCCCAGCGCATTGACCACGCGGCCGATGACCGCATTGCCTACGGGAACCTGCATCAGACGGCCCGTTCTCTTTACTACGTCGCCTTCCTTGATGGTTTCCGCATTTCCCAGAAGAACGGCACCTACATTGCTTTCTTCCAGGTTCATGGCCATGCCGTAAACGCCGTTCGGCAGTTCCAGCAATTCACCGGCCATGCAGTTTTCAAGGCCATATACATGGGCGATACCGTCGCCGACTTCAAGAACCGTACCTACTTCATCGACATTGAGGTCTACTTTGTAATTTTCAATCTGTTTTTTAATGACAGATGTGATTTCATCTGAACTGATTTTCATATCCTGTAAGTCACCTCAATCTCTTTGCATCATTTGCGAGCGGAGCGCCGCAAGCTGGCGGGCTACGGATCCGTCAATCAGACGGTCTCCCATCCGGACCGTAAATCCGCCTATCAAAGATGCGTCTACTTTCTGTTTCATGATAATTTTGCTTCCCGTGATTTCCGCAAGTTTGGCTTTCAAAGCGTCCACCTGGGATTTGGTCAATGGAAACGCAGAGGTTACCACGGCTTCCTCCATGCCCATCCCATGATGCGCAAGATTGGCATAGACATCCGCCATGGCAGCAAAATCAGCGATGCGGCCTTTGTCGATAACAATATAGCAGAACTGTAAAACTATCGGCTGCACCTTATCTGCAAATAACTTATTTATAGTATCTTTCTTGACATCCTTAGCAAGCAGAGGATGGTTCAGAATCTCCCCGAGCTCTTTGCCTTTCCCTATGGTATCGGCAATGAGGCGGAGATCTTCTTCCGTTTGTTCCAGGCAGTGCTGCTCTGCGGCAATTTCATAGATGGCTCGTCCGTACTTCTTTGCAAGGATTACGTTCTTATCCATGATTACTTACCTGCCCGCCCGGCATCCAATTTCGCGATGCTATCTGAGATGATCCGGTCATTTGTATCCGGCGTCATATTTTTGCTGATGATCTTCGCTGCAATATCGCAGGAAAGTGCTGCCACCTGTGTTTTCAGATTTTCCAGAGCATCCTTGCGTTCTCTTTCAATCTGCTTGGTCGCATTTTCTTTTTCCTTTTCGATGGCAGCATGCGCTTCATCAATCTGTGCCTGCGCCTGTACCTGGGCTTCTTTAACCGCCTTATTCACAATGTCCTGGGCTTTTGCCTGTGCTTCTTGTAACTGAGTTTCGTAACCGGCTTTCAGTTCTTCGGCAGCAGCCTTGGATCGGGCAGCCGCATCCAAGTCATTTTTGATACGCTCTTTGCGGGCATCCAGTACTTTGAGTACCGGCTTATAGCAGAAATGCCCGAGAATGGCACAAAGAACAATAAAGTTGATGATCTGAATCAGCAGTGTACCATTTACGTCTACCAATTCGTTTCCTCCTTAGACTAATATTCCGTCATAGAATTATCGGAATAATTATTTCAGGAATGGATTAGCGAATACCAGTACCAATGCAATAACGATAGCGATAATCGGAATAGATTCTATAAGACCGATAGCAACGAGCATATTTGTAAAAAGCTTACCTGCCATTTCCGGCTGGCGGGTCATACCCTCAAGAGCTTTAACTGCAGCATTAGAATCTCCAAATGCAGCGGCAATAGATGCTAAAGCGGCAATAAGTCCTGCCGCAATAAGAGAATACTGTACAACAATTGTCTGATCCATGATGATAATTCCTCCTAAAGAATCTAAAATTTGGGACATATCCCCTGATCAGCAGTGAGATGCCCTTTTTTATTCCGTTTTGACGGTCGGTGCCGTTCCGTTTGAAAAGCGGACGGTGCCGCTCCCCGGTCTTGTATATCTCGTATTAATAGAGACTTTCTTTCATATATACAGATGCCAGAGTAGTGAAAATATATGCCTGAACCACACCCACAAACAATGAGAATCCGATCCAGATCATAGGTACAGCCCATGGGCAGAGGAAATATAGAATTTCCAAAAGAATCTCCCCGGCCAAAATATTACCAAACAGACGCATTGCCAGCGTAATTGGTCTTGCTACCTCTTCAATCAAATTCATAATCACAAAAATCGAAAATGGTTCAAAAAAGTGTTTAACCCAATGTCCGACACCTTTGTTTTTAATAAAATAAATATGCAGCAAAATAGAACTTGCAATGGCAAGACCCAAAGTTGTATTCACGTCATTAGTCGGCGATGCCGTTAAATGTTCAGTCGGCAACAGACCTATCTGGTTAGACGTGAAGATAAAGAGGAAAAATGTTAAGAAAATACTGCTTACCTGACGATATTTAGGTCCTAAATTACTTTCAAACTGATTGCAAAGACCTTCCACCAACATTTCAATGAAATTCTGCCAGCCTGACGGTATTAGGGATCTCCCTCTTGTTGCAGCGAATATGGCAATAAAAACAATAATGGCAGTAAGCCAAGTAGTATAAAGTGTATCCATATTGACCGGAAATACACCAAAGAGTTGCTCCATAGTATGTGTACCCGTATGAAGATGCATAATCTCACCCCCCTTCTCTTACAAGGATATCAAGAAAAGAATTATTCCTTAATTACATTAACCACCCGTTCAAAAATGGACAGAAATGGTAATGAAAGTAAGCCACCTAGAAAACCGAGCACATTAAGCGGCGTTAGTGCCACTACGACTGCGGCTAAAATAATCTCCAAAATGAAGCGGAAAATAGCAAAAACAGCAACCCGCTGGCCGATGAAAACCGGTTCTCTTCCGTCTTTCACCCATTGGAAATATTTGACCCGTAAAAACACGAAAAAAGCAGCGTAGAAAAATGCCCCCAAAATCCAGGCACCGCCGACACGCCATCCCCAGATAAAGAAAAGGACGGCTGCTCCGGCAATACCGAGACCGAGAAGCCAGCGTATCATACGGCCGGCATATTTAGGAAAAGTCTGATCGTATGTCACTTTTAATTATTTCTCCAACATCTGCCTTATAACGGACCATAATCCTGCCACGGCACCGAGAAGGGAAAGGAAAATCAATCCGTACGGATAAGTACCGAAATACTCATCACATTTTATACCGCTCCATACGCCTATGCCCATGCAGGTCAGAAGACTGAACCCTGCTCCCGAGGCAACGGCGACGCTGCGCCACGGATCAAAACCGTTTTGCTTCTTTTTTCCCTTATCCTCCCGTTTCATGACGGACTCCAGATAGTAAACACATGGAAAACGGATACGTGAAATATTCGTTTCCCACACATACACTGATATTGTAACATAAGACCTGCTACTTGGCTATAAATTTAGACGGTTTTTTGTCGGACAATCCCGACATGTACAGAAGGGTTTCCACAATTCTTTCCGACGCCTTTCCGTCACCATAAGGATTCACTGCTTCCGCCATCGCATGATATGCCGCCTCATCGGTCAGCAGCCGGTACGCCGTCTGATAAATCTTCTCTTCCCCGGTGCCTACCAGTTTTACCGTCCCCGCCTCTACCGCTTCGGGGCGCTCTGTCATATCGCGAAGGACAAGAACGGGTTTCCCCAGACTTGGCGCTTCCTCCTGAATGCCGCCTGAATCAGTCAGCACAAGGGCGGACCGCGCCATCAGATTCGTGAAAGGCTCATACTCCATCGGTTCCACAAGATGGATGCCCGCTGCGCCGTCCAGCTCTTCCTCCACCGCTTCACGGACAAGAGGATTCCGATGGACAGGAAATACCACTTCCGTATCCGGTACGGTTTCCACCAGCCGGCGGAGCGCACGGTACACATGATGCATGGGCGCGCCTAAATTTTCACGGCGGTGGGTGGTCACAAGGATGACGCGCTTGTGTTCTTCAATCGCCTGTATTTCTTCATCTTCAAAAGTATAATCTTTCTTTACCGTCGAAAGGAGCGCATCAATGACGGTATTCCCCACGACAAAAATATTTTCATCCTTTTTATTTTCACGGAGCAGATTTTCCCGCGCTGTTTCCGTCGGCGCAAAATGAAGACTGGCCAGGACGCCCGTAAGCTGGCGGTTCGCCTCTTCAGGAAAAGGGGCCGCCAGATCTCCCGTGCGCAGCCCCGCTTCCACATGTCCGACTTTGATTTGCTTGTAAAAAGCGGCAAGCGACGCGGTAAACGTCGTCGTCGTATCCCCATGGACAAGGACATAATCCGGTTTTTCCTTTTCCAGTACTTCTTCCAGTCCGCGAAGGACGCGGGAAGTGATGTCATACAGGGACTGTCCGCTCCTCATGATATCCAGATCGTAATCGACGGGCAGCTTGAAAAGATCCACCACCTGATCGAGCATTTCCCGATGCTGCGCCGTGAGGCAGACCTTCGTTTCTATTTCGGGATGCGCCAGAAGCGACTGCACGACAGGAGCCATCTTTATCGCTTCAGGCCGCGTGCCGAAAATCGTCATGACTTTCACAGGACTACTCCTTTTCATAAAACAAACTGATACAATGAAATATTTCTGTCAATTCTTTTTTATTTCTCATCTTTTTCCGTCGGCGGAAGAACGACCTCTCTCATGACGCCGAGTTTCTTCGCCCAGAAAATAAACACCCCGAGTGCGAGAAGGATCACCGCCACACCGAGAAATGGATTCAGCCTCACCACAAGGAGCGCCGCTGCCGAGAAAAAAGCGGTCAGCGCGTACATGACCAGCACCACCTGTTTCTGCGACAGGCCTGCCGCCAGAAGACGGTGGTGGAGATGATTCTTGTCCGGTGAAAAAATCGGCACCCCTGACTGCCTGCGCCGCACGATAGCAAGTACCGTATCGGTAATGGGCACGGCCAGCGCCACCAAAGGCACGATAAGGACTGCGGCAGCCGCCGTCTTCATAGATCCCATGACCGACACCGCGGCAATCACATACCCAAGGAACATGGATCCCGTATCGCCCATGAAAATTTTAGCCGGATTGAAATTATACTGCAGAAAGCCGAGACACGCGCCTGTCATGGCCACCATAGCGGCAGCCGATACCCACTGCCCCATCTGGAATGCGAGAAGGGCGATGGCAATAAACGCTATCGTGGCGATCCCTGCAGCAAGCCCGTCAAGGCCGTCAATAAGATTAACCGTATTGATAAATCCGATGATCCAGAAAATAGTAAGCGGTATGGAAATAAAGAGAGGAAATTCAATAATCCCCACATAGGGAAGATCGATCCAATCAATATTCACATCAAAGAATATCACAAGCACAGCGGCGGATAAGATCTGCCCGAGAAGTTTCACCTTGGCGGGAAGAGACACGATATCATCTGCAATCCCCACAAAAACAAGACAGGTCGCGCCGATCATAATCCCTGTCATTTCATAAGTAAAGCCCACCGTAAGAATGACGGATACCATAAACCCTGCGTATATGGCAAGCCCGCCCAAACGGGGGACCAGTCCGTGATGCACCTTCCGTGCGTCCGGCTTATCCACGGCGCCGATCTGCACCGCGAAATTCTTTACGGCCGGCGTGAGAATAAACGTCACGGCAAGCGCGGCAAGGAACGTGAACGCATAAGCGAACAACGAACCACCTCCCCTTTCTATGTATATGGTTATTTTAGCACAACTGATGAAATATTGTTGCCCGCCTGCGGCCTCGAAATAAAGCGGAGCCCAAAAGAAGCGGGAACCGCAAAAGAAAGGCACACGAAACGGAGCACGGCATTTCCGGATCCCGCGCAGCAAAAAACCTCACGGCTGTTTGATCGAAATCATTCCGCCATGAGGCTTTTTATTTTTACTGTTTCGCGCGAATCACGACGCAGCGATACGGCGCTTCTCCGTCGCTTTCTGTAGATACCGCGCCGTCATTCTGGAGCGCCAGGTGGATCATGCGGCGGTCGCCCGCCGACATCGGTTCAAGGCGGATTTCTTCCCCTGTATGCTTCACCTTATCCGCCAGGCGGTGCGCCAGCGATTCCAGCGTCTGTCTGCGGCGCTGCCGATAGTCCTCCACATCAAGAAGCACGAAGTAATGGTGGCGGAAATTTTTATTTGCCGCCAGATTTGTCAGGTACTGGAGTGCGTCCAGCGTCTGGCCGTGCTTTCCGATAAGGATGCCCAGACCCTCGCCGTGAAGGTTGAAAAGAATGCGTTCTTCATTCACCATCTTTTCAAGCTGCACTTCCATCTTCATTCCTTTGAAAACGCCCGTCAGGAAACGTTTCGCTTCTTCAGCGGCTTCTTCCTGCTCTTCCGCGGAAAACGGAGTTTCCTCACGGCCGCGTTTTTCCTTCTTCGCCGTAAAAACTTCTTCCGTATCGCCGCCCATGACGTTTTCCCCCGGCTCCTCCGCAGCAGAAACGGTTTCTTCCTCTCCGTCTGCAGCCCCGGCAGCAGCCGAAGTCATGTCCCCGGCAGTCTCCGTAACATCTTCCGTTTCCGATCCTGCCGCGCCGACCTCGACAACGGCATCTTTCTTGTTGAACAAACGGAAAAGTCCGCTTGAGGGCTGTTCAATGACACGGATCACTGCTTCTGCGCGGGAAAGCCCCAGCTTCTTCAATCCTTCTTCCACTGCTTCGTCAACGGTTTTTGCGGTAATTCTGACAGTTTTCATAGTTATCCCTCCGCTTTCCCGGAACTATCCCCGGCCTCTGCCGTCTTTTCAGCAGAAGCCGTTTTTTCTTTTTCATCACCGGCCTTCGGTGCTTCATCGACTGCCGGTTTCTTTGCTACCTTTTTAATAATTTTTCTGCGGATAATCTTTTTCCTCTTTGTCTTAGCCACAGCCTCTTCATCGGTATGGACAGTGACTACGCCTTTTTTCGAAGGCCCGTTTATCATTTCCTTTCCCTTTTCCCCGCGGAACATGATAAGCTGCTGGAAAAACTGGTAGACATTGCTCACCACCCAGTAAATCACCAAACCGCTCGGAAAATGAAGAGACATCCAGCCAATCATAAGAGGCATCATGAAAAGCATCATCTTTTGGTTGCCCGGCGCGTCTTTCGGCGTCGTCTGCCAGGAAACAAGGAACGTGGACGCGGCGGAAAGAACAGGCAGGATGTACGTGCCGTCTTCCGCTGCCAGACTTTCAATCCAGAGGAAACCCGCGTGGAGAGGGTCATAACTGAACCCCTGAATCGCATAGTACATCGCGATAAGGAAAGGCATCTGTATGAGCAGGGGCAGGCATCCCGCCATGGGGGACGCATTATGCTCTTTGTACAGACGCCCCATTTCCTGCCGCATCATGGCAGGGTCATTTCTGTACTTCTTCTGGATTTTCTGGATCTCCGGCTGTATTGCCTGCATCGCTTTCATGGAACGGATTTGTTTCACCGCGAGGGGAAGCAGCAGCGTCTTAATGAGTATCGTCAAAACGACGATAGCGATGACGTAATTGGGAAATCCGAGACCGGAAGTAAATTCATAACAAACCTGCAGGCCAATGCGCATCAAATCGGCAATCATGCCTACAATAGCCGAGAGGACAGGAATCTGGAACTCAGATCCGCCTCCGCCAAAGCCAAGATTCATAATTTCTCCTTATACGGCCTCTATTTCAGCCGCCTAAATGTTCCCGCTTTCTGAATTTCAAAAGCAGGATGAGACAAAAATGCAGAAACTCTGCAAAATTCATGGCGTGACAGGATAACAAAACGCGAAAGATGAAAAAAGCGGCGCCTTATCAAAAGCGCCGTACATTGCCTATCGGAAAAGCCTTATGGAACAGGGTCATAACCGCCCTTATGGAAAGGATGGCACTTCAAGATCCGCTTTAACGCAAGCCATCCGCCTTTCAGCGCGCCGTATTTCTCCACCGCTTCCAGCGCGTAAGTGCTGCAGGTGGGAGTGAAACGGCAGCATGGCGGTTTCAGGGGAGAAACATATTTCCTGTAAAATCGAATAAGAACGATCAGCACCGTCTTCATCATGCCCCCTCCAGCATGCCCGCTTTACGCCACAGCGCAAGCAAAGCCTTTTCCGCCTCGCTATACGTCGCTGTCGTCAGAAAAGCGGCGGCAAGCAATATGGCTTCATAATGGGAAGAAAGTTCATGACGATGGAGGCGATAAACCTCTTTCATCAGGCGCCTTGCCCGGTTGCGCGCCACGGCATTGCCGATGCGCTTCGTCGTCACAAACCCGATCCGGACAGGTTCCCGTTTCGTCCTGACCACGTACATAAGTCCCGCGCGGTTGCTGAAACGCCGGCCGGCCGAGTATATACGCCGGTAATCCCTGTTTTGCCGGATACGGAAATCACGGTGAAGCGGATACTTCTTCTCCTGCTTCGATTCTGACTCAGGCACTTAATACCTTTCTGCCCTTGGCTCTTCTTCTTTTCAGAACAATACGGCCGGCTTTCGTCTTCATACGGGCGCGGAATCCGTGGGTATGTTTTCTCCAGTGGTTATTAGGCTGGAATGTCATTTTTGCCATCAGTGAACACCTCCTTACTGCGTCCTGTGTATTCACACACCATAACATGCTAATTATAGCTAAACGGCCATCAGATGTCAAACGAAAACACTTCACACACTCCGCTTTTCACGAAGAAATCAGTACCTCACTTTCCCCTCTTGATTCCTGATAAAGAAAAAAGGAAACTGTCTCCCGTCTCCCTTATTTTCTTCCGTACCACCTATTACAGTGCGGACCCCTGCAAGCTTCCCGGTCATCACCGCTTCTCTCCGGAACACCGCAGACTCCCCGCTCACCGTTTTCTCCGATGGGACAGAGCTGTACGTTTTCATCCTGCGGCGGATTATCTCCGCCATCATACGCGGCAAAGCCGCTGACCATGCCGCCTGCAAGCAGTGCCGCGGCAAGTATTGTTTTCTTCCACATAAGAACACCTTCTTTCAAAACTGAAGCTCATTTATATATTTATATATATATCTATTATAACATACCCTGTATAGTGCCTTATTGACAGGGAACGGCAAAACACCATCCGAAGCGAATGCGAAGGATCTGCACCCGCGATGAGAAAGACCATAAGAAGATAAAAGCTATCAGCTGTGAGCAGTCAGCTGCAAGCTGTTAGCTGTGAGTTAAAAGCCGAAGCATATGATTTCCATTAGGTGTCATACGAGTATCTTACTATATATTTATAAATACATATAACATGCAGTATGTGCTAAGCAGTATGGTTTCCTTTTCCTTCATTTATGTAACAGATCCTTCGCTGTCGCTCAGAATGACATCTTACCGCTTTCCCCACCACGGTCATAGATCCTTCACATTCGTTCAGGATGACGATTAACGTTTTCTCTCATTATGACGCCTTACCATGGGTGCTACTTTATCGGCAAGCCCGAAAGTGGTTAGAATCCCGGCTGTACCATCTGTTTAACGTCATTCTAAATGGGGATAAGAATGCTGTATGAAAAAGCGGGAAAGCGGAACGATGAAACGGAGTGAAGAATCTGTTACTTCGATGACAGCTTACCGTGGGTGCCGCTTTTATCAAAAGACGAAAAAACTATCCGCTTACAGATGATAGAATCCGGCTATCCGTTTGTTTCCTTTCATAAGAAAAAGACTCTTTTCGGAGTCTTTTTCTTATTTTATTTTTGTATTTTCGTTTCAGAGATCTTTTTTCTTATTTCAGGAAATTTTTCATTGATTATTTTCCCCATTTTTTCTTTTGCTTCTTTGTCCGGATGAAGGCCGTCCGCCGCAAAATTTTCCGGCATGTCTTCATACATGGCAAAGGGCGCTGCCGTATCGATATGGGTCTGCGTCCGTATCCAGCCGTTCACTTTGTCAAATTCCGCTTTCCAGTTTTCTGCCGTCGGCTGCTGGTAATATTTCCAAATCCGATCCGGGGCGATCGGGGGAATGGTAAGCAGGACAGGCTTGATGTCATTAGCCCTGCATTTTTCCTGAAGAGCTTCCAGGTCAGAAATGACCTCTTCCGCCGTTCCCCCGCAGCGCAGATTGTTTGTTCCACCCATAATGAGAAGGTACCGTACATGGAAAGGGATGACATCCGCATTGAACCGCCGGAGAAGGTCGTCCGTTTTATCACCGCTCCGGGACATATTTATCGTAGGAAAATCAAGGTAGTACGCATAATTGTAAGGCCAGTCCGCCGGACTGTAAGACATCCTTCCGCCGCCGTGGCTGATACTGTCTCCAAGAATGCCGGTTTCCCAGTTTTCCGCGGGATCATTCACGATCTTTTCCGCTTCGCTCCATACGCCTACAGGCCCGCCGTTTTCATCAAGACCGCGGACACGCCACCAGACCGTTCCCTGCCGCGGCGACTCATCAAAAAGTTCGGGAATTGTAACAACCCCCTGCGAAATGCGATGAACAGACGGTTCACAGCCGTCAGGATTTTCCGGTTCTTCATCAGTAATTTCCACTTCATAAGAAACCGCGTGGGGAATTTTCACAAAAGAATACGCCGGATAAAGAAGAACCGTACCGTTCTGCTCATGGTATTTCACACGGATCTTCGGCGCGTACCGTTCCATTTCCTGCGCGGCCTTTTCCATCGGCACAGGCGCCGAATAGGCGGAAATGCTCTGCCCGTCCAGACCGATGGCTTTCACCTGGCAGCAGAGGATCCCCGGTCCGTTATAGCTGTCTGTAATTTCTTTTTCAATCATCACACTGTCACGGAAAACATGGCCGTCTTCATAAATCGGCGGGCGCATTTCTTTCCGTCCGAAATGCTGTGTCACAGGCACGATGCGGAAAGAATACCATACCGCGTCCGGATTCGCCGGCCAGCGGACAAAAAGAAGTTCCGGAGAAGCATCCGCCCCGGCAGCGGTCCACATAAAAGCAAAAAAGAAAAGAGAAATAAAAATCCTCTTCATTACAGTCCCCTTTCATTAAACCATGAAAGAAGTATAAGGGATGGAAGAAGAAATAACAAGAAAAATGAGTCTGATCATTAAAAAAGAGCCCCCTTGCGCAGGAAACTCTTGTCTGCCGCAAAAGAAAAACACTCGCTGCCGGCAGCAGGAATGTTTTCTTTCTTCCCTTTTCTATTTTTACGCTTTTGCGGTTTTCGCCCTTCGTGATCTTTTGGCCTTCCGATTTACCGTTTCTTCCGCTTCTTTCACACCGGCCGCTTCCGTTTTTCCTGTGCGCTTTCTTTTCGGCTTTTCTTCCGCGGGCTTTTCCTCTGCCGGTTTTCCGGATTTTATTTTTCCTTTTTCAGATCCGGCTATTTTAACTTTTGTTTTCTGTTTTGCCTTTTCTCTTCTCAGGCGCTTTTCATACAGGTGATACAGTTTATCCGCCAGACCGGCAATGATTTCTTCCCCTTCCACCAGATCCTTCCAGTAATTCGGAAGAAAATCTGCGCCGAAGCGGACACCTTCTATGGCTCCTGTCAGCGCTGCCGTAATCGGGCTGTTTCCATTATGGTTCGCCGCGGCGATGATCGCATCTACAGGATCATCCACAGCAAGGGCAGCATATACGGCTATCGCCAGAGCTTCATCTGCCTGATCGCCGCTTCCCAGAGAATGGATACTGTCGATGTATGCCCAGACATTCCCCTTTCCGGCAGGCTGGTCGTTAGCCTGCTGCTGCGCCGCAGAAAGAAGCGTGGTAATGCTGTCGGTCCGATGGGTTTTATTCAAAAGCCCGTGAATCCGTTCAATAGCCTTGGGAAGCGTCATTCCGTCAGCAAGGCAGGCAATCAGTGCCGATACCGCCCCTGCCGCATAGTAGGCGACAGGAGTCGAGTGGGAAAAAGCCGCCGCCCTTACGCCGGCATTAAAAGCTGTCTTACTGTCGCCGGCATAAAGGAGCCCGATAGGTACCACTCTTGTCAGCGCGCCGCCGCCTTTGCTTTCATTTACCTTATTTTTCGTTGTCCCCATCGTTTCCCCGGAAAACGCATTCAAAAGACCTTCTTCCGGTTTTCGGCGGGCATGCATGAACTTTTCCCGCACAAGGCAGATCTCCCGTTCATGAGGCTGCCGTCTCATCCATGTACGCTGCCCGCGCCGCGGTTCCTCCCCCGTCTGGCTGTAAAACCAGCGCATATAGCCGCGGTACAGCCCTTCTGCTTCTTCCAATTTCTTTGCATCTGTCCACAGAAGTCCGTCTACCGTGGCCAGTTCCATCTGCGTATTTCCCGTCACCGGCGCCAGATTTCCGCACTGCCCGTTCCGCACAAGCGTACGCAGGCCAAAGGGCCCGTACTTGTGTTGAATACGACAGACAGAAAGCTCCTGCAAAGGGTACCCCAGAGCATCTCCGCAGGCGCCGCCGATCATCGCGCCGCGGAACATTTCTATCTCCGTCATCTATCCTCCCTCAATCCCCAAAAACCTGATTCCAAATAAAAACATGCCCAAAGAAATACGAAAACTGTTCTCCGCATTTCAATACATAAAGAGGGAACTGCAAAAATTTCCGTAAACCCCAAAAATCCACAGAAACACTGCTGAAAAATAAAAAATAACCGCTTTATTTATACTTTATGTATATTGTATCATAATTCACTGCTTTAATCATCTAAAGATACTTCTTTAGAAGGAAAAGCGTCCTTTTCCGTTTCATATTTTCTACCGTAGTTAACTTTCTTTTTTCCGCTCCATCCATTAAAATGTAAGTGTACTTTATTTTACAGAAAACGAGGTCACTATGAAAAGAATATTAATCTCATTATCCGCAGCACTCCTTCTTTCTTCCGGCATTTCCCAGGCATCGGTTCCGCAGGGAGGATATTTCCTTGACAAGGACGGCGTTCCGCTCACGGAAGAAATGCAGACAAAACCAAGTCTGAAAAGCAATCCCATGCTTCCTCAGAGCGGTGCCGTCCATGCTGCCATGGAATCCCTTCCTCATTCTTCCGCCACAGTCATCCGGATGACCGTCACGGAAGACGGGATCCCCGCCGATGCCGTTATCACCCAAAGCGCAGGATCCGTCGTTCTTGACGAATATGCCATGAGATGCGTAGAAGGCTGGCGCTTCAACCCCGCCAAACTGGGAGACAAGCCGGTGAGCGCTGCCGTATCCATTCCTGTACGCTTCCTTTCCATGATGATTTCCACACCTGCTGCTCCGTCCGACCGCCCGATGAAGAAGGCGTCTGCCGAAGTGAAAGAAGCCATAGAAAGAAATAACCATCCTGTGATCCGTGTTTCCGTCTACATCACGGCGGATGGAAAAACTGACGGCAAACCGAAAGCAGACAACGATGGAAATCTGCCGGGCAGCGATTTCAAAATCCTTTCCGGGTATGCGGAAAATTCCGTAAAAGAATGGAGCTTCACACCGGCCGTGAATCCTGACGGAGAACCCATTCCCCAGGAATTGATTGTCTCGGTGCAGTTATAATATTTCTTTGTATCCTATTTCAAAATCATATCCCGTTTTAAAATAGCCCCCTTTTGCCGGACAAAGCATTGTCAAAAGGGGTTTTCACTGCAATAAAAAAATCCGCCGGTCTTTCGACTGATGGAAAATGGTGCGAGCGAAGGGACTCGAACCCTTATGCGCAAGGCGCAGGATCCTAAATCCTGTGCGTCTACCAATTCCGCCACGCTCGCATATTTTCTTATTATAGTTTGTAACGGAAACAGGGTCAAGAAAAGACCGGTAAAAAACCTTCTCCGCAAAAACAGAGAAGGCATCCTGCAAAAAAATTACTTTGTTTCATCAAGAACAGCTGTGCAGTGTGGACAGCGGGTCGCATCATCGGCAATGGGTTCTTTGCAGAACTGACAGGTGCGCGCCGGTGCGGCTTCTTCTTTCGGAAAAGCCCTGTTCATCTGGCGAATCACAAGGAAAATCACGAAAGCGATGATTAGGAAATCAATGATTGTATTAAGAAACTGTCCGTAAGCGATGACAGGCACGTTCATTTCTTTGGCTTCCGCCAGTGTAGCCACCGGTGTTTTTCCCAGATTGATAAACCGATTCGAGAAATCAACACCGCCCATAATCATTCCGATGGGCGGCATGATGATATTTTCCACCAGGGAAGATATGATCTTTCCGAAAGCGCCGCCGATAACGACGCCGACTGCCATATCGACCACATTGCCCCTGACAGCAAAATCCCTGAATTCTTTCATCATGCCCATCTTATTTCTCCTTTTCATTCGCAAATATATTAAATTTTTTATACTATAGCACATCCTCATCTGCATTTCTACATATTTCTATATAGCTTTATAAAATTTCCGTGCTTCGATTGTTAATCTTCTGTCGCTTTCTTGCTTGACAAATAATTGCCATCAAGATACAATAGAAGCGTAAACAGAAGAGACAGCCATTGGCCGTGGCGTTTCTGCTCATTGTTGCTTCTTACACAACCTCTATGAAAAGCTTCCTTTCACCGGGAAGCTTTTTTCGTACTGCAAAAGAGAGAAACCGCCCGGGTTCCCCTCTCCTTTCATCATAGATACGGATTCTTCACTGCTCAGAATAACGCTTAACAGTTCCGCCGCACCTGCAGCATCCCTGCGCTCATACCGTAAAAAGAATCTCTGCTTTCCTATTTCTGTCTTTTTTGATTGGGGGAAACATCCCAATTGCTCATCTGCCGGCATCCATCCGCTAAAAAGCAGCGGATAAGCACCCGCTGCTTTTCTGATAACCGTTTTATTCCTTAATGAATGTATTTCCTGTCACTACAGGAACAGAGCGATCCTGCCTGACCATTTCTCCTCCCAGCGGATCGATGGCAGACGATACGGTAAGCATCGTGCAGAATGCCCCCCACACAAGAAGAACCGCCTTGTTCTCCTTCAATTCCGCCGTCATCCTTCCGAAGAATCTTTTCATCGGCAGCCTGCTCCCTGCTGCGCCTCTTCTTTCTGATTCTGCCGGTGTATAATGATTGGCTGCTGTCATGAACTTCATCTCCTTTATCATCCGCTCTTGTACCATTTCCTTTTCTTGGCCTCATTATACCCACATGGGTATTTACATTCAATAATCATTTGCAAAATAAAGTCCATTAATGGACAATTCACGCAGATTGTACATTGAATGGCAAAATCAGTCATATGCCTGCACAATAAAAAACTCACAGCAGATCCGTGTCAAATCTCCATACACGAAGAGGCCGCCATGAGCTGTAAAAATTTCCGGCCGGAAAAATAAAATGAAACTTCACACCGGCAAGAACATTTCCTTTCTGTTTTTCACTTATTTCCCTTGTCCGTACGTCGCATTCGGACCGTGTTTTCTTTGGTAGTGCTCGTCAAGGATGTATGCGGGAAGCGAGGCCGAAGGATTCAATAATTTTGTTTTCAGCGCCATTTCCGCCGCAGTCTCCATGACGACCGCATGGTACACAGCGTCCGCCGCATTTTTTCCCCAGGCAAAAGGCCCGTGGTTCCGTACAAGGGCACCGGGCACAGCAAGCGGCTCGTATCCGCGGCAGCGCACGGTTTCTATAATGACGGCACCCGTATTTTTCTCATAAGCGCTTTTCGTTTCCTCTTCCGTCAGTGCCCTTGTGCAGGGGATATCCCCATAAAAATAATCCGCATGGGTCGTACCGAGGGCAGGAATATCGAGTCCCGCCTGGGCAAAAGCTGCGGCATTGACAGAATGGGTATGTGTCACACCGCCGATTTCAGGAAACGCGCGGTACAGCGCCAGGTGTGTCTCCGTATCGGAAGACGGTTTCCATTTCCCTTCCACTGTTTCTCCCGTCTCCACATCGACTGCTACCATGTCGCCCGCTGTCATGCTCTCATAAGGCACACCTGACGGTTTGATGACCATAAAGCCTTTCTCCCGGTCGATACCGCTCACATTCCCCCATGTATAGATCACGGCACCCCGTTTCACAAGTTCCAGATTGGCGGCGCACACCGCCTCTTTTAATGTCTCCAGCATAGAACCCTCCTGCTTTTTCCTTTTTAATAACAGTACAAGACCGCACCCTGTTATTTTATGATTTACGCTTTATGGTTTTTATCAATTCTCCCATAAATTTCTCTCCGCCGCTTCGGATGACGCTTAACGTTTCCCCTATTATGACGCCTTCTCTCCCAATCGTCATTCTGAATGGACGCAAGAATGCTTTGTGAAAAAGCAGCAAAGCAGCAATATGGCACGGAGTGAAGAATCTATGACTCGGATGACGCCTTACCACTTTCCTCACCACGGCAGCAAATTCTTCGCTGCCGCTCACACGAGGACGCTTAACGTTTCCCGTCATAGTGACTCTTTCCTTCAATCGTCATTCTGAACGGTGGCAAGAATGCTGTTCGAGAAAAACGGGAAACAGCAACATGACACCGAGTGAAGAATCTATGACTCTGATGACATCTTACCGCTTTCCTCACCACGGTAACAGATCCTTCGCTATCGCTTCAGGATGACGTCTTATGGTCTTCGACATCGCTTCGGGGTGACGCTTATCGTCAGTCGTCATTCTGAACGGTGGCAAGAATGCTGTTCAAGAAAAACGGGAAACGGGACAGTGACACAGAGTGAAGAATCTATGATTCTGATGACATCTTACCGCTTTCCTCACCACAGGTACAGAGCCTTCACGTTCGCTTCGGATGACATTTAACGTTTTCCTCACTACAACAGCAAATCCTTTGCTGATATTTCGTATGACACCTAATGGAAATCATCTGCTTCGGCTTTTAACTCACAGCTAACGGCTAACAGCTCACAGCTGATAGCTTTTATCTTCTTACCACTTTCCTCACCACGGTAACAGATCTTCCGGATGACGTCTGACTGTCAGCTTATCCTCACTCATACAAAAATACGGCCTCCATCACATCTGACGAGTACCGTATTTTATGTTTCTTAAGTTATTTCCTTACTTTTGCTTTCCGTTACGCTTTCGGGGAAATATGAGAACCGTACACATCGCGGTAATCATTTTTCGCCTTATCGTTTTCACTGTTGACGCGGACACGTTCTACCTTGTTTCTGTCATTGTCCTTGCCGGAAATGCGGTCGACACGGATACGGTCCAGACGGATCTGGCGGAGTTCCGGTTCGAACTCATTCATGGCTCTGTCCATATTGTCGTCCACCGGCGCGCCATTCTTCAATGCACGATAGAACATCGCCGCAAATTCATAGCGGGTCATGGAACGGTCACCCTTGAACTCACCGTCCGGATAACCTTCGATAATACCGTTTCCTGCCAATGTAGCCACATATTCATAAGCCCAGTGGTTTTCCGGCACATCGGGGAAATCCTTCTTCTTACCCATATCCAGGATGCCAAGAATAGAATTCATCTTCTGCTCCATGGTATCCAGGCGCTTCTTCAAGTCCTTGTTCTCATCACGGAGATCGACGATTTCTTTTGCCATGGCTACTTTAGATGTGGATACATGGTTGCCCTGTCCCAGCTTCACGCTGACTCCGGCATTCACCATATTTTCTCCACCACCGAAGGAGCCGCCTACGCTAAGCATCGTATCTTCATTGGGCCGGTAGAATGCGCCTACCGATACGGCATGAGCGTCTTTGTAGTTGCCGTAGCCGGCTGCGAAATCCCACTTATCATCCGGGTCGAAATCAAGGGGATGAAGGGCTGCCAATGCTGCAGCGCCGGCACCAACACGATTTACCTTATTGCCTAATTTGTTAATGATAGCCATATTGTTTTTCAACTGAGCCACATTGACTGCATCTGTATCATTCGTACCGGCAGCAACGCTTGTAATCTGACGAGTACGCGTTGTGCCATCACCTACCGATACTGCAGCATCCGTCGCTTGCCATACAGATGTGGTATTCGTCGATGTAGCATGTGTAGACGGATCGTATCCTGCAACACCAGCGCCTACGGAAGCAAGAGAGCCGGAGCCAATAGCTACGCCACCAGCCTGAGTAACATTGGTGTTGCGGCCAATAGCAACCGCATCTGATACATTAGTCGTACTGCCAGTATCATGCGACCCTAAAATTACGCTATTATTTGCCCCCTGTAATGTTCTATTATCACCGATAACCAAAGCATTATTGGTGTTGCTAACCTTATTTTCAGAGCCTGTAACCGTTACATGATTTACATTCGTTGCCGTATTATGGAAACCGGTAATAGAGTTGTTGGCACTTGCCGCACCACTAGTTCCCGTTACGGTGTTATTGACACCAACTAATGCCGTCCGCAATGTATAATCTGCTTTATTACCACCACCAAAGGCCATCGTGGAACCACCGCTACTCGATGCCCGGATAGAGGTTCTCAAGCTATCGGCAAAGTCTTTTGCTGAAGAACCACCATCCTCAGGTATACTAGATAAACTGGCGATGGAATTGGTAATTTCATTGCCGGCACCATAAATGAGAGATCCATTGGAATTGAAGGTGCGGTTTGCCACGCCGCTGACCGTATTAGCTATACCTGAATAATAACTTGCTGTTTTCGATTCAATACTATTCAAAGAACCGTTAATAGTAGCCCCTAAATTTTTCGTCGCATTAGAGAAACGACCACCAGTGTAGTCACTAGAAATAATGTTGTAGGACCCTGTGCTCGTAGTAAAAGCACCATTGCTAAAGCTATTGGCACCTACTGTCGTAGCATATACGCCCAACGCGTCTGTTCTTGTAGAAGCACTGTTTACCGTAGTATCCCCTAATGCTCCATTATAATTGTGAGAGCCAACCATCGTGCTACCGGTACGGGCAAAGGTATTATCACCGATAGCAACACTGCCTACGACCTTAGTCGGGTCAGCAGGAATTCTAGACGAAGAGTACCAACTACCACTATATGTTGTTTGACCAAAAGCAAAGCTTGCTTCTCCGCCACCGGCCATGTTTTCTATGTGTGCATCTTTACCGATGGCAATACTACCGCCCTGGCTGGCATAGTTATTGATATTGGCTCCGTTACCTATTGCAACATCACCGGTTGCAGCACTAGCACCATTAGAATAACCAATGCCAGCTCCTTGCCCAATTGCTACGTTTTCTACTTTCGGAGCGCTACTCCCCGTACCAATAGCAACGCCAAGGCCATCACCAGCCGGATTCGTTGCAGGGGCGGCTAACGCTGACACGCCTCCTAAAGTCGTGTAAATTAGAGCGGCCGTTATCGTAGCCGCAAGTCTTTTCTTTGCATATTGTGTCATACCACTACACTCCTTTTCTTTCGAACAATATATACATGACATGTCTATTCTATATTGTTTATTACAAATTTTCAACATATTTTTATAACCATAGCTATTTGTGAATGTTTTTTGCCCGTAAGAAACATCTTATGATATAATACATTAAACAATAATAAGTGAAGATTTACCTGTGTTCATTCATTTATTGTTGTTTTAGCATGATTTCGCCTTTCTGCCATCCACCTGTCTGATTGTAGAATCAACTAATGCGCTTCAATGATATGATAATTAGAGTCTCTTTACGAATAGGCAGTTAGGCTATCCTTCTTTTACTAATGGAAAGACGCCCTATATTTAATTATAGGGTGTCTTTCTATTATGTACCTAAAGCACAAAAATAAAACTCTCCCATAATCGGGAGAGTTTTTGCCTTACCAAGATGCCACGATGCCACCTTATCGGTCACTGTTACCGATATGCACAATTTTTCAATACGACTCGCTGGTATCGGGATGTAGAGACAATGCGTCCTTTAATGACGTATTTATTTCTCTCATAAACACGCCATTTCCGCATAAATAAGCCATTTTTACTTTTATTATTTTCTGATAAGGAGCTATATTGGGGGTTAATATGTTGTCAAAAAAAGAAGTGACGTTAAACGACTTTTCATTTACAGTCACTTCTCTGTTTATTTGTTTCGAGAATTCTTATGTCCTAAAAAGGCCCGAATAATTGCTGTAACTCCAACTCCCGCAAAAACGGTTCCTACGATATAATGGTCATTTTCCAATAAATAGATCCCCCCAACTAAACACACTAGGGAAAGAATAAATGCAAATATAAGGGCCATATGTCCATCCCAAACCTCAGCCTTCGTAACCTTTGCTTCTAATTCTCTTCTATGCTTTCCTTGGGACTCAGCCATATTAATAATGCGATCTGCAGCCCCCGGACAAATGTTTTCGTACCGTTGCAATTCTTCCGGATCCGGTAACGGACCAGATCTGATTTGCATTTGTTGAATTTGTTGAATCGGTTGACCTGTTTTCTTTTGCAGGAATTCGGGAACGTCTAACTTTTCTGGAATATTTTCATCAGATTTTTTATTGGACATATTTTTTACCGTACTCAATCAAGGATACTTTAAAATCCTCTCCAACCGAGTTCCAATCATCCCTTAGTGCCTTTTCATTTGTTGTCTTTAAAATTAAATTAATTCGTTTCCGAGAGGCCTTCTTCGGGTTGAAAATTGCATACATACCACGAAACCAAAACTTATTTAACATTAAAATCTGTTCCATATAAGACACCTCCCTTATTTAGTATCTATAGTATATCATATTATTTTCTAAATTGCATTGTATACAAAAAGAGACTCTCCCGATTATGGGAGAGTCTCTTACATTACCATTCTTTAATTGTATATAACAGGGTACCGCCCTGGCGTCCATCTTGTCCGATATGGGCTATGCCTTCCACACGGCCCGTTTGGTACCCGATAGACAGATACGGTTTCCCGTCTATGTAGGTGCCGCCTGCCTTTACTTTGTGGTTGTTTCTAAGGTTTATTTTGTACACATCCACTTTCTGCTTCTTATCGTCTACCGTAACTACCGTGCGATCACTTTTAGCTACCGCCTCTTTCGGTAAGCGTGAGTCCTTATTTCGAATAGCCGCCTCTGTAGTATTGGCAGCCGTTTGTAAATCAGGAGCCGATACGTAATAAGTTACATTCGGTGGTACGGTCCCCTCGTGAATTCGTTCGATTCTTGTCACAATTTCACTGGCCGCCTTATCATCGACGTGTAGATTTTTCTTTACCGCAATTTTATCGGTCGTGTCCGAAAAACGCATTCGCACAGGGCTCTCTACGGGCTTTTTCTCATGCTGCACGGCAAAGTATATACATCCTAAGCAAAAAGCCGTCAAAATCGAAATGAGCGTAATTCTTACAAGTTTCGCCCGTTTTTCATCGTTTATCATCGGAATTTTCATCATGTCACCTCGGTTAGTCGTACATAACGTCTAAATCAACCGCACATCCGTTAATCTGTCCTTCGTCGGAGTATTGCCAGAGGCTGCACGTCTTATTCGGATACTCTTGTTTAAAATAGTTGACCGGTCCGAAAATGGCTACGAAAAAAGGTACGTAATCGGGGATGTCTTCCAAATTCATACAGTTTACCAGCGTATCATAACTGCCGTAGATGCCTACATACTTTCCTGCCTCATTCATTACATTGATTCCCGCCATCACTACCGACGTAAGTTCTTGGGCTCCCAGGTCTTTTTGCATCTCTTCTTCTATATCCATCCAGATACCCGCTTTTAACTCTACGTCCTTTAGGTATATATCCAGCTGTTTTACCAGCCACATGGCTTCTTGTTGTGCTTGCCAGGTTGTGGTGGCCAGGCTGTAAAAATACACCCCGATATCCATTCCCGCAGCCTTGGCCGCATTAATATTATGAATAAATAAATCATCCAATTCCTGCCGTCCGTCTCCTCGGGTACGTCCGATTCGAACGATACAGAATTCTTTCCCCGCCGCCTTGGCGGCTTCAAAATCAAATCCTTCCTGGCAATAGCTTACATCAATTCCTTCTCTCATTTTTTATCCTCTCCTATCTTTATTAAAGAAGTAGTCATATTGGGTTTTTGCCCTTCCGGTGAATTGTACTTACTGTCAAGCCCGTACTTTGTCCAGGCGGCCTTAGCAAGTCCTACAACCGTTACAATCCCGGCCCCTACGGCCGACACCCCTTGCCAGCAGCTGTTAATTTCAAAGTGAGTGCCGTATAATCCGTTACTCCAAAAACCGTATAACCAAGATAGTACAATCACTACGAGCAAAATAAACAGCACTACCGCTAACATAGCAATGAGCGCCAGCCAATTGGTCTGCGCCCATTCTCCGAATCGTATACATCTACTTTTCATATTCCTTTTTTATCTCCATATCCAGTACCAGCTGATAGATAGAGGTCATGACCCCGTTTTTACCAAGCGCATGATAGCATTCATACATATTGATAAAGTTCTTTTTCTCCGAATAGGTAATGCCTTCTTTTTTATACCGCTCGTACTCAATGAGCATGCGGCAGCGTAGCAAGGCTTGAACACCTCTATCCAAGCCTCGGCGGCGGTTCTTTTCAGATACGTAAAAGGCAAGCCCTGCCGACAGCAGCATGGGAATTACCGTCTGGGCGATAAGAGAGGCGATTTCAGTGGATATCGTCATGATTAAATACGTCTCCTTTACTCAAATTCATCGACCGTATTCGGCTGTACACCGTCTACGTTTACTACCAGATAATCAAGACTCGGGGTACCGATAAACGGAGTCGGTCGATACGCTGTGGTCGGAAGTTCCTTATCCCTCTCGACGGTACCTACGGCCTCGTCCGAGGTAAAAGTCACTCCTTGCCGAACCTCATATTGCTGAAGGCCTGAAAATTTCACCTCGCTTGTGCAAGCAATACCTTCAATCACCGAGTTTTCTATCACGGCTACCGTTACATGATAGGGTTTTGAGTCTTGGTGAGATAGTCGGATATCACCTTGAACGTAGGTGTCCTTGGAATATTTTACCGTATTTTTAACCTGATCCAGGACTACGAGCCACGGAAGCCTAGAGTCATACAAAAGGTCTGCCGAATACCGCTCAAGTTTTCCCTTGGCCTTTTTTACTTCTTCACTTCGTTTATCGGCTTTAGGCGAATGAAACCGCTCGTTCCAAAACCGATGATAGCCGTAGACCTGTACGCCGCACTTACACTTGTCTATATCCGGGTATTCTTTAAGAGCGGTCAAGTTCGGTCGGGGCTTACGAAGAACTTGCCACGGCAGTTCCACATGCCGATTGGCATCTCCTCGATACATCCCCTCATTTACAAAAACCTTATACCCCAGTTTCCATACGCCGTCATGGACGCTAAGCATCCCTTCTTGAATTCGTCCGTATCCGTTTATTTGACCTTGAGGGGTTAAAAAGTCGTATATATAAAGTTGGATGCCTTTATAAATTTCATCGACGGTGATATCTTTATCGTCGTTTCGCCATATCCGTAAGTAATGGATAAACCGCATAACGCCCGATTCGTTTCGAACTTGCATATAGGCTTTAAAGTAATACCCGCGAGGTATGGTTACGGCCACTAGAGGCGGTGTGGGAAACACCTCAGGATGAAACACGGTCGTTGCCAGTACGCTTTTTTTATCATCCAAGGACCAAGGGGTCACCCCCATGTACCCAACGTGCCCCGTACCGCTATCACCAAAGGTGGGCATAGCTTCTAAAGATACGTTCCTAAGCCGTTTTATCTGTACCTTCTTTCGAGGTTTGCAGACAAAGTTTTCATAGGAGCTGTTAATGACGGTCTTCTTTCGTTTATTAGCAATTTGTATCAGCTGCATCTCACATTGCCCCCACTATGACATATCCCCAGTACGGGTTTTTGATATATGCTTGAATATGTCCCGGTGTTTCAAGCCCGTCTACGGCGTCGTATTTTTTGCCGTCAGCTCCGGGTACTTCAAACCATATATTAACGGCCGACATATCCTTATACTCTTTAATCCCCGGCGGGCCGGGCAGCCACACCGTATCGGTAGCAGCCGCCCTTAAATTATGACCGACGGTCGTTAAAAAGAGCGTTTCATGCTCTTCTAAATACGCATGAAAGATAAGCTGTCCTCTTTTATTCTGATTCCAGGCTACTGTTCGAGTCTTAAACAACTCTTTCATCATTTCTCGGACTTGCCAGCGTTCAGAAGCGGGAATCGTATCATAATCATTTTCTGTATAGCTTGTTTTCTTATACTTTGCGATATACTGCTTCATAGCCGTCTTTTTTGCTTGCTTAAGCCCCTCATCGTCATCCAGGTAATTTTCAAAGGCGTAGTTATTATTCATACATATCGGCTGCTGACCGAATACCACCCAGATTTTATCAATAATACGACATATCGAGTTATCGGGCGTTAAGAACGTTGTCCCCGACGGGTTTCTGATTTCGATACCTGTATTTAATCCCATATACCCATCCTCACTCTCAGTTCGTTATCATCGTCATATACTTCAATAAGATTGTCTTTAATCTCCGTCCGAGCGCCGCTGGTGGCCGTACGAAGTGTCCCGATACGAGCGCTTATCGTATCGAGCGATTCAACTTGCATCTTATCGGCTGATACTGAGCCCGCTTTAAGCATCTTGTTCGTGATGATATTGTCGTCGAAGAGCGCCTGCCCCGTCACATGAATCAATTTCCCGTCAATGCGAACGCCCGACGTGGATAAGTTAATCCGTGAAATAAGCCCGTCACCGTCAAGTCCTTTAATGGCGTTACTGACCCTCAAGTCAATGCTGTTACTAAACTGCGACAGCTGCGTTTGTACGTTTGTCTTTAAATCCGTAACGGACTGTTGAAGGCCTTCCGCTGTCTGAGTAAGCTTTGTTTGAAGCCCGGTTACATCAGACTTTACAGTCCCCACTTCAGCTTCAATCTTAGCGATATTCTTATCAATCTCATCGAGCCCTAAGGCTTCACGATTAAGCGTCGAAAGGTCTACGGTTGCCGTTACCGTAACGGTCGTAACCCCCGACTCGGCACCCGGGCCGAATACATCGATAAAACTGATACTGACATCGTATATATCGCTCTCACACGCATACGAGATGACGCTTGAGGTCGTATCAAAGGCCGTCGAGTGCTGCTGCCCGACGATTCGTACGTGCATTTTAGAGACACCGACAGGAAACGACGGTGCGGTAATCGTAAGCGTTCCGATGCCTGTCTTCACGTTCGGCGCTTTCGGAGCCTTCGGAGCTTCCTTTTTATACATAAGCTCAGACGCACTGCTATACTCGCCTTGCGTGTTTTTGGCCAGGACGAATATCGTTCCCTGGCGCTCCGTAAGAGGTAGCGCCGCTTGAAGGTCGGTCGTTTGAACGAGTAGCCCCGCAGCTTCGCCCGGTGCGTTATTGTTCCGTACTTCGTAGTAGGCGATCGTCGTATTGGTAACGGCGTTCCACTTGACGACTACCTTGTCGGTAAACTCGATAGAAAGGTTTTCAGGCACCAGCGGCTTGGTAGTTTGCTCTGCCACTACTACGTCTAAATATTCTACGGCATCAGGCACGGTATACTCTCCGAGCTCATTCGCCGTCGTAACAGCAACTCGTATCGTCTCTCCCGGTAGTAGCTGAGGGATAACCAGTTGTCCCGCTCCTTCTCCGGCAAAGACCCAGGCACCCCAAGGCGTCTGCGTCGTCCCGATGACATTTTCAGCCGAGGCATACGAGGTCTTGTAGTAGACACGGCCCGTAAGCGAGGACGGCAGCCAGTTCACTATGACGTCATAAATGGCCTGACCGGTTAACTGGCGATATCTTGTATAAGCCGTAAGCCCCTTGGCAGGTGTGGCCGGTAAGATATTGCCCGATACCCCGATATGCGCCGCCGCATAGCCCGACTCGAAACCGTCTAAGATAGCGCGGACCCGTACGTAATACGTGTGGTCGGGCTCCATATTTTTAAGATCCAGCGAAAGGGCCCCGGTGGTCGGAGCGTCCACCCAGTTATAGTTATCTGTAGAATAGGACACCCGAAAGGCATCGTATCGGGAATTTTTAGGCATCTCCCACGTACAGTGGATGATGCTGTTTTTCCCGCTACCTTGAACCCGAAGGTTTTCTTCGGAAAGGGTGAGATTTATGGGGGCTTTTAAAAGAGCGGATTTTCCTTTACTGTAGTCAATAATCGGGTAGCGCGTGTAGTCGGGTTCATATATCTTTTCATCGTATTCAATCGCCGTAAGGGTCATCTTAAGATCCTTGTCTTGTTCAAGCTTTACAACCCGAAACGGCTTTACAACCTTATCTTTAACGCCGATAGCATAGCAATCATATTGAGCGACTTCTTCGCCTTCTCCAAAAGATTGCGATACGGTGACCGTATCGGTGACGGTATCCGTCGTAACCGGCAGTATATCGCGAGTAACCAAGACATCGTCTTTAGAGCGCTGCACGATGATACTATGCACATCCGAGGCCGTAAGGGTCACTTTTTTATCAAGGGTTACCTTGTTACCGTCGATGGATACTATGCGGCCACTTTCAAGTCCCAGTCTCGGCACCGTATGAGCGACGCCGACGATATCGCCGTACTCACACACTAACGCATTCACATCGGCCGATAGGTGTATCGTTTGTAGCTGCCGTTCATTGGTAGCCAGGTAATACAAGGCCTCTCGATGCGCTTGGGAGCGGCGAGATACGCCAAAGAGCGTAACGTTGGCCGTATTATCTTGAAGCGTTCGATTCTCGGCGTAACGGGCCGAGCGGACAAAGAACTCCGTGTTTTTAAAATCCCGCTGCTCGTCGTTATAGGTAATCTGTACACTACGAGCTCGTTCCTCACGCGAAGCAAAGCTTCCTGAGACGGACGAGGCAATCGTACGACCTTCTCCGAATATTTGTTTTATCGTCCCCGGCATATCGACTACAATCCCGAGGTCTACGCCGTGACGCACAATCGTAGCATGCCCTACTTGAGCAGCTTTATTGGCTGCCTCATAGCGTTTTTGCTTGGTATCGAAAAAGGCATCAAGCTGGAACCTTTTTTCCGTACCGCCGTTGCCGTCGTCTATCATTTCATCGGCATAATCAGCCGCTTTTTGCCACTCATGGAAATACTTTGAAAAGCGCTCCGTAGGGCAGCCGTCTACTACGTATTCAAACTGCCCCGTACTTATGTTCTTAAGACGCCTGCAGTGATGAAGGATATCGTACGCCGCCCAAATAGGATTTTGCGCCGACTTTTCTTCATACTGACGAGTTCTCGGGTTAAAAACCAGTACATGCATCCGTTTCTGACGCCAGTTAAGATTCGGAATCCCGCCGTTTAATTGGTTCGTGGCTTTTATACGTAAGGCGATAAGGACTTTATTCGGCCGAATAAATCGACCCGAATTGATATAAGTCGAAAGAATGGACCAGTGCATTTGAGCGTATTGGCGCGACGTCGTCGGAGCATCCGTCGGAAGCACCCGAACGTCGTAACGAGACGCTTCCAAGCCTTCAAATTTATAGCTTCTTCGCACGGCTGAGTTCGTCCCCGCTGTGACAGAGCAGGTCTGCTCTATCCAGGCGTCGGTTGTACCCGTCTTTCGAATCCCGATGGTAAACCGGGCCGTGTAGTTTGAAAAGTTTCCGTCGTCTTTAACCGAGTACAATCCTCCGGGCCAGGTCAGCGTGACTTCAACGGCGTTACATAAATCCGTATCGGTACTTCGTATAACAGACGTTCCTTCTTTACAATCTATATCAATAGACTGGTCCGCGACGGTATTAGGGAAAAACGAAATCGGCTCTTGGTCATTCGTACCCAGTCTCTTTTCAATTTGTACGGACTCAAAGTTATCTATCGGAGTGTACCCGATACGGATGTCTTCAATAGAATCAACCGGCCCGTAGCCTCCGCTAAAAAGAATATTCAGGTACTGTACGTCTTTTTCACCGCTGTACTTATGGGTATTTTCGAGATTCCCGTCGTTTTTTACCTTATACGTTTCAGACTCCGTCTCGACGTGATACATTAAAAGCTGTCCGGCCGGCATCGCCGTTCCGTACGTCTCGCCGATAAGATTTCCCTCATGGGTTTGTACTTGCGGAAGGTCCCACCCGTATGTCGGAGAGGATTCTTGTTCTTGAGGATGCGCCTGGTTAATATGAAGAAGACTGTTAATCAGCTTACCGCCAAGGATGGTAAAAACCCCAGCAACCAAGCCCTGCCCGAATTTAGCCGTAATGCCCAGCCAACCGCCTACATACGGAGCGGCGACCATAAGTCCAATTTGCAAAATCCACCCCAGGGCTCCTTTCATGCCGCCTTCAAGCTCAGCAGTCAGGACGACCTGGTCGCCGTCCTGAGGGATGTAGCCATAGGGAATCTCGACAAGCGATCCGTTGACGAACACCAGTAGACCCTTAATATCGACAATATCGATGAGCCGCTTGCCCTCATACGTGTATCGCTGTCGCTCCTGTTCTCCTGTTAATATATTTTTTACTGTTATAATCTCAAACATTCGGATATACTCCTTCTTTGGGCTTATAGTACCCGACCACTCTCGGGCCCCATCGAGATAACCTGTCGACCTGTACAGCGGGGGCTATGGCGTGAATGAACTCACCGTAACCGAGGTATACGCCGCAGTGACTCGGAAGCGGATTACCGATGAGCCGCAGTAGCACCACGCAGCCGATTTCAGGCTCTTCCAATTTTTCCCAGTTTACTTGGTTCTTTTTAATCTCGTCCATAACTTCATCCGTATGGGTCGCATTGATAGGAAACTTAGGAAGGGCGATCCCGCCCCGCCTATAATACTCTCGAACAAGACCCCAGCAGTCGAACCCTGGGGTTACACTTCTACCCCCGTTTACGTAGGCTACGCCTACCAGGTCCTTAACGTTAACCATA
>ERZ773051.233-NODE-233-length-44253-cov-10.426942_pt1 | contig 44253 bp, 44 predicted proteins | sample MGYA00580631_ERZ773051 | MGnify/ENA primary metagenome ERZ773051 (study PRJEB29015, sample SAMEA2738137) | human oral metagenome | biome: human oral; feature: human-associated habitat; material: saliva | place: China | collected 2204 ... | reverse complement strand
AACGCCTGTGGATATCGTGTAAGACATCCAACCTATACCATGTAGGCTAGATGCAGTGGTAGTTGAAGCAGGAAACTCATTTTTTTTGAGTAGTTCATATCGCAATATATATATGTATTTATTTGATGAGCATGGAGAATATTAAAAAAGAGGAAAATAAAAAAACATCGAATAAATTTTATATATAAGATATCGTAAATTAAGGAGGAAAATAAAATGAAAGTTACGATGGAAACAACAGCAAAAGTATATCAGTTGGATTTCCCAGCTGGTATCAACGAAGAAGGAGAATTATGGAAAAAGGTTGCGGAAACATTATTCGCAGATAACTTTCCAGTTCCAAACTCGATTCATCTTAAAAACGAAGATGGAACAAAGGAAGCTCATGTAGAAATCTATGAAAGAGTCAAAAATGAAGAAGACGATAACATCGTTATTCGTATCACTGCTGATACTTTTAGATTAGCAAAGAGCTTATATGAACAAAAATTACTAAGGCACGTTGATGCTGAAACGAATTTGCGTTCTCGTTACAATCTCAACCCAAATAATATGGGACCACGTACACTTAATATTGGTGCCGTATCTGGTATTATTGGTAAAAAGGGAATGGATCGACTTGAGGACGGTACGGTTCATAAAGCTCAGCCATCGCAACTTTATTGGTTAAGATACTACCAAAAGCTTGCCGCTGGATTTAAGGACTACACCGAAGAATTAAAGCAGGATGAAGATGAATCAAAGATTTCTGCATTCTTCAAAAAACCAACAGTTGAAGAAACATCAGATGATGAAGCCGTTACGCTTTACAGATGGTTGATTCAGGTTGCGAAAGAGACGTTATCAGAAAGTGGTTTTGAGATGAATTTTTATTCTTCATCATCACCATATACACGCCGACAAGTAACATCTGCACGTAAGTTGTACAATAAAATGTGCAATCTAACAGATGCTACATTGTTTAATGGATGTATTGACGATTTCATTGCTATTGCAGCACCAAAAGTTGGGAAAAACTTCCAGATCAAAGATTTCCATGTTCCAACAATTCCTCTTACAGAAGAAGAATTGTTCAAACAAATGGAGGCAAAATTAGATTGGGTAAACAAGATCGTGTCTTCTATGGAAGCATTAGTTTCACAAACACATAGCAAGACAGAAAAATTTGAGAGTCCATTCGGAAATGTCTCTGTACGCAAGGAAACACCTGAAGAGATGGAAGAAACCATTAAAGAGTACAAGCTTTCTGGAAAGATTGATGTCGTTGAAGTATACGATATCACACCACATGATCAAGTTGTTCGTTATGAAGAATACCTCAAGAATGGGATGTTTAACAGTGTTGAACATGATCTGTTCCATGGTTCTGCAAACTGTAACTGGGTCAGTATTATTAAGATGGGACTATTATTAAATCCGAATGCACGTATTTGTGGTAAGGCATTTGGTAATGGTTCATATTTTGCTAACAATCCTCTCAAGTCTGCTGGATATTGCTCAAGCACATATTCAAGAGATAGAGGCATTGATGGCAAGATTTCCATTATGGGCGTTTATCGTGTTGCCACAGGTAACACATACGAACCAAATGGATGCATCGGTGGTGCTCCAGAAAAAACAACAGAATTACTACAGATGTTCAAAGAAAAAGGATATGATTCAACTTGGTATCATGCAGGTGGCGGTGTAGGATTTAGAAATGATGAAATCATTGTCTACAACGAAAGTGCATCATGCTTAAAGAAGTTGATCGTATTCAAGTAAAATTAGGAGGAAAATAAAATGTGTGATCAAACAAAAGTCGATTATGATCGATTAAGCTCACTTTCAGAATACGGAGCTTGTAAAAAACGTAGAACGTTCAAAGGGGTTCTTGGTGACTCTATTAAATCATCAGTTCCAACTGGCACCTTTTATAAGCGTGCTGAAATTTGTGCCGATACGATCCAACAAGCACTCCGCTATAATGAGAGAGAGGATCGGAATATCATGGAATACATGAATTCCCGTTACATTGAGGCTGGCTTTTTAAACCCACAGCAGAAAATGCAGGTTTTATTAGCAGACTGGAGAAGAGTCATGCGATATTTAAGAGATGAACATCGTGTTCCATCTTTCTTCGCAAAACGACTTGTTTCAGTATCGGATCAGCTCAAGCCAATTATGGTAGCTCCACATGCAGCATTTGTCTCTAAAGGCTTAGATGGCGAAGACCGTGTGGAATTTGTTTACTATAAAACTGGTAAACCAAATGTAACACAAAAAGGCAATAAGAACGCAATGAAGAGAGATCTTCAATTGTACGCAACAATTTTGTATGGTCGTCAAATGGGGTTCAAAAATATCACAGCATCCTTCTATTTCCTAAAGAAGGATACCGATACCCTAACATGGAACTTGAATGAGCAATCATTCTTCGGAAGTGGAAATGTTGTAAGTCTTGAAGGAGATTACATGGGAAACACTGCTGAAATCGATACCTATATGAGTCCGATCATTCAAAAGTTTATTGATGGAGTAGGAGAAGAAGAGCAATTAGAAGAAAATTGTAAGTTTTGCGAATTCTTCAATATTTGCAAGTATAAGAAAGCTCCTATCACAGTTATAGATGAAGAGGAATAAAAGCCGAAAAAGGCTATAGGAGGAAAATTAAAATGGAAATCAAGTTTAATGATGGGCAATTAGCAGCCATCAATACAACGCATCCTTACAACAGAGTTGTAGCGGGTGCAGGAACGGGAAAGACCCAGGTTATTAGTGCTAGAGTTAAGCATCTTTTAGAAGATGTCGGTGCTAAACCTGAAGAAATCTTCCTAAGTACATTCTCTAAGAATGGTGCGGCGGAAATGGCTGCTCGTGTAAACAAGATGGTCGGAAAGCCTGTTTGTGGTTTAACCGCTACAACTTTCCATGCTTTCGAGTTTGAAATCATCAAGAAAATGTGGCACACGTTAGGATATCGACATATTCCGTCAGTTATTGACGAAGTACAAGATAGAGCAATGTGTGATGCTCTGATTCGCCGTCATGAAATTGTAGAGTGGACTGGAGTTCATTTCCAGAACTATACAAGCTCAGGTTACGGTACGACTGGAGCATTAGATATCATGTCTATGATTCTACATCGAGTTTCAAGATTGATCGTGGAAGGAAGAACATTATCTGACATTGCCTATAATGACGTATCAGAGCTTTTGACGGATCGGAAAGTAGATCTACCATCAAATATCGCTTTAAAGATCATTGCGATGTATCCAGAATATGATTCTATGAAGAAGGGATTCGATAATGAATTCCAAGCTCCAGTAATCACGTTCGACGAAATGATCGTATTGGCATTAAAGATCTTGGATGATAATCCAACCTTTTTAGATGACAATTTCTACTTTGCTCATATCATTGTTGATGAAGCACAAGATACTTCAGAAGATCAGATGAAGTTATTAAATCATTTGATCAATATGAAGTCATTTAAGTCTTTACTTGTTGTGGGAGATGATTCACAAGCGATCTATGAATCGTTAATGAACACTTCTCCAGATTTCTTAATCAATTTAGGAGATTATTTATATAAGAAAGACGAGGATGGAAACAAGCTCACGCTGGACATCCACGATGTATTTATGGATATCAATTACAGATGTATTGAAAACGTAATTAAGTTAGCAAACATCATTATTGATAGAAATAAAAACAAGATCGATAAGACTCTTATCGCATCTCGTGAACCAGGCATGATGCCAACGGTACAGAAATTTAAGAGAAAATACGATCAGAAGCCATCGAAACTAAATATGGGCAAAAATCTTGAAAAAGGAGAAATCGATACAATTGCTCGTGACATCAAGGTTCTTATTGATGCTGGTGAAGATCCTGATAACATTGCTTTCTTAGCTTTCTCAAAGGGAGAGTTAAAGAGTGTTGCAGATCGCTTAACAGCTTTTGGAATTCCATCTAAGTTTGGTTTCCCAGAGTTATTAATTGAAAATCACCGTGTAATAGCGATGTTGAAATTTATTCGAGAAATTTCTAAACCAGATGCAGCCGATGCAAATATGGATATGCTAGAAGTAGCGAACGCCTTATTTGATGGAGACATTATTGAAGCTGGACCAGAAATCATGTCTACCTATGTAAATGAAGTGGTAAATAAGGTGAACACAATCAAAGCTGTAGATCCAGCTGCGAAGAAACTTATGATCATGGAATTTATCCAGGAGATTTCACATGGCGATGAAGCAGTATTGAATTTTTCTGAAAAGTTCAATGATATGGATGCTGATGAGATCATGTATTATGTTTCAAACTTCTTATCGTTTGGAGATAACATGATGTTCAAGCGTTCTGTATTAGGTCATGGTGTAATGTTGATTACGGTACATTCATCAAAAGGTTTGGAATGGAAACATGTATTTGGTTCTGTTTCAGGTTTCGAAAAAGAGAAATTATCCACAAGAAAAGCTGAAGAGCTACGACGTTTATTATTCGTAATGATCACTCGTGCTCGTGATAGCCTATCTTTATATGGACAAGAAATCGCTTTTGGAACGATTGAAAATCCAACATATAATCGTTTCCTACAGGAAATCGAAGAGGCATTGGCACAGTTATAAAAAGAAAGACGGTTATTCCGTCTTTTTTTGTTTCTTTTCTTCTTGCATAATACTTATGTCTAATTATTTGATGAGAAATGGAGAAAGAAAGGGTGATGATAAAAAACATTACTCAAAAAATAAGGAAGACAATTAGACGCTAATATAGCGAGTCCTAAAAGAGAGGACATAGGAGGAAAATTTAATTATGACAACAACTACAACAGCAATTCAAGAAAAAATCAACAAACGTTTACAACTACGCATCGGCACAGAATGGCTTGACCAGTTAAGCCGTGACTACCTAACTTTAGACAAGGTAGAGGGAGATGTAATGCATCTTTCTAATGAGTCTGGAGCAATCGTTGTAACAAATTATGGAAATCCAACGATTTCTTATGAACATTACAACAATACAAACAACCCAGACCTACGTGCACCATTATTAACATCAGATGATGCATATCTTGATGAAGATGGCTGTTTGGTAGTATTGGGTGAAAAGATCATCGGTTCACTACGCTTTAGTGAAATCGTAGCTTTTGGCTCAACATCCTTATTCTTATTATCTACAAATGGTAATCTGTACAATTATGATCTAACAAGAGATCATTTTGACAACATTGGCTACGATAGTAAGATCGTTAAGGTTGAGAAGCTTCAATCAGATATCGAAGATATTAATTCTTCATTGAATCTATTAAAGCTCACAGTTGAGATCCACGATACTATCACAAAGGATGAGAAGACAGAAGATGTTACATTTACTCTTTCTGACGTTGCAGTAGTGGCTTTATATGAAACTGGCGAATATAACTTCGATCACGTTCGTGTAAATGACCATCAGCTAATTTCTCTTGTTTCAACGGAGGACTTTAGAACAGAAGATGGCGTAGACAATATCTTCAAATTGATCTTCAAGGGTGTTCGTGATGGCGAAGGCGAAATGTTGGATAGCGGATACCGTATCCCAACAGCTGGAAATGGCGAACTAATTACAGTCGTCACAGTAAAGCATGGTGATGATCGAGTTCGTTGTAATGCATTTACACAGGCAACAGACATGGATGTTACACGTTCTATCAAGCGTGAGAATACATGTGAAGTTGTTCTTGTTGGCAAGAAGGGACTAATTTATTGCCGTGCTAGTCATGCACCTCGCACAATCTACATCGATGGCTTAGACGAGAAGTTAGATGGCTACGATTATCTGTTGTCAGCAGAAGTTGACTACAACATTACTTCATTCAAGTTTGCAAATAGCGATCGTGAGGTTGTTGAAGTTCGTTGTGTTCGTACAGAAGACCGTGGTTACATCAACGAGTTTGTAAAAGACTAAAGAAAGAGGACTGCTTATGCAGTCTTTTTTCTTTTTCGTTATTTTGATAAAAAATAGCATAATATAGAAAAGGAGAAAAAACATGAAGAAATTAAGTAAAAAGGTGCTTGGTAATATGAAGAAAGGAAATGGGATAAAGACCTATGTCGTTATGGTCGCTTTATTCTTCGTTCTTGCCATTTTATCCTATGCAAACATTGTTCCTTGGTTTGTAAAATATATTCTATTAGGAGCATTTGCATTGTATTTACTAAAGGGATATTTTGAGATGCACAAAAATGATGAAGATCTTTTAGACTAAAATCAGATCAAAAACAAACGAAAGGCAGACATATTTCCTTGCCTTTTTTCTTTCTCTTCTTTCTTGCATAATAACAGTGTCCTTATTTGATTACATGGAGCATAGTTAGATAGAGGAAGAAAATTATATGTCAGGAGGAAAATAAAAAAATGACAGAAAAGAAGAAGAATAACTACCCACGAGAGGTCTTTGCTGCAAAGACATCCTCTCAAACATTGTCCGTAGAAGGGCATTTGACACCGATCGATACAGAAAAAGTAGGATCACCATATAAGATCTACGACGAGAAATTCTCTCGTTTTATCTTTGCGATCATCGGAAGTCAAAATGGAGTATCTCATAACTCTAAAGCCAATCTTCGTGTAAAGGAAGTGTTTGGTGTTATTGAGGCTTCACGTTCAGCAATGAATGCAGAAACGATGCTTGCATTACCATTTGCAAAGCAGATGTATCAATTGCAGAAGGCAACTGCTACCGTGATTGATAATGTATTGTTTGGAACAAGATGTATTACAGCGATGATGCTAGGAAAGCCAATGCCACAAAAGAAGGCAGCTACTCAAGTTGGAAAACTAGCAAGTGGGAAAACTTTCCAGATTGGAAATTTAAAGGGAAAGACACCTTTAGAAGTAATCAAAGAAGAAGGTGGAATGAATACTCTTGTAAAGCAAAGAGAATTCTTAACTAAGAACCTCGAAAAATTCCCTGCCAACGGAGAACTCATTGCGGCAATTGACGAAGCTATTTTCATGGCTCAAAACAATCTTTTAGATGCCGCTGTTGAAGTTGCTCCAGAAGAATTGCAATTGGGTGTAACAACGATTTTCTCATCTGGTCCAAGACCACTCATTCATGGGGATAATGCTCAGGATTATTGCCCTGTAAACGAATTAGATATTACATGGACAATTGGAAACCGTTATCCTGTTGAGATCAGAGTCCAGAGTTACAAGGCTAAAGTCGTTAGAACCAATGCTGGTACCCTAAACGTAATGCGTTCTGATAAGCGAGATGAATGTGAAAACAGATTCAAGCTCTCTGCTGCTTCATGGTTTGAATGCCTGCATAATATGGAGACGCACATGCGTCGTTTTGAAGATATGCTCGCAGCAAAACAGTTCCAGATCGCTGATGATTTAGATCGTCAAAATCGTATGGAAGCAAAACTGCAAAAGGAACAATCTGCTAAGCAGACAACTGCTCCAGTGTATCAGCAGCCAATGCAGCAACCATACCAACAGCAAGTTCAGCAAGCTTATCAACAACCACAGACTCAGGTTGCACCACAACCACAGTATCAGCAACCAATGATGCAATCAGCTATGCCGTATGCTCCAGTACAGCAGCCGATGTATCAACAGGTTCCAACTCCTGCAAATTATCAGGATATCCCAATGGATGCTTATTACCCAGTGGATATTCCAATGGAAGATTTCTAAAGAAAAGATCAGCTGCTTATATAGCAGCTTTTCTTTTTCCCATTTTTCTAGCAAAATAATATTGTTCTTTAAATATGATGACATGGGGCAAGAAAGCCAAAGGAGGAAAATTATATGAAAAGAAAATATGTTGAAGCATCAAAACAAATGATGCTTGATGCTATCAAACACACAAGACCAAGAGTCAGAACGACTCGTTCAGCTGTGTTTCATAGCAAAAAGGAGTATTCACGTAGACGTGAAAAGCTCTTGATCAAAAATGCAGAATGGTAAAGGAGGAAAATAAAATGAAAGTAATTTTGATCGGAAAGACAGGTGCGGGGAAAACTAGCATTGCAAAAGAACTAGAAAAGCTAGGATATTCCCGCATCATCACAGACACCACACGCCCAATGCGTGAAGGCGAACAGAATGGAATCGACTACAACTTCATCGCACCAAAGGATTTTATAGATAATATCAGAAAGAGAGAGTATGCAGAATACGATTATTTCGATACTATCTATGGTCGCTGGTACTATGGAAGCAGAAAAGAAGCTTATGAAAGAGAAGGAGACGAGTGTATTGTCCTTACTCCAAACGGCGTCAGAAGCGTTCTGGCGGCGACAAATGATAAAAAGGATATCTGTATCGTCTACATTAAAGTAGGCGAAGAAACGCTACTAGAACGCCTTAAAAAGCGTGGTGATGATCCAGCCGAAGCAACAAGAAGACTTATGGCAGATAAAAATGATTTTGCTGAAGCAGAAGAATTAGCAGATATTACTATTTTGGAAGTATTATCTCCTAAACAAGCTGCGGAGTTTATCAACAAAATCATAAATGAGGGCAATTTATGAAAATGATTGCCTTGTGTGATAAAGTCGGTGGCTATACGTTTAACAACAGAGAAATCATTTTTGATAAAAAGTTGATTGAAAGAATGTTAAATGATTTAAACGAAAACGAAACTTTATGTTTTGCAACGAAAAGCAAATTATTTTTTACAATCTTAGAAATCAACCCTAAACAAAAAACAAAGCTTATCGTAAGCACATCATATGAGTTAGGAAAAGACGACGTATTTCTGATTGATCTAACAGAAGATTACAAGAGATATATCGAAGATTGTTCTGATGTAATACTATATTGCGTTGATCAAAAACTACCATCAGATAAGCGTGTAGTTTTGCCTAGCAACAAGTTTTGTTTTTATGAAGAAGAAGTCGTAGAAGATCATAACTTTGATTGTGTTGTTAAGAAATTAGTGTTCAAAAGAGAGGAAAATTAAAAATGAGAAAGTATAGAAGAAACAGATTTATTTCCAAGATTTTCTTTCTTGTTATTTCTTTATTATTAGCATATATCACAAAGACATACGTGCTAGATAAGGAAGATAAAAAAGAAAGAATAACACCGATCCAAGAAAAAGAAAGTGAAAACACCGTAGAAGAAAAACAGGTTGAAAAGCAGACGGAAGAAAAAACAACTTCTGAACCATCGACATTCGACTATAGTTCTCTACCAGAATTTTCTGGAGAGCCTTATACCGTTGTCAATGATAACAAACCATACTTCTACGATGATTACATGGTTCCAAAGGAGTACACAAGTTATGCTACCTATGGAGAACTTGATCAACTTGGAAGATGTACAGAAACCTTTGCTATTATCGGTAAAGATATCATGCCTACAGAGCCTCGTGGCTCTATCAAAGAAGTCAAGCCAACAGGTTGGAAGATTGCAAAGTACGATTTTGTAAACGGAAAGTATTTATATAATCGTTGTCACCTTATTGGTTATCAATTGACGGGTGAAAATGCAAATCCAAAAAACCTGATTACTGGAACAAGATATCTGAATGTAGATGGAATGTTACCATTTGAAAATCTGATCGCAGGATATCTAAAGGCAAATCCAAACTCTCATATAGCATACAGAGTGACACCTATTTTTATAGGAGATGAACTTGTGGCTAGAGGAGTTTTAATGGAAGCAATGTCTTTAGAGGATAAGGGAGAATCTGTTATGTTTAATATCTTCTGTTTCAATGTGCAGCCAGGAGTAACGATCGACTACAATAGTGGTGATAGTTGGTTAGAAAATTAAAAAAAAGAGCGTGCCAAACGGTACGCTTTTTCTTTTCTTCTTGACACATGTATACTGTTATGATAGTATATATGTATCAATAGGAAGACCTATAAAGGAGAAAAGAATATGAACAAGGTTATTTTAATCGGACGACTATCTCGTGATCCACAGTTACACGTTACACAAAACCAGAAGAAGATCTGTAATTATACGATCGCAGTAGACCGTCCTCGACAAAAAGATCAAGAAGGTACAGCCGCAGATTTTATTAGTTGTGTATGCTTTGACAAGATGGCAGAATTTGCCGCTCAAGCATTTGCGAAGGGAATCAAGTTAGCAGTTGTAGGTCGATTAAGCACACGTACATACATCGACAAGAATACACAAAAGAATGTGTATGTAACAGAAGTTATTGTTGAATCCCAAGAGTTTGTAGAAAGCAAGGAAGCAAATCAGAAGTACAAACAGGCTCAGCCAGTAGCTCAACAGGTACCACAGTATGATCCTTACGTAGCTCAACAACAGTATCAACAGCCAATTCCTCAACCACAGGTTCAAGCTGTACCACAGCCACAGTATCAGCAACCTGCACAGCCAATGTATCAGCCACAACCACAAGTTGCTCCACAACCAATGCAGCAACCATACCAACAGCCTGTACCAATGGCTCAACCTAGTCAGCCACAGCCAATGCCAGAATATGGTCTTAACTTAGGTGCAGACGACTTACCATTTTAAAAACTAAAAGAGGATTAACATAAGTCCTCTTTTTTATTTTCATGTTTATTACAAAATAAATATATAAATAGTCTGATAACATGGAGAAAACAGACATAGGAGGAAAATTAAATATGAAGTTCTTTGCAGTTTATGATTTACAAACAGAAGGTTTTAAAGCTGGAATGACAGGAACAGATCCGAAAGAAATGGTTGATATGATGGTTGATTATATTTGCGACATCATCAAGGAAGATGAAGAGTGCGAATATGAAGACGCATCAGATATCGAAATTATTGATACTTTTGGTTTTACATTCTGCGAAGTATCAGAAAAGGATGCTGAAATCATCGAAAACTCTGAAGATTCTGGATTGCTTACGACCGTAAAAGGCGTAAATGTCGCTAAATACAAGAATAAGATCTTACCAATCGAAGAGGTGGCAAATGCTTATCAATTGTAAGGTCGGCGACAAATTCATCTATCATGCAGGTAAGTTGTTGTCCAAACATGGCTATTTCCATGCCGAAGATCTAAAGCTTAAATGCCATATAATAGAGATATTAGATGATGCAATTGTTCTGGAGTCAAACTGTTCCAAAAAGAACCGTTATTACATGACGGAAGAAACAAAAGAATTATACGAAAAGGAGGAAAATTAAAAATGAAAGTAACAATGACAGAGGGATACCTTCGTGATGAAGGTTACAAGGCTGTTAAAACCGTTACGGAAAGCAACAATACAATTGTTGTATGGGGTTCAAAAGAAATCGGATATGATCTGATGATCCGTCTTTCTGCAACCCAAAAGAAGTATGCAGATGTTTGTTTTATTAATGCTTGTGCATTACGCCATGTTGCACTTCGATCTGAAGTAGAGGCGTTTGCAATGCAAAGAAAAGTAACATCAAAGATCGAGTTCTTAGAAGCTATCCAAGAAATTGAAAAAGAATTAAAAGAAAGAACAAATGGAGGAAAATAAAAAATGAAATACGGTCTGTACAGCTACAACAAAAACACGGGAAAATACGTCTTACTGTGTGAGTCTAAAAACAAAAAGGCAGTACACAATGAGGCTAGATTCTTACAAGCATTTGAGAAGAATGCTGAAAAAGTGTGGCGTATCATTACTGCAAAGACAGAACAGGTGTTTCCAAAAGTAATCTAAGATGTTTTGGTGCCGTAGAACAGAGAACTTTCACTGTTATCTACAAGGAAATTGACTAAAGAAGAGAGGGTTATTGCCCTCTTTTTTTATTTTAAAAATGTCGATTCTGCTTTTGTTATGTAGACTTCTGTTCTAGGATTATTTTCTTTGATGTACTCTTGCACAATTTATAGTGCTTATGCCAACAAAGCTCAAAATAACTCTCGAAAATCATACTGTTATATGTTATAATATAAATAGAATCAATAGAAAGGAGGCGAATTACAACCAATGTACAGAACAGACAGAGTTTATGTAAATACCAAGCATGAAATGTTTCCATATTTCGATAAGCTTGCTCATAAAGCAAAGAATCTTTATAATGCTTCGTTGTTCAGGATCCGCAATGCTTTTACAGCACATGATAAGACAAATTTGACATCTAACGAAAAAGAAGTTCTTAATGAATTGGCACTTCTTAAAGGTCAAAAGACTTACCACGTTCTTGGATATATGATGCTAGAAAGAGTGATGCGAGTTACGCAAAATCCAGACTTCTTTGCAGATCTGCCTATGCAATCTGCTCAAGCGACTGTAAGACATGCATGTTCTGATTTTCAAAATTGGTTATCTGCGTTAGGGAAGTACAAGAAGAATCCTACTTTATTTACTGGAAAACCACGTATGCCTAAGTATTGCAAAGGTGATATTACCACTTTTACCTTGACGAATCAGAACGCCATTATTTACGATGATGAGCTAAAACTACCTAAAACAAAGCAAAGACTCAAGATACGTAAACGGTGCAATGCAAGACTGCAAGAAGTAAAGGTTTGTCCCGTATCAGGTGGTTATGACATTTTGCTTGTGTATCAAGTTAAGGACCCATTTGTAAAAGCTGGAACACATTCTGCGGCAGTTGATTTTGGTGTAGACAACACGATGGCAGTTGTAACAGATACTGGCGATAGTATCATCTTCAAAGGTGAATGCATTAAAAGTATTAACCAATACTTTAACAAGCAAAAGGCTTGGCGAGTCAGTGTTATGAGTAAAGGTAATGTCACTACTGCTCGTGTATGGTCAAAGAAACTGGATCAGCTTTCTGCATATAGAACAAACTATATCAGAGACTGTTTTCACAAGATGAGCAGACTGCTCATGGAATGGTGCAAATCTCATGAAGTAGGATGTCTTGTACTCGGTTCTAACAAATTTTGGAAACAAGAATCCAACATGGGTAAATGTAACAATCAAAACTTTGTAAGTGTTCCTTTTGAAATGTTAAAATCCATGATTGAGCTGAAATCCAATGAATATGGAATCACTGTGATTCGACAAGAAGAATCTTATACAAGTAAAGCAAGTTTTCTGGATCTGGACTTTATTCCCACATATAGCAAAGAAGATCCAGACACAAAATATCACTTCTCTGGAAGAAGAATCCATCGTGGATTGTATAAGTCAAAAGATGGCACATTGATGAATGCAGATATCAACGGAGCTGCTAATATTTTAAGAAAAGCTGGGTATGACGTGAGCAACATAAAAATTGCAAGACTATTAGATCCTGCAATTGTTAGATTTAAAACTTTAAATTGTAAGTAACCGTGTAGAAGCGGTAGAGGTCGTGTGAACCGACCATTGTGAAACCGTAGTGAGAATCTTGTAAAAGATGCGTAGCTGCTAAGCCACATAAATTAAAATCTTTTCGATAGTAGACATATCAAAAGGATGCCACATCTGAATAATATGTCAGGTGGAGTAGTTCATAGCCTTTTTTTATTTCTTGTTTTATTGCATTATATATGTGAATTGTTTGATGACATGGAGATCAAATAAGTGTATATATATTTGTATAAAAAAAGGAGGAAAATGATGAAGAAATGGGAGAAAGGGAAAATTGGCGAACTAATGACGCTCGCTAAAAAAGCCCCTGTTCAATGGGTAATAGCAACAGCCAGTAAAAATTATCCAGACGCAACAGCAGATGAGATCTATAATGAAGTTTCAACTTCAAGTGATCCATATACTACAGCTGTGATGAAATTCGGGCTAACCCCAATTTATGATCACAATAAGAAAATGGTTCCATTTTCAAAAGAAGCTATTTTGGCAGTATCACCAAAGAAAGGACAGAATGCTTATGCGTTATGCCCGTTCCATGGCGATCAAGTCCCTGGTTCTTTTGTAATTACACCAAGCAAAGCGATGTGGTATTGCTTTACAGATGGTTTTGGAAAATCAACCATCGATTTCGAAATGAGATTTTATGGCATTACAAAGTTTAATGATGCAGTTTATCACTTATGTTATCGAATGGGTTATATATCCAAAGAAGAATATAAGAATAAAAATGCCATCAAGGTAAACTTCGATGCAGTTAAGTCTCAGGAAAATGTTGCAATCAACCAAACCGAGGCTCCAAAGGCTGATCCTGATGTGATCCATATCGTATATTCAGCTATGGCACTCGTATCTGGGCTTTCACCAAAAGACCGTGAACATCTAATTACTGCAAGAGGTCTATGTGAAGAAGATCTGAAAAACTACTTTACATTCCCAGTAACAGAGGGAAGCGATCATAGTAGCACTTTTGTAAGACGCATGTTCAAGCTGATCAGAGATAGATTTGCTTATGAATCTTTTAAGAAGAAGTTTGAAGAACTTACAAGAGAAGAAAAAGAAGCTTTCAAGAAACATGAGCTTCTAAATAAGATCGTAAAGCAAATGCCTTTGGTTCCAGGGTTCTATCTTGATATTAATTCAAGACGAGTAAAATTTACAGGCAGAGCTGGAATTGTGATCATGGCAAAAGACGAAAACGGAAAATGCGTAGGAATCCAGATCCGAGCATATAAAAAGAGCGATAACGCTCCTCGCTACACATGGTTTTCATCAGCCTCCTTAAATGGAGAAGCTGGTATTTATGGTGGAGCTAGTTCTGGATCTCCAGGTGGAATCATTTATCCAAAATCCATGACGGATAAATCATCCATTTGTATTACAGAAGGTCGATTTAAGGCTGAAGCAATTGCCAAGGCTGGAAACATTGCAATTTATGTTTCTGGAGTAAGCTCTTGGAATTCTATTATTCCAATGCTGAAGTCTATAAAAGGTTCTCGAAATAAGGCGTTCTTAATGTTTGATGCAGATGTACTACAAAATAGTTCTGTTTATAGACAATTAAGTGCTTTATCAGAAGCTTTAAAAGAATTAGGACTTGATCCATTTGTTCTCACGTGGCGTGAAGAATACGGAAAAGGCTTTGATGATCTAATGCTTCAGAATAGAAACTATAGAGCTTTATTAAAATCCATAAAGTTTGATGAGTTTAAAGCTATCTATGAAGAACGTTTTAGTATGTTGCTGGATCTATATCATGTTGATTCTTATAATAAGATGTCACCTGATACAAGAGCGAAGTTCAACCATGACCTTTCGAATGTATTAGCAGCGATGTATCAATTGCCACTAAAAAAATAGCCAAGATGATTTCTTGGCTTTTTTTATTGATTTACAAAGGTAAAAAGAATAAAATATAATTAAGCAAAGGGGAATATATCCCATTTTGCAAAACACTTCAAAGTGTTCTTGTTTTCTCAGTACCACTCTTTTTTCTACAGTGCTATGTAGCACACTTTCGTTAGAGCCAATATAATTTTGGCTCTTTTTATTTGCTAAAAAGAATGGTAAAGACTTGTAAAAATCATACTGTTATGCTATAATAAGTATATAAAGAAAGAAGAGATTTAGGACGAAAGATTCCTAAACAGTATACAAGAAAAGGAGATTATATATGAAATTATTTAAGACAAAAAGTGAAAAAGAAATCAAGAAGTTAAAGCCAATCTTAAAGAAGATTGAGAAGTTTGGAAAGAAGATTGCATTATTATCAGACGAAGAACTAAAGCAGAAGACAAACGAATTCAAAAAGAGAATTGAAAATGGCGAAAAGTTAGACAAGATCTTACCAGAGGCATTTGCCGTGGTACGTGAAGCTGATCGTCGTGTTTTAGGCATGTTTCCATACGATGAACAGGTAATGTGCGGTATCTTATTACACCAAGGAAGAATCGGTGAGCTTGCAACTGGACAGGGTAAGACACTTGTTTCAACGATGCCAGCATACTTGAATGCTTTAACAGGAAAGGGTGTGCATGTCGTAACAGTAAATGATTACTTAGCAGCTCGTGACGCAGAACAAATGGGCAAGGTACACGAGTTTTTAGGCTTAACTGTAGGTGTAGTATTAAACTATTCGTCCCCTTTAGAGCGTCAGATTGCATACGGATCCGATATCACTTATATTACAAATAACGAATTAGGTTTCGACTATTTACGTGACAACATGGCAACTGAAGCAGCTGATAGAGTTCAGCGTGGCTTACACTATGTTATCATGGATGAAGTTGACTCCGTTTTAATCGACGAAGCACGTACTCCACTTATTATTTCTGGTGGCAGTGGAAAGTCAACAGAGTTATACAAGCATGCCGACATGTTCGTTAAGTCTTTGGTTTGTGGTAAGGCTAAGGAATTCAGCAAGATCGACTCTTTGATGGGCGAAAAGTATGAAGAAACAGGTGACTACATCAAGGATGAAAAGGACCAAGTCATCACTTTAACAGAAAATGGAATCAAGAAGGCTGAAAAGGTCTTTGCAATCGAGAATCTTTCTGATTCAACAAATATTGAATTACAGCACTGCATCAACACTGCATTACGTGCAAACTATCTCATGCATAAGGATGAACACTACATTGTTCGTGATGGCGAAGTTATGATCGTTGATGAATTTACAGGACGTGTAATGGACGGTCGTAGATTCTCAGATGGCTTACACCAAGCTATCGAAGCAAAGGAAGGCGTTGAAATCAAGGAGGAAAACCAGACTTTAGCAACTGTAACATTCCAGAATTTCTTTAACAAGTATGAAAAGAAGGCTGGTATGACAGGTACAGCGATTACAGAAGAAAAGGAATTCCAAGATATCTATGGTATGGATGTAGTTGCAGTTCCTACTCATCAGCCAGTTATCCGTAAGGATCTAACTGACGTTGTTTTCTTAACAAAGAAGGAAAAGTATGAAGCAATCTGCAATGAAGTAGAAAAGGCTTATAAGAAGCGTCAGCCAGTATTAGTTGGTACAGCTAGTATTGATGTTTCTGAACTTTTAGACCGGGCATTATCTAAGCGTGGTATTCCACATACAGTATTAAATGCAAAGAATGACTCCAAGGAAGCTGAAATCGTAGCTAAGGCAGGTATTGCTGGAGCAGTAACGATTGCAACAAACATGGCTGGTCGTGGTACAGATATCAAGTTAGATGATGAAGCAAAGGCTAATGGTGGATTAAAGATCATTGGTACAGAACGTCATGAATCCCGTCGTATTGACAATCAGTTACGTGGTCGTTCAGGTCGTCAAGGCGATCCAGGTGAATCTCGCTTCTACTTGTCTTTAGAAGATAATCTTGTAAAGCGTTTCGGTTCTGCTGACTACTTCTCTATCTACGAAAAGAATCATACAATGGGCGAAGAGATCACAAACAAGATTTTGTTGGCAGCTATTACAGATGCTCAGCGTCGTATTGAAGATAACAACTACGGTATCCGTAAGAATCTTTTAGAGTACGATATTGTCAATAACCATCAGCGTGAAATCATTTATACAGAGCGTAACAAAGTTTTAGACAAGGGCAACATGTATGCAACGATTACAGGCATGGTCAAGGATCATCTTGATGGCATCGTTTCAAAGAGTATGAATAGCAAAAAGCTAACAAAAGAAGAGTTCGATTCTTTAAACAATCAGTTATATGCAATCTATCCAAACTTATGTGTACGTAACGAAGAATTAATTGGAGCAAACAAAGAAACTGTATTAAATGCAGTTGTAGAATGTGCAATGAGCGTTTATGCAGAAAAGGAAGCACTCTTTGTAGACCCAGAACAGATGCGTCAATTAGAACGTCAGGTTTTATTACGTATTATTGATACAAACTGGAAGATCCATTTAGACGATATGGAGCAGCTAAAGCAATGGATTGGTATCAAGGCTTATGGTCAGAAGGATCCTAAGTTAGAATACAAGCGTTTGGGCTACCAGCTCTTTAATGAAATGATGATGAATATCATTGCTCAAACAGTTAAGACAATGTACAATATTCAGGTATTCGTTCCTGCACCAGAACCAAAGCAAGAAGAAAAAGAACCTATTATTGAAGAAGTCAAGACAAACAATAAGCACATGAAGATTTCCGTTGCAAAGATGCAGCTAGACTAAAACGCAAAGGAGGATATAAAAATGGCGTTAAATCTTTTAGAAGAATTAAGAAAAACAAAAGAAGAAGCAGAAGGAAAAGTAGCAAGAAAAACATCAAGACTTAAACCGTTATTAGAAAAATGTATCAAAAATCAAGAATTCTCAATCAGTGAAGCAATGGAAAGGTATGAGAACAAGTGTTATCGAAACAATATTATGTTTAAGATTTCTATTGATCTATTAGATTTATCAAGAAGCGAACTCACTCCGTTAATTTGTGATAAGTTGGTCCAGGTAATGAAAGATGTTACTGGAATCAAAGACTTATACCTAATGGATGTTGGAAGTAGCAGTGCCGCTTATTTCAAGATCAATATGTTAAAAGAAGGAAGTGAATTGTTCGAGACCGCAATTACAACAAAGATGCTTCACGATACAGATTTATTGATTCAAGAAAAACTACTAGAAGCAGCAGCAGATGGTATTAATAATGGTAGAAAATCTTTAATGGATTATTGTGGATGTAGCTTATTCCCACTGTATGATAGACATAGCAAATGGCTAAAAGAAACGATTGAAAAGTTCTATGAGTCACGAGGAATCTCTCTAAAACTAAATGTTCAAGAGCCAAGTATGGAATTTACTTGGAAATAGAAATATTTGAAAAGGGCAAAAATACATTGTCCTTTTTTATTTCTTCCTATATCACATAATATTTTTGTATCATTTGATAACATGGATAAGGCTAAAGAGCCAAAGGAGGAAAATTATGTTATTAATAGATGAATTAAGAGCAGAATACAACAAGTTGGAAACAGTGATAAATGATTTAGAGGCTATCAAAAGCCAGGTGAAAAAAGCATTGGAGAATGGACAATATATCGTTTATTCCCATTGTCAAGAGCAGGTGAAAATGTCTATCAAGTTAGACAAAGAGTTCGATTGCTTATTAGAAAATACTGAACTAGCAATCAAGACATTAACATCAACAACAAATGAAGCCTGTGGAGGCAATACTTTTGTTACAGTTGATTCAACACAGGTAATCTGTGTGGTTAAGCAATTCTATCCAACAGATAGATTGGACCTACCATTTCATAAAATGATGTTAACAGACATTATTGAGTTTACAAAGTTCCATTTAAAAAATGAAATGTTAGAGAAGGCAAAGAATGGCTTTTCTGAAGGAACGATCAAGCTTGGAGAAAAGGCAATGGATATCACTGTTTATTCTGATATTATTTTTAAAAAGTTATCTGAATATTATGCAGAGCATGGTATCAAGGTTCAATTCGGGATGCTATTAAGCGATCCGATCTATTTTAACTGGGATCCAAAGAAGGAGGAAAATTAAATGTTGGACAAAGTTTATTTGAGAAATGGCGAATATGCCATGATGTGGGTATTTAAGGAAGTATTAAATCTCGTAAAAGAGAATGGTGGAAAGCTTGCCAATAAGCAATACTACCAACAAGACTATCATTTTGCTGGTGAACAGCTTATCATCAGAAACGAAGACCAAGCTGAAATGACGGTTAAAGGCTTCACATGGAGTTTTGGTTCTTATATTGCATTTGAACTAAACGGATATTATTACTACTTACAAAGTGGTAGTAACCCATTAATTGACAATGCTTTTATGAAGACAAAGATCATTCACAAGGATGGTAAGGATTGGATTCAATCTGTTTACCTAGATGACCTTGATGATGTTTGTAGTCCAACGCTGACAGCTCTTCGATACAATGGTGGCAAACCATTTTATGCAGATGTTAGGAAGATCGCTCAAGATCTACTTAACGAGATGATCGATTCAAAATGCTCTGGCGTTGCAGGGAAGAGAACCTTTACTGTCGTTTACAAGGAGATTGAGGACTAAAAAAAGAGAGGGCTATTACCCTCTTTTTTTATTTAACAAACGTTGGTTCTGCTTTTGTTATATAGACCTCTGTTCTAGGATTGTTTTTATCATAGAATACTCTACTTCCATCCGTAGATACAACGATTTTAGCATTGTCGTCCAATAGCAATCCATTAACAACGAGAATGTCGTGTAATGCTTCATTCAGATTGGTTAGATCAATCGTCCTATAGGTATCCATGTAATATAACGCTTTGATATTGATCGGATAATCAATGCCCAAAGGTCTTACAAACAAAGATGCGTCTTTTTCATACTTCTTAAACGGACTTGATGGAGCGACGAATGGAACATTTTTTATTTTCCCAGTCGTCTTCGAGATAATATTCTTATGATAAATATTTTGAGAATTCTTTTTCGTTCTTGGGCAAATGGGAATAACCACCTTGATACTCCCATCGCTCAAAACCTTTGTCCCTACTGTATCTTTGCTCATAGAGATTGAATAACTCCTAATACATGTACGATCAGTACATACAATGGAACAATAACGATATACAGAATCGTTTTAATATTCTTTATTGTTCTATTGTTAATCTTCATGACTTTTCGCATTACATTTAAGATTGAAAAGATAAATGTAAATAATAATGCTAACACAAGCACAAATACCATCCAAGCAATTAAAATATGGAAAATAAATACATGGATAGGTTCAGATAATAGCATCGCAAGGTTTAAACCTAATACAGCTTGAGCATCAATTCTAACTTCATTTAGTGCAGAACTAATTATACTAGGAACTTTCTTTGTATATGCTCCATTGACTCTAAATTGCGTTGTTTTAATGCCTTCTTTAACTGGGATGATATTTACCCTAGATTCTTTCCCATCACGCTTATACGCTAATAAAACAGGGCTAGAATCGATTCTATAATCTTCCAAAATCTTTTTTGCTGTATATTCTTTTGTTACAGGAATACCAGAAATAGAAAGAATCTCGTCACCAACCTTTAAGCCAGTTTTTTCAGCGATTCCATATACTTTGGATAGCTTATTATCATCTCCGCAAACGATACCGATCGAATAGGCATCATCTCCATTTGCAGAAATTTTAGCGTACTCCTCTATTCCATCGTGCAAGTAAACGATCTGATAATCTTCATATTTGTTTTGTTTCTTTAAATGTTCCTTATATTCTCTAGTTGTAAATACCTTTTGTTCATTATATCTAAGAACAAGATCTCCATCGGACAATGTAGCTGGAATATCTGTGCTATCTGTATTTATTTTAATGTACGGAATATCCGTTCCAACAGTTAAAATAGAGATAAATGATAGAGATATAGCAACGACTAATAGAATTACTCCAGATAAAATTCCTCTAAAAGTTCTTTTTGTTTTTCTAAAAACTCTTCTTAATAACTTTTTGATTACGAAATATATCAATGCAATCGTAATCAAAAGCACAAATGACAAAATTGCTTTGATAAATACCATTCTATTTCCTTCCTTATTTCTTATTTTCTTTTAATCTACTAATAACATCTTTTACGAGTGCCCCACGTTTGCTTTCATTTTCATAAAATGTCGTTTGATAACAAAGCGGGCTATCTTTCATTAAGTTCATAGCAAATACAAGTCCATTGTTATACTTGTTTACGTATGGGTTATCGATCTGTTCATCAGTCGGATCACCAAGTAAAACAAGCTTAGAGTGTTCCCCTGGTCTTGTAAGAATGCCAATTACATGTTTTCTTAACAGATTTTGAGATTCATCACAAATGATATATGTATCAGAAATACTTCTTCCTCTAATATAAGAGAAAGATTCTACTCGGATCTTTTCATCTCCGATCAACTGATTGATTTGTGATTTTACCTTATCTGGTTTCACGCCCTTTGCCAGCATGATCGTCTTGAGATTATCCCAATATGGTCTCATAAGTGGATCAATTTTTTCTTGTTCACTGCCTGGAAGTGCTGCATCATTTTTATCGATCATTACATTTGGTCTTAATAATAATACTTGTTTAACTTCTCCACGCTCTAATGCATCTAATCCACCAGCTACAGCAAGAAGTGTCTTTCCAGTTCCAGCAGGACCAGAGATAATTGCTAATGGAACTTTATCGACAGGACTGACTACGCATTCTTTTGCAAAGTATTGTGCATTATTCTGCGGTTTGATTCCACTAAATTTGCTTCTGTCGGTATAAAGAGGAACAATTTCTTCACCAACTACTTTTCCTACTGTCTGGATACCTCCTGTTTTTTCTTTTGCATATAATTCAACAAATTGGTTTTCATGCAGTTCGTTTCCATTCTCTAACTCTTTTGCTAATATGGCATCTTTAATTGAAACAGAGCCGCCCTTTTGTAGCATTTTCACGGCTGATACCTTAGCTTCGATAATAGAAGTTCTTCCACTATAGACTTCTTCTTCCATAGGGTTCTTATATTCTTCTACTATCAAACCATATCTACCCATAGCTCTATTCGCCATGCCATTATCATTTGTTACAAGAATTACTTTTCTCTTCTTTTCCTTAGAAGTCTGATTATCGCTATAATCTCGAAGAGCTTTTGCCGTTAAGATGATTTCCCAATCCGAAATATCTTTGCTCATACTGGCTTCTAAATCTGAGCGATTGAAATAATTGGTAAAGAAAATATTCCCACCACCTTCAGAGGTACAAACGATCTCATCTTTTAATCGCTTCTCATCTCTTTTGATGCTCTTTTGCTCTCCTAGTAGTTTCCGAATTTCCTTGTTAGCAGCTCTTGCGGCTTCGGCTCGTTCTGGATTTCTATAATCCTCTTTCAGAATGTTTAACTCATCCAATACTGCAACTGGAATATAAACATCATTTTCTTCAAATTTATGCATTGCATCTTCATCGAGCAATAGCACATTTGTATCTAACACATATTGTTTTTTCATTTATTTTTCTTCTTTCTTTTCTTCTTTTAACTGGAATAACATTTTGATAATCTGTTCTCTGCTCATGAAACAAGCTAACATTATCATTGGGCTTTCAAAGAGGTTTAGTTTGTTTTTCTTGTAGAATTTCTTTAAAATTTCAATCCCATGATATTCAGTATCTTTTGTAACCTCTAAATCACAATAAAACCCTTCGAACTCTTCAATTTTATTCAAATCGAGTTTTCCTTTGACCTCTGGAACGTACTTCCTAACTTTTAAATATCTCCTTAGATCTTCATCGTTGATCTTATAATTCTTTTCAATAAAAGTCTTTAATTCCTTTTCCTTCCCGTCTTTGATCATAGCAACCATGAAAGCGACTTCTGTAATAAACGCAGCTTCCAATATATTGAAAGCGACGTAATTATCAGGATATTCAAAATCATAATACTCAATAGAATGAATTCTTCTAACAACAGATGTAATCAGGTTGTCCTGCTCGGTTAAATCGGTTATGGTTGCTGGCGTTAACATCTGCCTAACCCTTACAATATCATCTGGGACATTATCCAATGTCACTAGTTGTGGGCAATACTCAAGAACAAACCCACTTGTTTTCTGTGCCATATCGTTCAAGTAAAATAGTAGACTCTTTTCTCTATCTTTTCCAAGCCCAACTGGCATATCATAAAATTTCAGCATCGTATGCTCCTTTCTTATTCGTATTTATTATACCATATACTGTTATGCAATACTAGAATTTTATACTGTTATATGATATAATTTAATAAAAGAAAGGAGCTTATTTTATGAAAAGAAAACCTATCGATCCATACTTCCATGAAGTAGTAGGGCAAAATCTTCAATTTGAAGGAACACTTTATTCTATGACGCCGATCATCAAAGAAATATCTGGCGGAAAACGCTTAAAATGTTTCCCTACAATCTGCTTCCATGATGTAAAAGAACTTGGTTCTGGATTACCCTTTCGCCAACATGTCAATGTTTTAGTGACAGATGCAATGTTTAACAAGACTTTATTTGACAATAAATTCTTTATTGGTGATACAGTTAGATTTACGGCGAAGGTATTTTATTACGAATCAAAAAAGGTCAACAAAAGATACAACTATCGTGAATTATCGATCGGATTAAAAGATATCGGAAACATGGTCTCAATAGAAGGAAGTAAAAGACCAAAAGGGGCATTAAACAAAGAGGAGTTTCGACGTAAAGGCGGCATGACTACAAAATATGCCATGGCATGTGAAAGATACAACAAAGAAGAAAACTTTGATGTAAATATTCCAAGTTTCTATTCTCTGATATCGAATGGATATATTCCGCCCCAAAAATAAAAGCAAGGCTTATTTGCCCTGCTTTTTCTTTTTTTCTTTTCTCTTGTCACTTACCACTAAAACAATTAATAAGATAGGAGAAATAACCAACCCAATTGCTAAAGCTTTTTCTTTGATTGGCATACTAGAAACCTGTTCAATCGGAGTAATCTTCTTTTGCTCGATCGGAACTGGGTCAATTCTTTTTCCTCTAACAAGTAATCTATGAGAATTAACACCATAAGGCGTACAAGTTATCAGTGTAATAAGATCGCTATCTGGTTCTATTGCAAGCCCACTTGTATCTTCAGGAAGAACTGTATCAATTTTGTCTACCCTATAAGCCATTGTTTTATCCAAAACATGCAAATAAATTAGATCCCCTTCTTTCATCTGGTCAAGGTCGGTAAATAATTTGGCTGAAGGAAGTCCTCTGTGTCCACTTAATACCGTGTGGGTTCCAATGCCACCGATAGGTAAGCTTGTTCCTTCTACATGTCCAATTCCTTTCGATAACACATCTTCACCAATACCATGATAAATAGCTAAACGAACGTTGATTTTCGGAATTTCTATATATCCCATAACATTATCATTCGTTGGATTCAACAACTGATCATAAGGATGTGATAATACATAATCCTCATTATCATGGAAAACATCCTTTACGAAGTTGACTGTATGTTGATCATTATAAGCTTTTGCATCAGCCCACATTTTATCAATCTGTTCTTTATCAAGTTCTTTTACATTGTTTTCGTATTCATCAGCAATCTGGTCATTTCGATACTTATTCCACAGGTCACTTGCAATTGGATATCCCATGATTCCAAGCCCGATTGTCATACCCAAAAGGCAAAACAATTGGATTACAAACTTTTTTCTTTTCTTTTCCATATTTATATTATGCTATATATTTTCTGAAACACATAAAAAAAGGAAGCTTTTACACTTCCTTTTATTTTTTACTTCGCTAATTCTTCTTTTTCTTTGCGAGCCTGCATAAATGCATAGCCAAATCCGCAGAATAAGCCGATTCCAGCTACAGTAAACATTACTGTACCAACACCACCAGTAGAAGGTAATGCAGCTAACTTAGTATTTTCGATCTGTGTAGGGTTGTCGATCGCTGTTACGATAGTATTCTTAACCTTACCATAGTCTGGGTTTTCATCACCAGTATCTAATAAAGCCTTGTTATCTACTTCCTTAGTATTTGTATACTTCATTTCGCCAACCTTGTTCCAAGCAGCTCCAACCTTTGTTTCTGTTGAAATAGAATAGTCTGTTAATACGCCTTCTTCATCAAGATTTGCAACGATGTTGATCTTATATACTGTATTATTTAAAGAATAACCTGCTGGAGCAGAAATTTCCTTCAAGTAATATGTGCCAGCATCCAAACCATGGAAGTTCATGAAGCCCTTATCAGTAGAAGTTGTTTCTGCAATCTTTGTCTGAGCATCTTCATCACTATAGAGTCCAAACTTAGCACCTGCTAAAGCCTTTGTGGAATGCTTTGTAAATGTATGTGTTTCGTCTTCTTTTTCTTCCCATGTAGTAGAGTCTGTACGTTCTGATACTTTACTCAATTCATTTGTTTGATGTTTGCCTTGCTTGCCATCAATTGTACTACCTGATTCTTCCCATGTTCCATCAATGTTTCCGTCGATAGAGAATGTATAATGATAAGTCTTATCCTTAACAGTCTTAACGGACTGTTCATTTGTTGGATCATTAGAATACTTCAATGTAGCAACGTTCTTGTTGTCTGCAAAGTTCTGGTTTGTTTCTGTAGAAGTAAGCTTTGTCTTATAAACGATCTTAACAGCTTCATTACCGTGAGCCATCAAGTATTCGCTCTTGAACTTAACTGTAAAGTCCTTGCTGCCTACACCGTTTACTAACTCATAGTCAGTATTCGCTACTAAATCAGCTCCAGCAGCATTCTGGATCTTGATCTCAGAGATATTTTCAAATACATCTTGTAGCTTATCTGAAATTTCAAAGCGTGGGTTCTTGTAAACTGTTCCATTTTCGCCAACTTGATAGGATGGTAACTGTGTGTCAATTTGGAAAGTGATTTCGTCAGCAACTGTTGAGCCAACGCCATCAGCAGATACCAAGTCACCTTTCTTCTTTTGACCATCTACAATGATGTTCTTTTCCATAGTTGGTGTGCTTCTCTTTAAGAATGCTACCTTACCATTTGCAAAGGCATTGTTGAGATTAACTGTACCGCCATCCGCAGCGTCTACGTTTGCGTTTGGAATATTTACAGATACGATTGCAGGGTTATAAACAGTTGTGTTTGACTTAGAAACTAATACAACGTATTCGCCTGCTGGTGCTTCTGCTGTAAAATCTGTACCATTACGAGTTAAGGAAATAGGTTCAAACTCTGTCTGATGAGCTAGAATGTAGGATACAGCAGCCTGTACTTCCTCTGATGTTGGCTTAGCTAGATCTGCAATTGTAATGCCATCTACAGCCTTGTAGCCGAGTAAACCGTGGTCGTTAAATTCTGGCTTAACAATGCGATAAGCCTTTACTTCAGCGTTCGCATCAGCTGTATCAACATTCTGAACTGTAATAGTTGCCTTTGTTGTAGCTGATGGTGGAGTAGCTCCTTCTGCGGAAACAGGTAATAAAGCAGATGCAATACCTGTGGCTACAACTCCAAATGCAGCCGTTTTAATGATTTTCTTCTTCATTTTTCCCTTTCTATTCTTTTTATACAAATAAAAGAAGTGAACGTATAGTTCACTACTAATTATGCTAGTTTCTTCACGTTTTATCCACAATTTTTTAAAAATTCTTCGCAACTTCGTCAAAAACGTTCATATAACTATAAAATTCGTATAAAAAATCATCCTTATCTTTCCCTATGGAATAGTGTAAAAGTTCTAATGGAGATTCATAAATGCTAGAATAGGCATAATACAAACAGGCTTTGTCAAGCTTGCTGACCCTATTTTTATCTCTACCAAATGCGATATAAAGATCTTCAACTGAAGAAATCGCAAAATTTGTAGCAATGTAATATTTTAATATTGCGGCAAGCTTTTCTTCTCCATGTTCATCCTTAAAGTATTCATGTGGAAATGACTTCATTTGTCCATTCAAAATCTTCTTATAGATATCAACAGCTTGATCACACATATTATATGGTACTTCTAATGGGAAGACTTTTTTGATAATCCATTTATAGTCCCCTGTTGCAACGATTGTCATTGGAGTATCGATATATTTAAAAAGCCCTCTGATTTTTAGTTGATCAACAATATCACTAGTTAAATTATCAGCAGCATATACAGGTGTCCATCTCAATATTTTTGTAATAGCATAAGCGATAATTGCAATTGCCTTTTTCTCTTGAATAACACTATTTGCTTCTTCAATTCTCTGGTTGATTTTCTCTTGTTCATCCTCTACAATATCATCTATTTTATCCTTTTTAATAAGTTCTTTTAAACTAAGGACTTTTGTTTTCCCTAATAAATAATTCTCATATACTTCAATAGCGTGGTTATCTAACATAAACAATTTATACATCCTTTCGTATATATTATGCTATATCTACTCAAATTTGCTACAAATTCATTTTTTTAATTTTATTTTTATTACATAATTGAATTGTATTTATTTGATGACATGGAAAATATCAAATAAATTAGACATTTGTTATGATAGCCCCAAAAAGAGGGCAAAGGAGGAAAATAAAATGTCAAATAGTATTTTAGTATCAGGAAACGTAGCTTCAGAGATCAAAGTATCAATAACAAAGGATGGCAAAAAGTGTGCTCACTTTAGTATGGCTGTCAACAAATCAAATGACCAAAATGAAACTGGAAATGCATCATTTTTTAATGTTTCAGTATTTGATGGTAGATCTGCGTCAGATCTTGAACGCTTTGCAAAAAAGGGCACTCCTGTTGCTGTAGCAGGTTATTTATCATCTGATGAAGGTAAAGATGGCTTAACATATTACAGGGTTAATGCCAACAGCGTCACATTAGTTCCAGGAGGAGATGATAAAGCGGCAGGATTCTTTGTTGGAACAGTTGCAAGATTGTTCCCGACTGGTTTTTCATTTGCTTTAAATTATGGTAGCAAAGAAAATCCAAAGACAGTGTTTATGTTTGCTTCTTTTAGTAAGAAATTACTAGAAAACATAGACACAACCATCTATCAAGTGGGTGATCTAATTGCAGTGAGTGGATATTTATCCGTTTACAAGACAACTAAAGAAGACGGTAAAGCATTTAACAATCTAGGTATCGTTATTGCTACTACTCCAGTAATTGTTAGAAAGAAAGGACAACAGCCTGTCCAAGCAAATCAGCAACCAGTAGCTCAACAGATGTACCAGCAGCCAACGGCTCAACCGCATGTTCAGCAGATGGCACAGGCATATCAGCCACAGGTACAGGCTCCTGTTCAGCAGCCAATGCAACAAGGTTATCAGCCTCAAGTTCAGGTCCCTGCTCAACAGATGCAGCAACAGGTATACCAACCTCAATTACAACAGGCTCAGCCACAATATCAGCAGCCAGTACAGCAGCAGACTTACCAGCCACAGGTTCAGATGAATATGCAACAGCCATATCAGCAACCAGTAGCTCAGCAGATGTACCAACAACCAACAGCTCAGCCACAGGTTCAGCAAATGGCACAGGCATATCCACAGCCACAGGTACAGACTCCTGTTCAGCAACCAGTTGCAGATCAGATGAGTGAAGCTCAGTTTAATGCTATTACAGGTGGAGATTATTACGCAAATAATTTTGACATTACGTCAGATGATTTACCATTCTAAAAAAAGAGTCGTGATTATTCACGGCTTTTTTTCTTTTTATTTGGTATAACATAATAATATTGACACATTTGATGATCATGGATAAAAATAGAAAAGAGGAAGAAAATGAAATACAAATTTAAGAAAAGAGATGGAGTAAATTCCATCGCCGAAGCCCATTTAAAAAACCTTGGGCTAAATTCAGTACAAGAAATCAACAATTGGTTTAAGCGTTCTATCACTGATCAATACAGCATGAAGGACTTACCAAAAATTACTGCAAAGATCAACGAATATAAAAATAAAACAATTTTTATTTTCGGTGACTACGATGTAGATGGAACAAGTGCGATTTCAATTCTTATATGGGCAATGAGATGGACTGGTTTTACCAATGTTCACTATCGGATCCCACGTAGGTGCGAAGGATTTGGTTTAAACAAAACAATGGTCGATGAAGTAAACCAGTATGCAACTGATAACAATTTAGACTCAAATGAGATTCTTATTTTAACAGTTGATAATGGTATTGCTGCACTAGAACCTATTGCCTATGCAAAAAGTTTTGGATACACGGTGATTGTTACTGATCACCATCAACCTGTAATAGAAAATGGTAATGCTATATTACCAAATGCTGATTTCATATTGGATGCAGAAGCAATTCCAAATTCGGCTGATTTTACAGGATACTGTGGTGCAGGGAATGCCTACAAGATTGCTCGCTCCCTGTTGGGCAGCAACAATCCATTGCTTGAGCTATTAAAGCCGATTGCAATGCTTGCTACATTTTGCGATCAGATGGTGTTAACAGAAGAAAATTATGTTATCGCTTACCAAGGCTTAAAGGTTTTAAACAATGATATTACAAATGCCTTGCCAGGATTAAAGGCAATGGCTTATGAGTTTGGAATCTCTCATTGGACTGGAGTTACAGCAGGATTTACTTGTGGACCAGCAATCAATGCCTTAGAACGTATGTATGATGGTTATGCAAAATATGCTGTAGAACTATTAACATCTTCCGATTACTCTGAATGTTTAGAGCTGATGAAGATTTTAAAGCAGTGTAATGATGAAAGAAAGTTGGCGACAGCTAACGCTTATGAACAGGGTATCTTACCTCAGCTTGAAGCCTTAGAAAAAGCTAATGAAATCAAAAATCCAGTCATTGTTTATGTGCCAGATATCAAACCAGGTATCATTGGAATTTTAGCAGCAAAGATATTAGAGAAATACAACTTGCCATGTGCAGTGTTTACAAATGGTCAAGATGGAATTCTCAAAGGTTCATTCCGTGCCCCAGAAGGATACGATATAAAGGAACATCTTGATAGATGTGCTGATTCTTTCTTAGGACATGGTGGACATGCTGGAGCAGCTGGTGCATCCGTTACAAAAGATGGATTTGAAGCAATGGTGAAGAATATGCAACAAAACGCAACACCATTCGATCCTAAAGCAACTGATACCCTAGAGTATGATGTTGAAATAAAGAACGAGGATCTACTAGCGGCTATTACAGAGAATGAAAAATTCCAACCATTAGGAAATGGTAATCCAGATCTTATCTTTAAGGTCACTGGATTTCAAATCGTTCAAAATTATGGATCTTACAAGAAGGAAATTGGAGGGAATGGCATCAAATTTGTGTCATCCACTTCTACAGCCGTTGGTTTTGGACTAGCTAAGTTAGCATCTTCCATCAATGGACCAGCAACATTAACATTGTATGGTAACATTTCAAACAACTTCTTTAAGAAAAATGATGGAACTTTATTAGTTACACAACAGATCCAATTCCTAGATTTTGAAATCGAAGATCTAAATCAAACAAGTTTCACGAAAGGATTAGCAAATATGTCGAAATAAAAAAAAGAGGGCGATTGCTCTCTTTTTTTGTTTACCAGTTTCTCCACACTTTTAATAATTCGCCAGCTGTGAAATCTGGTTTTAGTTCAAATTCTTCAAGCATTTCTTTTACTTGCTTAGCATCAAACTTGTTATCTGGTCCCCATGAACCTTTTGCAATTTCAAAAGCTATGCCGTTCATAGCTTTGACAAATCCCTTATGTTCTTTCATCCATTTCTGAATATGTTTTTTCTTATCAGCTTTTTCTTTATCTTTGCTTTTATCCCTTGTCTTATACGCATAACCTGCATAAGCCTTTTGTGCCGTTCTATAACCGTATCCTTGTGCATCGTCTAATACTTCTCCTGTATCATTCGCCACAATACAATAACGTATTTCAGAAGTATCATAGGCTGGTTCACTATTCCATGGTTCATTCTTATCTTCAATGGCATCATGATGGGTTGTAACCTTATAGGGGATTGCTTTGTATTTCTTGTCCATAATAATCCTTTCTATTTATTTCATTTATATTATATCATATAACAGTATGATTTTCGAGAACTATTTCCATTTTTATACTCTATTGATAAAACTGCATAAAAATTACGATATAACAGTAAAAAATAGCATAATATAAATGATAAAAAGGAGATTTTTTATGATTTTGAAAAAGATTTTATTGATAGGATTAACGCTTTCACTATTAACAGGATGTTCGTCTGAAGATTCTCAAGATAATAGTAATGAGGCAACGATAGAAACAAATGTAAACAAATTAAAAAACGGATCTTTCTATATTGAAAGAGATAACACTTATTATGAAGCATTTTTGGGAGATGCAACCTTCACAAGAAATAGTGTTGTTAAAAATGGCGATTCAAGTCGTGTTGCGTGGCTTAATGAAAGTACGGATACAAAAATTCCAACAATGTATCCAGGAGACAAGATCGTATACAGACAGAATGAAGGCATTTTTGAAGGCGATGTTACTGTTGAAAGATTTTATGATCTTGGATACACAATAGGTGTTTGTGGGTTAAAAGCTAACACAGCGGGTAGATACACTTTTGATACAGATGTAAAAGAATTAAATGTGAATCCTAGTTCTGATGCCAACCAACTAACCTCAGCAGGGGATAGCCAAGCTGTAATTGAGTCGATCGGAAACGCAAAGTTACGTTCTGGAAATATATCTGAGGCAGGAACTATTATCGGACTAGAAAAAGGTAAAACTTATTCGACCGATGTTTACGTTGGTACAATTTTAAAGAACTATAAAATCAAGGCAGATGTAAAAGCTTTAATGTCAACTGAAACATACGAAATCAAAAATTTTGAATATATGCAAAACAAAACGATTTCGATTACATTGCCTACATGGCTCAATAGTGGTTATTACTTGATTGAGGGTTATGGTTTTATTAAATATTCAACTTCAGGTAAGGAATGGGATGAATCAACAGATGTAAATATCCCTAACACTCCTACTTATGAATCATCAGATAACTCAGAAAACGAAAAGAAGCAATCACTAGAAAGTGATGACATCCAAGAAGAAAAAATTGTAATCAATGAAGATGGTGATTATAAAGTAAGTGTCAGCTACGAAACAAAGGAAATTAAAAAAGGAAATTACAAGGTGGCAGATCCAAAAGCTCGTATCATTGGAGATGATGGAGCTACATTCTTATCACAAGAAGAAGCTGGCAAATTAGAAACAACTATAAAACTAGTCAAAGGTGAATATAAGTTACAGGTGATAGGTCTTTCTGGAAGAACTTATAGTTATAATGTGGAGAAGACGAAATGACAAAAGATAAAGGAAGTGTAATTGTTGGAATCGCAAAAAACAATTCCCAATTAGCAAAATTAGAAGAGAAATACCAATTACAAGACAGAGATGAATTTATCATTTATTCAAAAGGCGAATCTTTTGAGAAAATAGCAAATACCATCATTCCAGATAAAGGTGGTGTTTGGGCTAACCCAGTTTACATGTTTGTATCAAAGCATAGTCTCCTTATTGGTATCACAGAACTACAAAAAAAGATAAATGAATTTTTAAACATTAAAAAGAAAGAAACACTTTTTGATCCATTATCAATCTCTGTGAAACTAGTTGGAGATTATCTTGAGGCTTATGTGTTAATTCGTTTTTATGGGCAAAAAATTAAATTTGGTGAATTGTATGATCTTATAGGGGTAAAGCAAGATAATACTACTGAAGAAAAAAGCAAGCTGATCATTCCTAATGATATAAAGAGAAATTATACAGAAGAAGAAAAAGAACTCCATCTGCAAATGGTAGAGGAACAAGATAAAAAATTAAAAACATCGTCTACACAAAAACCATTTTTAAATCAGTTAGATGCTTATATTCCAAGACGGCTTGAAGAAATCGATAGTCGAGAAGAACTCGTTTATAACCTAAAGGCTAAAGATATGCAAATAAAAACAATTTGCGATTACGAGCATTTTGTCTCAATCTTCCAAGAGGCAATGGGCTATATTACAGAAGCAGAAAAGAATTCTTATTATAGTGTATTAAGAGGTCAAAAAGATGAAGAATCTTTTATGGAGATGTTAAAGGCATACATCCAAAGAACATTTGTAGATACTTTAAGACTTCAAAGAGAAGATGTCCCAGCACTAATTGAAAAACTACATAGAGCGTTATTTGAATTATATATTGTACAGGACCTTATTGACGATCCAGATATTAGTGATATTAAAATTACGGATCCTTATTCAATAAGAGTCAGAATCAAAGGAAAAGCATATCTTTCAAATATTACCTTTATCGATCAAGCCGACTATATAAGATTTATTAATGGTGTAGCGACTGTAAACGGAATCGACTTAGGTGTTCCAACCCAGACGTTTACAGATGAGCAGGATGAACAATACCTGTTAAGATTTTCTATCACAGCACCATATATTACATGCTCTGGATATCCTATTATTCATATTCGAAAGTTACCTAGAAAGAAGTTAATGGCTGACGATTTAATCAAAGCTGGAATGATGGATGAAAAGATTCGCAACTACCTACTTGATTGTGGGAAGTATAGTAAGGGAGTTGTATTTGCTGGTCCTCCTGGATCTGGTAAAACAACTTTGCTTAATTGGTTTTTAGAAGAAGCCTATGAGTCTTCGGCAGAAATCTTATGTATCCAAGAAAACGATGAATTATTTGCTTATCGAAAAGGAATCATGTTTGAACATGTTGTGTTGAATCCACAAAATGGACAACAACCATGTACACTAGAACAGTTAGGACAGATGGCTTTAGTTGCTGGTGCCAATGTATTTATTATTGGCGAAGTAAAAGGTCCTGAAGTGGTATCTGCTATTACATTATCAAACTCTGGATGTAGAACGGCTTTATCGATCCACTCTCAATCGGCAAGAGATGCAAGTGATAAGCTTGTTGATCTAACATTAAGAGGAATGCAAAATGTAACCTATGAACAAGCGAAACGTTCTACTAAGTCATTTGACACAATCGTATATCTACAAGATTTTACAGTTCAGGAAATCGTACAAGTTAAAGGATATAACGAAGAGAAAAAAGATATGGATTATATCCAGATATACAAAAAAGAAATCTAGCCAAAAGGTTAGATTTTTCTTTTTAAAATCGCATAATAAAAGCATCATAATCTTTAAAATATCATACTGTTATGATATAATATAGGCATGTAGAAAGGCGGTAAAAATGCATTATGTAATGAGTGATATTCATGGTCAATACGACTATTTTCTGGATATATTAAAAAAGATAAATTTCTCTGATGAAGATATTTTATATGTCAATGGAGATGTAATAGATAGAGGCGATCAATCAATTAAGTTGTTACAACACATATTATCTAAGCCGAATATCGTTTTATTGATTGGAAATCATGAGCATCTTATGCTTCAGGCTTTGCTTGAAAAAGATGACGATGCGATGTATATATGGAGTTCAAATGGAAACGAAAAAACTTTAAAACAGTTTGAAGAGCTTCCATTTACAGAACAGTATTCAATCCTCTACGACCTTACTCAATGCCCAATCGTTATTCCTAATTTAAGTATCAACGATAAGCAATACTACATCGCTCATGCAACCCATTTAGATTATTACTATAACGATATCTTATTGTATAAAGATGCCAACACGCATGATCGTGAACGTGTGTTGTGGAGTAGAGAATATGCTAACAACATGAACCCTACACTCTTGTATAATAAGTTCCATTCTTTATATGCACTGTATAAAGATACTACGCTTTTGATCGGACATACACCAGTGTTTAAATGCTCTTATGGTCAAACTAGATCTGGAGGACTACCTAAGATTTCAAAAGCAGCAAAAGGGCATCTGATCAATCTTGATTGTGGATGTGCAAGACAATTACCACTTGGCTGTCTTTGTCTTGAAACAGGAGAAGAGTTCTATGCCGATCTTCCAAAAGACTTGTCTTTTGCAGTGTAAATACAATTTTAGTTGTGACATTATATATATGTATTGTCACAACTTTTTTTGTATGTTATACTCTCCTGTAGAGAAAAGAGGTTATTCAAAATGAAAGTATCAATTCACAATGGACAAAAATGGGAGGGAAATCCAAACCATAATTGTCGAAATTATGATCTAAATGAATCCCCTCATGTCATCCAAGAAAGAGTTTCTGATAATGTATACGAATGCTTTTATCCAGAAATGGCAGATGACTTTGAGGCTGCTGAGAAACGATTTTATGAAGAACATTTTGCAGATGCTTTAGAATTTAGAAATGAAAAAGTTAGGAAAATCAGAAAAAAGGATAGACTTATGACGATGGATCAATTCCGCAAGTCATCAAGATATAGACCTACGGAAAGTATTATTCAGATCGGGAACCTATATGATTTCCCAGATGCAGATAAACTTTCTGAAGCATATAAGCAGTTGGCAGAGTATGAAAAACAAATCACAAAAGGTCGTGTTATCGTTCTCAATTCAGCTTTACATCTTGATGAGTCAACTCCACATATTCATGAACGTAAGATTTTTGTCTATAAGGAGCGTAATCCTGATGGCACTACTAGACTTGAGATCGGAAAGGAAAAAGCACTTGAACAAGCTGGGATTCCACTTCCATTTGCGGATGAACCAGAGTCAAGATTCAACAACAGACTGATCACCTACACAGCTATGATTAGAGAAAAATTTTGTGAGATATGTCAGAGTTTAGGCTTGATGATTGACCGTGTTCCAATGAAACGAGAGCATCTAAGCAAGATGGATTTCATCAATAAAGCTATCCAAGAAGAACGTGAAAGAGCTAAAAAACTTAGACAAGAACATAGTGATAAAGAAAGTAAAAATAGAGAAGCTTTATCAGAATTTGCGGGAAGATAATATCAAATATCTTCCTTTTTTATTTGCTAACTAGAATATAAAAATGCTTTCCATAGAGAATATAAAAACACTCAAAAACATATTCTTATAAGAATATAAAATAGTAACTGCAAAGAAAACTATGTGTGACATTTACATATTGAGTATATGTATTGTCGCAGAATTTGCATAAAATATTGTTTGCTTTTTGTGTTAGAAGTTTACAATACGAAGTCTTATTTTTATCTTGATCAACAAATATCGTCACAGCATTTGCAGGCACTCAACACCGTGTAGTGCAGGCAAAAACAAAAGAAATCTGTGATACGAAATAACACTTTTTTCTCTTCCGTATTCTATTCTTTTCAAACGAAAGAAATACTTCGAGATCACTTCAGGAAAACCTAGTGGCTTCCCTGTGTGCCGAAGTACGAATGAATAATCAAGCCCCAAACAAAAGAAAATAAAAGGAAATCATAAACCCCATCTACAACCTAAATATAATCGCCACTTTAATTTCTCCAGTACCTTCTTTTTCTTCTTCCGATACTCCACTGTAACTCAATTGTCACTGATACCTAGGTCACTCCTGTATCTTCCTTCTTTATTTCCTAGTTTTCTTCATAAGTTTTGAGAATATAAGTTTGAGCGAAAGTGCATTCCAGCACTTTTGCCTATGAATTTCCTTTTTCCTTTCTTCTTCTTTTCAAACAAGAGAAAATAAAAAGAAGAAACACAGGAAAACACAAAGGCTTCCTGTGACGTAACGACATTATCTAGCCTCATTTTTCCTTTTTAACCTAGGTCGAAGGGATAAAATAGGTATTTTCTGCACTATTTTCGCATCTTATCTTTCATTTTCCCACTTTAGATCCTATAACTAAGCAATAATTCTAGTTATTCTTGGGTAACTTCACTACCCTTTTCCTGTTAATTTCTTTTCAAACATAAGAAAAAGATACAGAAAAGACATGGGAAAATACAACGGCTTCCTGAAAATAAAGAGAGAACGGACAAGAATAGGCGTTTCTTCCTTAAAATATGGATAAATTTGACATAATTCGATATTTTTGTATTCAGACATGACATTTTTCTTTCTTTTTTCCTTTTTTAAGAATCGGAATATAGTAGGAAAGTAGTAGGAATAGCGTAAAATAAAGGAATTTGGTAAGAAAATATACTGAAATCTGATAATAAGTTAACTTTCTCGATACTTTCTTTCTTTTTTCCCTTTAAAGAAAGGAAAATATAAGGACTTTCTCTTCACTTTTCTTGAATTTTCTCTCTTTTTCCGTTTAAAATCCCATTTTGCACTCACTTCATCACGGTGATCACGTAGATTTTCCTGTATAAGATGATAATAAGAAGATGAATAGGAAAATAAGAAGTATAAAAAAAGAAAAGCGAGCTGCGAACGAACCCCAAAGGGGAGGCGGAAGTGGGCGAAAATAACCATGGCATAGAGCCAGAGAGCAGCGAGCAGGGCACGTTTTCCAAAAATCACCTAAAAACACGGTCTGCTATAGTAGCCCAAGATTAAAGAGTGCAGAATAATAGAACTGGGTCAGTATAATAGCCCAAGAAAAGAAATAGATCAAGAATATAATATGGATAGTAGAGCAACCCAAGAAAAAGAAAACTAGGATAGGAAAACTGGGTCTATAGAGTAGACCAATGTTTTGTATAGACTGGTATACTTAAGTAGCCCAGTGTAATGAGATTGGTCTTATAGACAAACCTAAGAACAGAAAAAGTATGGGCTGATAGAATAGCCCAAGAACTAGTTTGATCTGAATAAATAATGGGCTAATAGAGGAAACCAAAAATGAAATTGGTCTAGTATATCAGCCCAAGAATATAAGTAATATATAAAAATATGGGTCTATAGAGTAGACCAATAAATAATTGATATAAATAAATAATATTGGTCTTATAGAGCGACCCAAGTTTATAATAGTAGATTGCAAAACATTGGTCCAGTAGAGAGAACCAAGAACAAAAGATAGAGCCATAGAGAATAATGGGCTTATTATAAAATCTTGTTCTATTAGAGTAGCCCAATAAAAAGGTGTAATATTAGATAACACTGGTACACTAGAATAGCCCAAGATAAACGATACTGAATAATAAATATGGACTCCTAGAATAGCCCAATATAATAACTGTGTATACTGTATATTGGTATAGTAGAGTGAACCGGTATCGTATGAATAAATGTAAAGCAGAGTAATACAGTAACCTAAGATGCAGTAAATAAAGTATGGGCTCACGATTGGAACCTGTAATTCCCATTTCGTTTGTTATGTGGTTTGGATCCATATTTCTCAATTTTGTTCTGATATACTTTCCTTATATCTTCCCTGCCTTTTCCTTATTTTTTTCTTTTCAAAAAAAAGAAGGGGGGCAAGAGAATAGATTGGAATTTTCCATACCAAGTTTCTTTTATAATCCCGTTCCTGTTGTTATCAGTACCATGAGCTCTTGATAACAAAGATTCGTTCTTACTCTCATTCTTATTCTTGTTCTTGTCCTTTTACATAAAAAACAAGGGACCACCTCATCTTTCCTGCTGCGTCATTACAGGAGGTTTTGAAGTGGTCCCTCGGATCTGTTTCCACTCTTGGTAGATCAGCTACTTAAAGCATAACAAAAATAACAGTGAACTACTCACTACTTAAAGACAGTGAGCTTCCATACTGTTGGTAGTAGAAACTACCACACCAAGATTAGATAGACTGTCTAAAAAACCAGTCATCCTCTCAGTGCTAACAGTATCCGTGTTTAATGAGCGATACGTTCCATACCCGCTCAGTAGTACCATCATATTGGCAGAGTGAATATCTCTATCTGGATTTTCAAATCCGCAATGATTACAATGATACAATCTCTTATCTAAACTGTGTTTGGTTAGACAGCCACACTTGGGACAGGTCTGAGTAGTAGGTACAGAACTCTTTAACATAACGTTAGATAGGTTATTCTTTAGCTTGTCCTTAACTCGACCTAAAATTCCATGTTGGATCTTTCTGCCAAAACTAAATCTACGTTTAGCCTTTTTACGTTGCCATCGACTCAGCATTTCATCTTGGAAACAGATGATGTAATTCTGTTTTAAAACTGAATTTAATTTATTGACTACATCATTTTTCTTATTGTTCTGGTATTCAAAGATTTTCTTAATTCGGTGTAAGGTTTGTTTATACTGGTTAGAACCCTTAACTTGACGATTTAACTTCCTCATCAAGCCTTTCAGTTGTTCACTTTCTTCCAAGTAGAAGTTTACCTTAACTCCATTAGAGAATATCAATTGATCCTTGATCCCCATATCTAAACCAATAACCTCCTTGGAAGTTTCTAGTTGAGATTGTCTGTTGGAATAGACTGTTAAGTTAATATAGAAACCAGATGGCTTCTGGATCAGTTTAGCGTTTGCAAATTCAACTTCATCTATATTTATCTGTTCAAGTCCATTTACTGCTAAAACACCAATTCGCTGAATATAAATTTTATTGTTATCTCTGATTGCATAGGTTTGCCCAAACTGTTTCAGATTGATCTCGTTGCACTCTTTCTTAAATCTAAGTCTACCAACTTTTAGACCATGTTTCTTAGCTTTAGATAAGTTGGAAACATTTGTTTTAACACTATCTGCGACTGATTGTTTCATCTGTGCCGAAAGTGTGTTGATTGGTCTAATCTCAAAAGAATCTTTAACTTTAACTTGAACAGTAGAAGTATCTTCAATAGTTAATGTTTCGGTCGCAAGAATAGCATTATAAAGCCACTTTGCTTCTAAGAAACAGTGTTTCAGTTTCTCTGACTTTGCCTTAGATAACCTATTCTCTTGAATCTTCACAGAGAAAACACGACAATCCATGTTGGCACGTCGCTCTTTTGTAGCACGTAGCGTATCTTTTATTTTTAAGTTCTTTTCTTCTGACATATCATGTTTCTCCCTTCTATTGATTTCAGTTATATTATAACACAATAATTTCTTTTTAACAAATATTGATTTAGTATTTGGAAAAGCGATTATTGCGAACTACTTAGTAATTTATTACCGAGTAGCTCACAGAGGGTACAGGGAACGAAGTTTGGATCCATTTGTTTGTGAATATCTTGTATCTTTCTATTTTGTTTTCTTTTGAGAAAACATGAAAAATATGATATAATCTAGGTAAAGAAAGAGAGAAGGAAAATGAGAAAAATAGAACTGGTCTTAAAAGATGAAAAAACGGAAGAAACAGTATTTGCTACCCAACTGTTTGGAATAGACTTTAGTGATAAATTCTTTTTTGATGAATTAAAGGAAACTTTTGGTATCGAAGCTTATCACCACTGTTTCCCTGAAACGAAGGTGGACTTCCAGTCTTTGTTTATTATTATTGAAAAGACGATCGCAAATCAAATTACGGAAAATAAGACAGTATTGGTTGATAGAGAAGGCTGCTCTAACATATACTTGAATCCGATTATGAATCTAACTGGCTATATTGTTAAGCCTGTGGATAAGTTCACTATGTATGAGAAACCTAAAGAGAGTATATTGGTTGATATAGGTCCACTAAGAAGTCCTTCTGTGGTTGCTAAGGATATCTTTACAAGTTCTATGTTATTTGCCTCTTTACGATTGAAGTATATGTTGTCTATAGAGGGATTGATAGAGAGTTGTGATAATTGCCTGTTTGGTATGAGCGATCATGTTCCTATGTTGCGTAATGGGGTTGTGGCTTATATTGTTTCCTTATAGTACCATATAGGGTTTGTATTGTTATATAGGTTTTATATTGTTGATGATGCCTTCATGGTTGTCTTCTGGCTGGGCTGGCATCGCTTAACGCATACACATACATAATAAAAGGTGGCTGCTTTGTTCTTCCACCTTTTTTCTTTTGTTTCTCTATTTTGTGTCGTTCCTGTGATCGCTTATTATTTTTCATTTTGTTTTCTTATCATTGGTCCTTCTGGTTCTCTCTTGTTTCATCCTGGATCAGCTTCTCTTGTTTCTTTGCGTTTGATCTAGTAGTTCACGATCAAGATAATAGATCCTTTCCAGTCTAGTTGTAGTCTAGTATCAGTCTATTCTTAGTCTGGGTTCAGACTAATCTTAGTCTAAAGTTGGTCTGGTCTTAGTCTAAAATTAGTCCAGTTCCAGTCTGGCTTTAGTCTGGTTGTGGTCCATTTTTGGTCTAACCAGCTTCGTCAATTATAAAGGCAAAAGACGAGAAACGTTCCTACTGCGTCTTGTAGAAATAAGTTTTGCTCGTCTTTCGGGACTGTTTCTACCATTGGTAGATCAGCTAAGTATATTATAGCAGATATAACAGTATAAAACAAGCGATAGTTTACTTGAAACAGCTCGAAATTACTCGAAACAAGTTATGTAAAAAGTGGACGCTGCAATGGCTGCCCACTCTTCCTCTCAGTAAAACGTTTGTTCTAATTCGTTGATCTTCTGCTCTAACAACTCTACTTCTTTCTTCTTTTCCTCTAACTCTTCTTTGTGTTTCTGGATCTCTTTTCTAAATAATGCGAACGTGTAGCTTTCAATCTCTTCCTCGTTCATATCAAGCATCTTAATTGGAAATGAGAACGTGAACACCTTTGCATCCAAATCATAACAAGCTACGTTGATCGTATCACTATCAACCACACAGAAATCTCTTAGCTCAAAGAACTTTCGTTTTAAAGTAGGGTAGAAAGCTTTGGCAATCTCTGCCACTTTAACTTCAACACCCATCTTGACGCTGGAATAAAATAAATCAAACGCTACAATATCTTGTGCCGATAATAATCGTGATGATAATAACATGTTTCTACCTGCAATTTTTACACAAATCTCCTGGATTTTCTTTGCATCCTCTTCTTTGAATAATACTCCCATTTTATCTTCTCCTATTTCTTCTCCTCTTTCCTTAACTCATTCTTCAATTCTTCTATTCTCTTATCAGCGTTTTCAATTGATCTCTTATATGCTGTAAGTTGAATTTTCGTTCTTTCAATATCTGCAACAGAAGAAATAACCATTTTCTGCACTGACTTCTGGCGATACTCTTCCAATTCTTCATCACTCATTCCTAAGAATTTTCTTTCAAAAGAAAACTCCGTTTCATCTCCCTTTACCGTTTCATATCCAACGTACACAAGGTTATCGTATTTCACAACCACGATCCACAGAATCTTCTTGAAAATATTGCTATCACTATATCTAAAAAGTGATAATATCTTTTCAAATTTCTTTTCCATTCCACCGTATACATCGGCGATAAAACCCCAGCAAGTTTTAACTTCTTCAACAGAAATTGTTTTGCCAGCTTCTAATTTTTCGTAAATTTCTAATGTCGCCTTAGCGTTCTCAGCACCTGTTTCCATTACTACTTTGCCTCTCTTTCTTTCGCTTCCACTTCTTTGTATTCTTCTTCCAGATATCTTAGCGTTTCACTCTTTCTTTCAATCATCTTTTGCAAACGTCTTTTTCGATTTTCAAGCTCAACAATTTCTCCCTCAATTTTCTTTTCCTTTCTCGTAAGATCGGATCCGATCCAATTGAGTGGCATATAGAACGAGCCTTCTGTTTCTCCAAGTTCTCCAGCATCATAATTGAGATAGATCACATCATCCATAATTTTAAAATGATGTAGTTTGTAAATGTCATTTGCAACATCTGGACAAAACTCTCTTATAACCTTCTTGATCATGTATCCAAATTCGTCTATAAATTGACTCGCAAACTGACTAAATGCAAATAGCTGTCCTTCCGTTAATGTTCCATTTTTTGTTGCCTGATTATAGGCTTCTAAAACCTTTTCTTTGTTAATTTTTTTTGCCATATATCTTCCTCTCTTTTCGTTTTTAACTTATCTTTATCTTGCCTGGTTGAAATATACTATTCTTTTTAACCAGAAATATACGTGCATCACATTGCATATCTTCCATGAACGATCCGACTCGTCTTTCAAGTAGTTCCACATTCAAGAACTTTGGATCATGGAAGAATAATAAATCCATAACCTCAATCTCTTCTCCATCTGGCTCTTCTTCAATTCTGATAGCTTCAGGGTACTTGTCCTCAATATATTTGTGTTGGTAGTCATATCCAGTTTTCACAAAGTTTTCAAGTGAATGTTCGATCTTGTGAATAACTGGAACTAAAGCTGGACGAACATCATTACCAAATTCTTCATCGACAGTTTTCCCATCGTCATTTTTAAACTCTTCGTACATCTCACAAACCTCTTTTTCGATAACTAGGATCCTCTTCTTTGCATGATCGCATAGCTCTCCAAAAATATCTTGAAGAATTTTCTCAATATCTTGTTTTTTGTTTGCAACATCTTTTACCAGCTGGAAAAAGCTATCATATTCTGGTTTTATAAAAAACAAATATGTCAAAATATCAAGACGAATGTGTGAGATGACGTTATCAACATCTAATAAGGGAAGTGGAAATTTCCCATCGGACATATCAGCTAGTTCTCTTTCACAAAATTTCACTCCTGCCTCAATATTTAATTGTTTAATCGGTAATTCCCATCTAGGACATACTACAATGTTGTACTCTCTTTTCATATAACCTTCTCCTTTTTCTTATATACTTATTATAGCATATCATATTCTTTTTAGCAAATATAATTTCATCTTTCTGTATTTGCTTTTTAGAAAATAAAGTGGTATAATGTATGTATAAACAAAAGGAGAGATAAAAATGAAGAAAATATACGATATTATTATCTGCAACAAAAATTCACAGACAGAATCGTTTGATGACATTGTAATGAGAACGCTCCACCACTTAGCAAAAGACGGAAGCGATTTATCAAAGTTGTTCAGCATCGACAAGCTTTACCGAGATACGAAGATCGAAGTAATCCTTTGGATGTCTGGACAAGACGGAATTGGAAAGACGCATATTGAGTGGATGGAAGAAATTAGCAAAAAAGATAAACAATACATGATCAACATTTTAGAAAAACGCTTTGGAAAGCTTTGTGAAAAAGCAGAAAAGAGAATGGATGAAATTGTAGAAGAAATTAAATACATGCAAAAGTTAGTAGCTAAAAATCCAGATTTTGAAAGCTTCAACATGAAGATTCGTAGCGAAGAAGTTCACGATCCACAATACTTAGTTTTTGAAAAGACAGCAGAACTATTTGTTAAATATGGCTACCTTACGCAACAGGATTATCTCTTGGATATATGCCCAGAAGCCTTCAAGGATACAGTTGATGGCAATG
>ERZ773051.230-NODE-230-length-44452-cov-3.421605_pt1 | contig 44452 bp, 47 predicted proteins | sample MGYA00580631_ERZ773051 | MGnify/ENA primary metagenome ERZ773051 (study PRJEB29015, sample SAMEA2738137) | human oral metagenome | biome: human oral; feature: human-associated habitat; material: saliva | place: China | collected 2204 ... | reverse complement strand
TGGAAGACTTAAAAGTCAAAAATATGCTAAAAAATCACAAATTAGCAAAAGCTATTTCTAATGCTTCTTGGGCTACTTTTGTTCGTTTCTTACGTTATAAATGTGAATGGTATGGAAAATTATTTATTCTTGTACCACCACATTATACCTCTCGCATATGTCATCAATGTGGTTGGGATAGTGGCAAAAAACCTCTCAATGTTCGTGAATGGACGTGCCCACACTGCCATAAAACGCATGATCGAGATATCAATGCTGCCATTAATATTCTTTATCGTGGTCTTAAAACCTATCTTCAGTCACAATCAATGCTCTTAAACGAACAAATTAAAAACAATTATTTTTCAACTATTTTTTTCAAAGTAGCTTCTCAATGGCTCAAACAAACCATTAGTTATTTTAATCAAACTTTAGAAATAGTTTAATAACATCATAATAGGTCAGGAACTGGCCTTGGTAAATAATCAAGCCTCTATCATCACGATTAATACTCTTATTAATCACCGTATGACAAGCTTACAGAAAAACGCTTATCGAATTCTAGCAACTCATTAGATGTTCGATCATTTTTCTATGATATTCCCAGAAACCGCCCACTTTAGTGGACGTGTAGTTCATATGTATATCGAATGACAGAAAGGAGATATACTTATGGGACAACGCCTCATTATCAATAACGATACACCTAAACTAGCCCTCAACAACATCTATTACCACTGGTCAGCCTATACCGAATCAGCTGTCTATGAACTCAACCAATTTGTCGCAAACCTAAAAAAAGCTTACGTTAACCGTTCAGAAGAGTTTCTAGACACCTTGACACCTAAAGGAAAAGAACTTATCAAAAAATTAGACAACCATCAATTGTCTGAATACGAAACCATTAACCTTTTCAACCTCATGACCTACTATAGTATCAGCGGCATTCATAAGGAACAAGGTGAAAGTCTAGACTACATCAAAACCTTCACAACAGACACTGACCGTCAACTTAATCGTAGCGAAAGTCTTTTAGCTATCTCAGAAGACGACCAAAACGAGCTATCCGATTCAGGCGAATACTACCTCATTGTCACTTGGGTCTTTGATGACCAAGGTTATCCTGACTTTGAAAAAAGTACCTTTGATTTCTCAAATCTTTTTGATCCTATTACTGATAATGATTATGACGATTATTTCAGTGACGGCACACCAAAAAAAGACCTTCCAACAAGCCCTTATAGACTACTAGACATTCCACTAACAAATATCGAAACTATTCGATACGCTCTTGAACAAGGCCCACACTGCTTTAAAGATCAAAACAACAACATCTTTACATTTATTGAATAAGAGAAAGGAGACCCCATGACCACCTATTACGGTATTTTTGACAATCAAGCCTACGATTTAAGAAATGGCTTTGCCTCAACTGACTATGAACGTTTTGTTACTGACGTTGCCATTGACATCGTAAACGTCACAGACGATGATTATATTTTAAATCTCGTCACTAATAAACAAACCATTGATTTAGAAACCGCCTGGGATATTTTAGACGCGCATGACTTTAATCTTGCTAAAATCCCTCAATATGTCTATGAACTTCTTAAAGCAAGTGACGATGCAGCGGTCGTATCAACGGAAAGCAACTGCTTCTGGCAAGGAAGTCTCTCAAAGGTAGAGCTTCTTGACAAACACTTAAATACTATTGAAACTTTTGACGAATAGAAAGGACACGCCATCATGGCAAATTTATCTGACGCATCAGGTACCGTTACCCTAACCGTGCCCACTAAAAAAGACCTCAAAAACTTTCTTTTTCTCCACGCGCTTTCAGAAAGACATGCTGAATATCACACCATTATTATTGACAGATACGGCTTTGAGCCAACCCTTAAAGATTACAACTCTCTAGATGAAATCATTGAAGACGAAATGATCGAAGAAGATGAAACAGACACCTCTTATAAAGCCACCTTCTACTTTGCTGCCGTCGGACGCTGGTGTTTTGAAAACAATCTCAATTGGTTCTTTGACTGTCTTAAGACCGATTATGAAAAAGACTTCCTTAACGACCTCAAAGACAATCTCAAAGAAAAGACCATTACCGCTTTCTTTGACTTTGTAGACTCTGAACCAGGTTGTAATTTTATCGCAGACCAAGAAGTTCTTGTTACCTACAAAAATAGCGAATCAAGTGTTGACGTTCAAAACAATTACACCTGCGACTATACCGTTCAAAACCTTCTTGATTACGACATCTATGGTCGCAACGAAATCGTCTCAGAAAAATGGCTCAACGAAAACTATGACCGTTTCGCAGACAGCTTTAAAACAAGCGACCCTGACTTTTATCACTTCTTAACTTCTCACAAAGACGATATCTACCCACATCTAACCGATGATGAATCCGTCTACGAGCTTGACGAATTTGATTACATGCTCGAAAACAACGACAATATCCCAAAATTTGACAACTAGAAAGGAAACCCTATGGCTAATCTCTCATGTGCGTCAGGGTATATGACCTTGACCACAGCAACCAAAGAAGATCTCAAAGACTTCATCTTCCTTCATGTTCTCTCAGAAAAAAACGCCTATTATGACACAACCATTGATGGTATCGAATTTCTTGAGCCAACCATTGAAGATTATGAATACCTAGATGTTCGTATCAATAAATACAAAGACGAAGAAATTATCACAGACAATAACTATCAAGTCACCTTTAGGTTTTATGCCAATGGTCGTTGGAACTTTGAAAACAACCTTGATTGGTTCTTTGACTGTCTTGAAAGAGACTATAACGATGACGCCATTAACGCTCTTAGAGACAACCTCAAAACCCAAACCATTAAAGCCTTCTTCGACTACACCGACTACGACGACGGTTGCGATTTCATCGTTGAACAAAAAATTTTATTGACCTACGATAAAGGCACCGTCACAAAAGACGTTCAAGAGTCTAGCGAAACGGCGTTTACCGTTGAAGCCCTTCTTGAAAAAGATATTTATGACAAATACGAAATTGTCTCAGAACGTTGGCTAAAAAAACACTACGATAACTTTGCCGATCACTGGCAAAATGAAGATTATGGCTTTGCAAATTTCCTAAGAAAACACAAAGACGACATCTATCCACATCTTACCAATAATGACCACGCTTACCTTACCGATTTTTTTGATACCATGCTTGAAAACAACGAAAACATTACCTTAAAGGAGGTCACACATGCCTAACGAACTCACCCCTGAAGAAAAAGATGCCAAACGTCAAGCCTTTTTAGCCCTTGACGTCAAAAACGAAGACTTTTCAAAACTTCCTGCCCAACAAACCCCACCACCTGGACTCAGTGATGAGGAATGGCAAAACATTGCGCGTGAACTTCTCTACCTCAACCAAAAACTCATGCGTGACGAATTGAGTCTAGACGACGGTAAAAAGATGACCGCCATCAACAGTCACATCAAGGCGACGCAAAAAAAATACAATGATTCCCTTAAGAAAACGGTTGAACAATACAAGACCGCTCTTGCCAATGCCTTAAAAGCTGTCGGTTATAACAATGTGGTTACCTTCATTGAAGAAAAAAATGCCGAACAACGCGCAGTTCAAAATGAACGCTTAACCCACAACCGACAAATGCTCCATGACGCTGTTGAATCTTCTCTTGAAAAAGCACCCCACATCAAAAACAACACCTTTAAAAACAGTCTAGAAACCTTGTTCCTTCAAGCCTTTCCTGACGTCAACTCAAAAGCTAAAAACAAGGTTATTGAAGGCGACAAGCTCATCGCTCTTCAAGCGGTTGTCAATCAAACCATGACGACTGTTGACACGGTCTTTAAAAACTATCCTGTCATTAACTTCCTACCACCCTTTAGTGAAACCATTCGCCAATTGTCAAACCTTGTCAGCACAACAAGCACCGACACCTCAAAAGTCAAAGACTGGTTAAAAGCTGACGAAGACACCATTATTGATCTCAAGCTAAAAGAAAAAGCTAAAAACCCACTAGACGCGATTGCGCTGATCAAAACAGAATTGGGAAAAGCAATCGATGCTGAAAGTGCCGAAACCGCAATGGCTCATATCGAACGCATTCTTTTAAGCCGTAAATAAGCCAAGTGTATGATACAATAAAAGAAAAAAAAACAAAAGAAAGTAGAAAAATTCATGTCAGAAGATATTTTCTCAAAAAAAGAAAACGCCTTTGATGCCCTACTCGAAGAATTTGGTGTTACAGAAGGTGTCGAGGCACCACCTAAAACAACAACGAATGATTTTAGTGACTTGTTTGGTACAGAGCCACCAGCAGAACCTGAAAAGGCAGAACCAACAGCGGAACCTAAAAAAGCCCCTAGTTTTGATGACCTGCTAGCAGATATGCCAACAACAAAAGTAGAAACATCACCAAAAAGTAATGACCTTGACGTTCCAACAAAAGCAGAAGAAACACCGTCTCTTTTTGATGACCTGTTAGCAGATGCCAAATCTGCAAAACCAAAAAAAGAGAAAAAAGAACCTGAACACATTCCTGATAAGTCTGAAGACTATCGTGTGCCAAACGACGTTCTTCACTTAAACAAGGTTCCAAAACCAGACAATTCTTGGGAAGCAGAAGCCGCTGATATTGTCGTTCCAGAAGTCAAACCAAAAGACACTAAAGGTGCTAACCCTACTAAAGGTGCTAATCCATTCGGAAACACAACACCAGGCGCTGCACCAACAAAAGGGGCTAACCCATTTGGAAATGTTGCACCAACCAAGGGAGCAACACCAACAAAAGGGGCTAATCCATTTGGAAATACAACCAAGGGGGTATCACCAACAAAAGGAGCCAATCCATTTGGCAACGCCGCAAAAGGCGCTAATCCATTTGATAACCCAACCGCAACCCCTGATAATTTCAACCCATTTATTAAACAAGAACCAGCTAAAGAAACCCTTTGGACAAGTCCTGACGAATTTGACTATGACCAATTAGCTGAAAAAATCGTTGAAAAACTCATTCAAAAAATCGCACAAAAACTTAAGTAAAGGAGGAACCCTTTCGTGACATCCCTTTTCAAAAAATTCACAAACGCTATCTTTGAAAAACCAACACAAAAGTTTTCAGAACCGCCCATTGTTGTCGAACCACCCGTTAAAACAACGCCTCCTGAAGACCTTCCAAATGGCGTTCCTGAAGCTTACCAATTATTCAACCAGTTGCTAACAAGCGACACCATCACCGTCCGTGACAAAGAGAATAGCATCTTTGATAGTATTCCTTTGACCGTCACTTTAACGGAAGCCAAAGAATCGATTCTTATTGCTTTAAGCTATAACACAAAAGACTTACTCGAAAAAGTCAAAGATCACGACGATTACAAAGACCTAACCTTGTCAAAAATTATTTTCAATGGTTACAGTGTCTTCCCTAGTGAGCTAGGACCAACAGAACACCCTGAAAACTACTTTGTTTATAAGCTAACCAATCGCATTCATCTATTCAATAGCGACAAATCTATTACAGCCCCTGTTTATATTGAACTTGATTACATTGAAACCACAAACAATACCGTAAGCTTCCTTCTTGATAAAGAAGATTTGCGTCAGTACACCAATTGTTACCTGACTGACGTCTTCACAACAACGGTCAATGCTCAAGCTACTAAGGTGATCCTGGAAGACAATCAGGTCACCCTACACACGCGCGTCATGCCTTACATTGACCTTCCAACAACGATTCTAACTCAATATGAAAACGTCAATACGCCTGTTATCAGTCACGTCGACATCCCTCGACAAATTATCGATTTTTCAAAATCCTCTGATGACCACGTAGCACCTGTCTTAGAAGACCTTGTTCTTGACCTTCCTGACGGCTTTAGCTTAACTGATGATGGCTATAACACACATCAATTACAACTAGCCTTCACCAAAGAAACCAGTCTTAAAGGTGATATTATCGTAAACTATTTGACAGCAACCCATCAAACAGACCAACGAGAAACACTTATTCCATATCTCTTAGGCATCACACCAAAAGAACCCAATGGTATCTTCAAGAAACAAGTCTTTGGTGACACCCAAATCTCTCTAATGACGCCACTCGAAGACTTAATTCAAGAAGAAGAGTAACAACAACCTCAAGATCTGGAAAAAACGATCTTGAGGTTATAACCATATTATTAGAAAGGAACCCTTTATGTTCAACCCAGATCAGGAAGCCCTCGTCAATGCCCCCTTGACCAAAAAAGTCACAGGGATTGCAGGTGCAGGTACAGGTAAAACAACCACCGTTCTTGGACGATGTGTTCGTGTGCTTAATGAATTTACAGTCGGAAATGTCATTCTTGTCACCTTTACACGCGCGGCAGCTAAAGACCTTAAAGAAAAATTGACTGAAAAACTCACGGAGCCTCAACTCAAACGTGTCAAGGTCGGTACCTTCCACAGTCTTATGGCTGACATCTTGCGTAAAAAAGCCAGTCTTATGGGCTTTAATTCACGTTTTACCATTTTATCCCCAACCTCAACCAATACCCTTATCAGACAAATCATTGAAGCTGATGATGAACTCATGACAACTATTTTACAAGATTATAAAAACGGAGAATATTACGATCCAAGTAACCCTAAAATGACAGGCAAAATCGCAACCAGTGTCGCTGATAGCCTGTCTAAACTCATCAACCACGCCAATCCCGACGACTTGTTTAATGGTATTTATGACCTCAAAACCATTCGTTTTGTTGAAAAAGGCTCACGCGGGATCAAAGTCCCAACTCTTCATGACATTTTCCGTCGTAGCCTTGAAAAAGCCCTGGAAAACCAAGTCATGACCTATGACCATATCCTTTTTCTCACCTATCTTTTAGGTCGAGAAGGTGGTCTAGAAGAATTTAAAGAAAGTGCCGCTTACATCTTTTGTGACGAGTATCAAGATACCAATGCCCTTCAAGATGCATTTGTGCGTTTTATCTCTGATGATAACCTAACCCTTATTGGCGATATCGACCAAGCCATCTACGCCTTTCGTGGCGGTCAATCAGACTTCATGATCAATCACGCTAACGAAGGTGACGTTGTCAACCTCCACATCAATTACAGGTCTTACCAACCGATTTTGGACGTTGCTAATAACATCATCAAAAACAACAACACCGGTCGAGAATTTCGTAGACCCCTCATTGCCGCTAAAGCCATTGACCAAGACTTTGAAGGCGTTCATCGTGTCCGTTCAAGCTCAACCGCTACCGAAACAACCTTCCTTGTTGAATCCGTTCAAAAGCTTCTTAACCGAGGGATTATGCCTAACGATATCGCTGTCCTTGTCCGCGATAGACGTCTGGTCGCCCCTATTAAAAAAGCCTTCCATCAGGCCAATGTGACCCTTAATGACCAAACCAAATTTGCAGATTTCATGAGTTCAGATGTCGTCAAAGACATGCTTAACTACCTTCAAGTTATGGTCAACCCAAAAGACTCCTTTGCCTTTTTGAACATTATCAACCGTCCAAAACGTGGCATCGGTATCAAATCAACCGAAAAACTGCTTAACAATGCCCGTGAAGAAGACATGAGTGTTATTGAATACCTTTTATCAGACAATGTTTATAAGCTCAGTTCTGGCCTTCAAAAGAACTGCCAAGACGTTCGTCGCATCTATCAAGAATTGCAACGTATTGCCCAAGACGATAACCGTACTTTGACGGACGTTGTCAATTTGATTTATCAAATTTCGGAATACGAACAATGGATTAACGATAAAAAAGACAACAAAACCGACAAAGAAAATATCCGTCTCTTAAAAGACATGGTCAAAGAATTTGATAACCGCTATGATCAAGATTATGCGCGTGGGACCCTCTATGACCGTGTGCTTGACTTTACCGATGAAATGTCCATTAAAGAAACCGCAAACATCGAAAATGTCGGTGTCCTTCTTACCACAGAACACTCAAGTAAAGGACTTGAGTGGGATTATGTCTTTGTCATCGGTATGGAACAAGGAACCTTCCCAAGTCAAATGGCCCTTCAAGAAGGAAACCTCGAAGACGAACGTAACCTCGCCTATGTTACCGTCACCCGTGCCCGCAAAATGCTCGTCATTTGTGAAGCCATGTACCGTCAAGGCTTTGAAGGAAAACTAGAACCCTCCCAATTTATGCGAGAAGCCTATCTCAACGTTACCTATGAAAATTATTAGAAAGAAGAAATTTTATGCCAACATTTAACAAATCGATTGCCGAAGCCACCATTTCACGTCCTGACCAATGTGGAAATCGCTTTTTTGTCATGATTGACCACACCAATAAAACTTTTATCTGGGATTGGTCAACCAGTTGTTTTGTCTCTCCTTATTCAGCAGGTCTTATCACTACCGAAAACACCACACAAAAAGCCGTCAGACTACTTATCGAAAATTATCAAAACAATCCTGACTACACAGAAATTGCAACCCTAGAAGACTATAAAAATGCCATGAAAGGAGCCTAATCTCTTGATTTTTGCTACGCTATCTTATTTCGGTCTAACGATGACCACAGCTATTCTGCTCTACCTTTTTGACAAACGACCTCTAAAAAGCCTCGCTCTAGGTCTCTTTCTCTTGGTTCCCTTTGTCTTTCAAATCATCGAACTCATTCCTCTGATTCAACACACCAAACAATACCCACTTATTTCCACTATTCCTAATCATAGCTTTAGTGCTTTAACAGAAACCCTCTCTTATAGTGGGACACTTATCGCTTTAGCTATTCTCATTACACTCGCTATTCTAAAAATTGAAAAATAGAAAGGATAACCAACACATTTATGGTAACAACATTTGATGATATCATGCGAAGACGCATTAAAGAACATCTCTTAAATGGTAATCTTGACCAAGTTCAAGCTGCCAAAACCTTCTTAGGACAATCCAATCAAGACTTTGGCAATTACCTAAAACCTCTTTTTGAAACACCTGACGCTCCAAAAGAAGAAACACCGAAAAAAGAAGAACCAAAAGAAGAACCTCCAAAACTCTTAGAAGGAACCATCATCATCCAACCAGGTGGCTATGTTATTCTAGATAACGAAGACCAAACTCTTCATGAAGGAGGCGTCAGTGAATACAAGACCATTGGTTTTGAACACGGTGACCACATTCAATTCAAGAAAAATAAAGGAATCCTTTACGATATTAAGACCCTTTATAATGCCGTCGACACAGGCGACATCGAACCTCTAAAACTCTTTGAAAAAGCCCTTGTTGAAACCAACTTCAAAACAGGTGAACTTTACATTGAAAAAGACATCAATGGCAGAAACTTACTAGACGCAGGCTCAAAAATCAAAACCTTTTACCTCCGTCACTTAGGCGACTCCAAAAATATCACCCACGGTGACCTTGTTGACCTTATCATTAAAGACAATGGTCAGCCCCATATCCAATGGGTACACCGTTATGATTACACACCCCAACAAAAGAAAGCCCTACCTACTAAAACCAAAAAAATCACCCAAAAATCAGACGGCCCAAAATCAAACCTCGATTTTGACCTCACTGGAAAAACCATTGCTGTCATAGGTCTTCCACAAAACGTTCGTCCAAACCTCATTAAAAGTTTTGAAGACGAAAAACACATCAAAAAACTAAACATTGTCGATCATGACATCAACTATCAAACCTTTGTCACCCAATGTACCAAAGCCCTTAAAGACGTTGATGCCGTTGTTATCGCTAAAACAGGACTTAATCACGCTATGGCAGGTTACCTCGTTGGTGTTTTAAAAGACAACGCTATTCCCTTTGCCTATGCTAACCAACCAAGCCTTGCCCATATTGAAATGGCCACTTATCGTGCCATTAATGGCCTTGCCGTTGATGAAGTCAGCTACAATGGCGACTACCCAACACTTTAAATCATTTAGCCCTATAACCTGGAATAAACGGTCATAGGGTTTTTTAGCCTCACTAGGCTACCGTGGGAGCTGACGCTCCCAATCGGCTTTTGTGCGGGCACAAGCCGACCTCACGGTCGTCTCGCCCGTGTCCCATGGTTTATGTTATGGGCGACGGATAGTCGTTCCGAAAAAAGAAAGGAAAACATCTTATGTTCTCAAAAAAACTTAATATTGACATTATCGAAAAAGACCCAAAAACATATTATATCGTTAAAGACCCTGATCAACCACCTCTTGCTATCGCCTTCGATAAAACTGACGCTATCGAATTCATTCTCCCATACGCTGATGCTTATCTTAACGGAGAGCTAAATCTTACCAAAGATCCTATTGGTCGCCATGATGACCACAATAACTATTATTCATACGTCAGCTATGACGGAACATGGTACCGTCTTCATAAATTGATTAAAGGTGAACTCAAAGAATTTCGTCACGCTACACTTGATGGCCTTATCAACAAAATTGAAAATCCGTCATCGCCAATTGAAAATTGGACAGAATACTGTATAAACGACATGACCGCAGCTTATCAAACACATCAAATAGCCGAAATTCTAGCAAACTGTACCTATCCTGTCTTTTTGACCGACGACGAAGACCATATTGATGAACTCACAGCTGAGCAACAAGAATACCTTGAAGGTAAAACTGATTACAATTTGTCTATTGACATGACTGAGACTGATGATGGCTATAGTTTTGAACCTATCATCAACGGTGAACTTTTAGACGAAGATAGCCTCAAAGCCCTTGTCACAGACGACCAATTAACAGAAATCAACTATCACTTAAACCACGTTAAAAAAGCTATCTTTGATAGCTTAAAAAACATCCCGACCAAATAAGGACATCACTATCTGTCGATGAAGAAACAGATAGTTGTACCATTACAAGCCCAAACAAAACCATACTACTCACCTTTAATTGGGCATCCTACAAATAATAGAAAGGAATAATGCCACATGGGACTCTCCAACTTTGACAAATACGTCCCCGTCGCACATTTCAAAGACCGATTAGAAGAACGTTACAAAACCACCGATTGGAAAAGCTTTATGTCACCTTGTTTCTCAAAAATGGAAAGAGACGAAGCCATCACCAATCGTTTTGATAATCACTACACAGCTTATCATCTTATTAAACCAGTTAAATATCTTGAACAAGAATTTACACCAATCATTGTTGTTGACGAAAGTAACTACAAACTCATCACTATCTTTGAAAATGCTGAAGACATGGAAAAAATTATCGCCGATGAACTACAAAAAACCGTCATTCAGGCACAAAACGCGTCTGCCTTTACAGAAGACAGCATTGAGAGTTTGACGGACTTCGCCAAAGCACTTGATCAAGAACATCAAGACCTCATTGCAAGAAGTCGCTATAAATATGCGCAAGAAGTCTTAAAAGAATCCCAAGATACCTTCTTAGCCTTCTTTAATCTTCATAATCAAATTCTAACAGGTTTTCCGACAAGCGAAAATCAAGAAGCTCTAAAAAACTTCAAAGGGCTTAAAAAGAAACTCAATCAAATCCTCAACTCCCTTGATTTGCCTGAAAATTTCTTTTCATAAATCTCCCCATTTTTTGATATAATAACAATAAGCTACAGAAAGGAGGCACGCCTTATTTGCCGAAATTAACCCTTTATTTAAGTGATGTCAAAACCCATCAATTTACCATTGATACCGATAACAAAACCGTCACGGTCTTGTATCACTTTGACTCACCCTTTACCAATCGTTTAGTCAAGCCTTCGAATTTTACCTATTCAGGACTTGAAAAAACCTTCAATCACTACATGGGCTACCATAACAAATCCCTTGCAGATTTGCTCTTTGAAATCAAACACATTGGTTTCTCAGCGCCCATGCAACACAATTTAAAGGTGGTGTTGACTGATGATGAGACCTAAACACGCCACCTTAAGCAATCACATCATCAGTCTCTCTGATGATTTTGGAAACACCAATATCGCAGGTATGCAATTAAAAGACAATGTCTTAATCGACGATGTCGCCCATTTTGTCAAGCTCGATGACCTTCGTCCTGACGTCAATGGTGTCTGGGAGAATGGCTTCAATAACCATTATTCCAGTGTCTCTGAAGCTATCACAGGAACCATTGCTAAACACATCAAAAATGCTAAAAACTTTGATTGTGTGACCTACGACTTTATCAAAACAGACGATGGTCGTACAGGAACCCTGTCTAAAAACTTCCTCCAACCTGGCGAAATGGAAGTCGCATTGGCCTATGGCAACCCAACCGACCGCCATTTTTATGAAGTCGGTGCTCTTACCAACATCGAAACCTTTGCCGAACAAATTGTTGACCGTCCAAGTAAAGAACGGTTCAACAACCTCATCAAACTCTTTGAAAATTATGGCGTTACCCATGAACACGCACATGATTTTCTCATTCAACAAGCCGCTTTTGATATCATGGTTGGAAACACCGACCGTCTCAACAATCCCTCTAACTTTACAACCGCCCATAACATCAACACAGGCGAAACCCGCCTCGTTAACATGGACTATGGACGTACCCTTCCCCTTGATTGGTTTGATACCATGGAAGAAAAGTACAACATGGATTGGCTAGACGAAGACGTCCCTGAAAATGCTCAAAACTTTAGACATAAAGATGACTCTATTCTTTCAGGACTGAAACGTAGTGACCAAATGGCTTTTCTAAAAGACCAAGGCTTCACTGGTTTTGACATCGATAGAGATGCACTAACCAAAGATTTAGATGACCTCAAGCCTCTTTTTGAAGACACGCCTTTTAAAAACTTTGCTACGGTTAAAATTGAAAGCGCCAAACATCTCATCAATAACCTAAGTGACGATTTTATCGTCACTCAAGATCAACAAATCGACGAAAGTCAATTCGACATCCCTAATCAACAGAAAGGAGCCATTTATGGCCTATAAAACTGACCTTATCACTCGCGTTCAAAAAACCCTCGGAGGAACTAAAAAAGACGCCGAACAAGCCGTTAACGCTGTTTTGACCGCTATTCAAGACGTCACCATCCAAGAAGGAACACTCCGTATCCACAACCACGGCTCTTATGAAATCCGACCTCAAAAAGCCCGTAAAGGAATTGACCCACTCACTAAAAAACCTCTTACGATCGACCCTTACAACCGTATCACCTTTAAAGCAGGAAAAGGCTTTAAAGATGCCGCAAACGCCTAGAAAGTAATATTCAATGACTGAAACCATCAAAGAACACATTATAGCTATTAGTAATAGTTCCAATCCCAAAGACTATCACACCTTAGCTAAAACCATTAACACGAAACTTGGATACACTCTATTTGACACCGAAGAACACTTGGAAAGTCAATTTGCTATCCTTGCTCGCCTATTTGAAAGAGAGGTTTAATAATGTCAACCCTATTTCAAGATACCTTAAAAGACAGCATCGATAAACTCAATATCATTGCCGCTAAAAAAGGGGCTCTCGTTAAGGCCCAAACGCCCGTTGCCATTTTAAGCGCCACTTGCTATTTAGATAATGACAATGCCGTCGTTAGTTTCAACGCTTTTAAAGACGACCCCGGACTCTTAGTGACTCTCCTTAAAACAGCCATGGACTCAAGTCCTGAGCTGGCCTACTTAATGGGTCAAACTATTGCCAACCTCAATCAAGACAGCTACGACACTCTCTCACAAGGGGTTTTCGACGCTGAACAAGCTTTCAAGAAAGGAAATTAAACCATGTCAAAAGACTCAATTAAAGCCGTTAAAGACGCTACTAAAAACCTCAAAGAAATCGCTGAAACCAAAAAAGACACCAACGTTAGTCTTTTCCAATTAAGCACCATTGAAACAAACGAAGGGAAAATCAACACTAACATCATTCGCTATATTGACGACATCGATGACTTTATCAATGCACTTAGTGCCATTTTAAACGACGACCCTGGCTTAGCCCATCTCGTTGGTCACGCTGTTGCCAACCTAACAGGCGACAGTGAAGACGCCTTCCAAGAAGGAATGGTCTATGAAAATGTTCAATTCGAAATGGAACAAATCACAGACATTGCCCTTCAACGTGCTTCTAAACAACTAACCAACGAAGACTATTTCAAAGAATTAGACAAACTCAAAAAAGAACTCAAAGAAGCCGGTATGCCTGAAGACGACATCAAAAACCACGTCAAAGTCTTTGACGATGCTGTCACAGACGCCATGAAAGCGATCAAAGAAAGCTTCACTGAGGACTAAAAGTCATGTCAACACCTGAACAACAAAAAAGCTACCATGTGGCTCAACAACTCATTCAAACACTAGCCAGTCAAACAGGTGATCTCGTACCAAACCCACCTGAAACCGCTCTTTTTGTCATTACAGGGTATCGTAAAAATAACAATCAAACCATCACGGCCTATACTAAAGGTGCTGACGATAGTCAAATCTTTATTGACATGTTCACAGCGGCATGTGAACAATCCCCTGATTTAGCCTATGTGTTAGGAATAGCTATTTCAAAAAGTAACAACATGGCTAAAAACGCCTTCAACCAAGGCGCTCAAGGAGGTGAGGGTTATTAGACTCTATAGTGACCGTCTTAGATATTTTTATGATATTGAATGTTATGACAACCTCTTTATGATTGGTTTTCTCGATGCCAATGACGTTTACGAATGTCACTTCTTAGCAGAAGACCCCGAACTCATCTACGAAGCGGGACGACAGTACATGGATAAATATCCTGACCGTTTGGTTGTCCTTTACAACCTTGCAGAAGACATGTCTCTTCTCAAAAAACGTTTTGCCTTCACCATTCCACGTTTAAAAAAGTCTATCACAGCTAAATTTTTAAACAAAGATGACAGACAAACGGAATCTGAAAACGACCAATACATTGGCTACAATATCTACCATTACGATTTGCCACTGATTCAATTTGTTTTAAAAAACGAAATGTCAGGACGTCTTAATGTCTCTACCAAGAAACTTCGTGAGATTTCTGATAAAATCATTGCCAATACCTTTAGAAGCAATGTGGAAGACTTCATGAAATGGGGTGGGCAAGTTGATATTGCCCGTATCAACCAAAAACAAATGCAAAATGGTCGTGTCATCATGGGACTTAAGACCGCTGAAGGTATCTTGGGTGGCTCTATCGTTGAATCAGAATCCAACAAAACAGGACACTCCAAAGATCCTATTAGCGATTTCTTCTACCTCGGTAACGACCTTTATGCCACACGTGACATCGCCTTTCCTGGCTTCCTTAAGGATAACTTGGAAATTCGTGAAGCCCTCTTTAAAGAATTCCCATACCTTAAAGACACCCCTGTTCACTTATCGTCAACCTCAACGGACATTGGAGTTCACGTAGTTAAGCCACACGGTCAATTGGAAGACATCCCTGTTGTTGATTTCATGTACCCTGCAGATCATATCGCTAAAGAATTTAACATTAAACAACAAGACATTTTGGAATACACTAAAAACTGGTACATCAAAAATGTTTATTACCGTATCAAAGACAAAAATCCAAAATACGCCCGTTACCATTTGGGTAAATTCATGTCCTTGTACAATTTCTACAAGTCCTTTGCAGGTCGTAACTGGAATGACAACCCTGACCATATTGCCAAGTATGGTATTCCATGTGAAGAACGTAAAGCCCGTCGTGACCGCTTAAAAGAATACGGTACCTACCTTGCCTTTGTTGACGGTGAGGGCAACGAAACCCGTTCCTGGATCAACGCCTCTTCAGGTGGTATTCACGGTCAAGACTACAATGATGAACAATTAACCTTTGACCGTAAAGTCATCAAAATTTTGAAAGAGAAATACGGCAAATTCTCAAACATTCCTGCAGATGTGGTTAAATTGCTTAACCAATACGATAAAGAATTGTTCACCATGATTAAGGAACAATCTCGTGAAAAGACATCTTTCCCAGATCGTATGAATCACGAGGTGCCACAACTCGCTAAAATCACAGAATTTAGTGATGAGATTATCGACCCTGAAGACTTCTCACCTTTCTACACCAAGACCACAGGTCCTGAAGACGAACGTATCGAAGGCGCCGATAAACGCTACCTCAAGAGCCGTTACCGTTACACCTCTGTCGGTGAAGCCGTTCACCAAGACTTTACCGGTTACTACCCTGTCCTTCTCATCATGACAGGTGCCTTCTATGACGGTAAAGGGCGTGACGTTTACCGTGAGGTTTACAACAAACGTGTTGAAATCAAAAAGACCCTCAAGACACTTGAATACTTAAGTCCTGAATGGATCACAGCCAACAATAAACAAGAAGGTTACAAGTTGATCCTTAATGCCGTTTCAGGTGCGCTTGATGGAACCCTTATGACCAACATCAAGGCCAACAACAAGGGAATCAAAATGCGTATTATTGGGCAACTCCTTACCTACATCATGTCTCAAGCCCTTGTTCTTGAAGGGGCAACTATGCCATCTTCAAATACTGATGGTGTCTACGCCTTTGACATGGACATTGAAGTTAACAAGAAAATCGTGGCTAAGGAATTGAAACCCTTCCACGTTGACATTGAACCAGAACCTCTTTTCTTCATCTCAAAAGACACAAACAACCGTGTTGGTGCGAAACGTTCACAAGTAAGTAACTACAATCATGTAGTAAGCGACATTGTGGCGTAAGGTTATTAAACCTTACGATAACTGTTCAAACAAAGATAGAAATGACGGAGTAACGACCTGAAGCTATCTCAGTAATATTCCCAACTGCATAATCCAGGTATGGATTGATGTGGAAAGCAGGGTGAAATTAGCAAGGAGCAACCCGAAGTGCTGTAAAAACAGTAACCGAAAGCCACTTGGAGTAATAAACCAATTGGAACTGGAGCCTCTCTTGTGCGCTGTTAACCGACATGGTGAGAATGTGCGAAAAGCACTGACGAACTTCCGAATGTACGCCTCGTTAGTTGTGCGGGTCAGAAATGATCCGAAGTCTGAAAATAAGACTTGTCTAACGGTAGGAGATTATCCACGCGATGTACCTGCCTAACATTGTTACAGGCAATGGAGCTAGACACGGGGTATAGGAAGCACCTAAATCGGGGACGCAAGTCCTTAAACCAATAATAGTTTGAACGGAACGTTGGAAGCTGTTAACGTATCGGATTCGTACCGGTGCCGACAGGCAAAGTTGAATACGAAGACATAAGTATTCTTAATAACAGTGAAAGCAGTGGCACTAGCAATGACGATTTTGTAATGAAATCAGAGCAACAGCCACTAGTCTATTTAAAACTTAATCAATTTTCTACACTCACTTGATATGGATTCCGGTAAGACAAATAAGTCACCAAAATCAATAGAAAGTAGGTGATAGACCATAATAAACGAAACAAAAACGAACAATAAGTTACAACATGCTGAATACTACAATATGACGCAAACATTCGATAACTTATATGAACGTGCCACACAAAATCAAAACTTCAATAATTTGATAGATATCATCACGTCAACAAATAATATTCTTTTAGCATACCGCGAATTGAAAACAAAACCAGGTAGTAAATTTCCTGGATGTGACGGAGTAACTATCAAAGACCTTGAAGGTTTAAGTAATGATGAATTTCTATATGAAGTAAGAAAACGGTTTAACCATTACCGACCAAAAAAAGTCAAACGAAAAGTTAGACATAAACCAAACGGTGACAAAAGACCAATAGGAATCCCATCAATATGGGACCGCATCATTCAACAATGCATCTTACAAATATTAGAACCTATATGCGAAGCTAAATTCTATTCAAGAAGTTACGGTTTCAGACCAAATCGCAGTACCGAACATGCACTTGCTGAAGCAATTAGCAAAATTAATCATAACAACATGTATTATACCGTGAAAATAGATATCAAAGACTTCTTTGATAACATCAATCATAGTAAATTAATCAAACAGTTATGGTCACTAGGTATTCGAGATAAGAAACTACTCGCTATTTTGAAAGAAATGTTAAAAGCACCTATCCAATTGGAAAACAAAAAGACAATAAAACCAACTAGTGGAACGCCTCAAGGAGGAATACTAAGTCCACTATTAGCAAATATTTGTCTGAATGAATTTGATTGGTGGGTTGCTACACAATGGGAAATATTCAAACCAAAACATTGGAATCCTAAGATTATTGAAAACGGTCCATCGACACATGCAAAAGTTAGATATGCAATCACAAAACAAGGCGCAAGACTAAAACCAATGGTTCTTGTCCGATACGCTGATGACATCATTATCTTTACGAATAATGAAAAAAATGCACACAAAATACTAGCAGCATGTCAAGACTGGATACAAACTCGTCTCTCATTAAAAATATCTCCAGAAAAAAGCACGATTGTTAACCTTAAAAAGAATTCAATTGAATTCCTTGATTTTACAATCAAAGCGATTAAAAAGGGAAAATCTAAGAAACGAGGACAATCAGGAAATAAATACGTTGCAGAAACGCATGTATCTCCCAAAGCTATTGCACAAATTAAAAGATCATTACATAAACAAATCAAACGTATTCAAAAATCACAAAATTCTCAAAAGTGTATTCAAGAAATTGGTAAATACAATAGTATGGTTATCGCTATTCATAATTATTACAAGATCGCAACACAAGTCAATGCTGATCTAAACGCTCTTGCAATGGATATCGAACGACGACAGTACAACCGATTCCCTAAAGCGCCACCAAATGCAGAAAAAACAAATGGCTTTACAAAACATGGTAATTATGAGGGAAATGATAGAGGGTATAATCCGTATCTTCAAAGTAAAATGATACGATACCTAATGAAATATCCAATACTCCCTATAGGCTATGTACAAACACGCAATCCCATGCGTAAAAATAAAGCTATTAACAAATATACTGCTCAAGGTCGCAAATTAATACACAAAAGTTTACCAGATATCACTGAATCTGAACTACGTTATCTTCGTGAAAACCCAATCATCAATGAACGGGCAACCATTGAATATAACGATAATCGAATTTCAAAATACGTTGCACAAAAAGGCAAATGTGCTGTGACCGACGTAAAATTAGATGTTACAAACATGCATTGTCACCATAAAAAACCTTGGATTGTCACAAAAGATGATAGCTATGACAATTTAACCCTTATTTTACCAGAAGTACACAAACTCATTCATGCAACAAATAAAAATACGATTAACAAGTACATGGCTATGCTACAATTAACAACTTCACAAGTGACAAAGGTAAACAAATTACGTAAACTTGTCGGAAACGACAACATATAGTGGCTATATTTATAGTGAGTTTAGAAAATTATTAGAAATAGATGGAACGCCGTGTGCTGGGAAACTCGCATGCACGGTGTGGACTGGGGGAAAAGCTAGCGATAATATCAAACAGCTTACCTATCAGTATAACTCGTTGACGGAAAAGTAGTATCTGCTAAAGGTGGTATGTTAACCTCTTCAAATGGCCCAAGTATCACCCACAACTTGGCTCACCCAGCTGTTGTTGAAGCTGCCCTTGTCAAATACCTTCAAAACCCTAACATCGTTAACCAAGAACTTAATCCAGACCTTGGACGTAAAGCCTTCGTTGATTATGTTAAAGAAACCGACAAAGACAAGCTCATTCACATGCTGTCTTGGACCATGCGCTCAACCAATGGCTCCTTCCTGATTGATGACCAAAACGTTATCCATAAAGGAACCAACCGTGCCTTCTTGACCAAAAACGGTGTTAAACTCACCCGTGTGGCCGTTAAGAAAGTCGATTGTGGTCAAAAACTCTTTGACCAAGCCAATCAATTAAGCGGTACAGACCCTCTTGGTGATCCTAAAATTATCGCCCTTCTTAAAGAACAAGGCGAACTTGGTCTTGTTGAAAATGACGCCATTACCGTTAATGAATATGGTAGTCACATTGTCGAATACAAGGACGCTGAGAAGATTCCAACCGTACCTGCAGCACAACCAACTAAAATCAATGGCCTTCCTGACGACGCGCGTGTCACCTTCTTTAATGAAAGTCTCATGTCTATGACAGAAGACCAAAAAGATGAGTTACTAGCCAACATCGACTGGAATGCCTACCATCAAATGCTCATGGACTTCGCCGTCAAATGGCATAATGTCACCAAACGGGACGCCTATGACCAACTCATGAGCCTCGCTTAAAGACCCTGGAATAATTGGGTCTTTTTAGCTTATTCTAATTTTTAGAAAGGAAACTTACACATGCTCTACAAACGCAATCAACCGCCTCTAGACACCAAAAAAGAACTCAAAAACGAATGGTTGAAATTATTTTATTATCTCCTTATTAGTTTAACAATCGTTGGCGTCTTCTATCTCATTGGTGTCACCATCGACGCTATTTGTCACCACTATAGTCATCAAATTAACTACCTTAAACAATTAGCTACCGATGAATTGACTATGCCCATACTAGCAGCCTTATTCACAAGCCTTATCATTTCCGTATCAGCACACTTTGTTGCTAAAAAAAGTCTAGAAGCTTATGGCCAAACAGCCTATTTTATTAAAGAACGCAACCGTCTAAATAAAATCAAAGAACTCGTAAAAACAAGTCTCACTAGTCTCTTTTGGTTAATCGCAGCACCCCTTAGCCAATACCTAACACTAAATATTATCAATTTTTTCATCTATCGTGCCAAACATTTAAATCAGCTTGCTTATACAGATGAACAACTCATCAAATTAATTAAACATGTTTTTGTCACACAATCAGACATCCTTATTTTATTACCTTGCATTTATTTCTTTATATTGATGCATCATCTCAATAAAAGCGTTAAAGCTATTAGCCAACTAACACCTGCCCAAGCTTTAACAAAAGCCGAAAATGATGAACGTACCTATGGCATCAATTTAGCCAAACGCTACCGTAGCACCTCAACCAATCAAGATGTCGTTCTTCTTCTTTGGATGTACGATCACGTTCATCCTAATGACTGGATTTGGTTAAACTACGAACACGAAAAAACCTATAACAAAGAACTATTTGACAACTATTTGAATGAACTTCACGCCCATTTTATTGACAAAAAAGACTACCTTGTTAACGATGGAAATCGTCTCTCATATAGTGAACTTGAAAAAAAAGACTCTTATCAAAGAGCCTTAACCTATCTCCCAAATTATCTCAACACTCAAGCGTTCCACTTGGAACATATTGACAACTAACTGACCCTGGAATAATTGGGTCTTTTTAGCTTATTCTAATTTTTTTAGAAAGGAAACACACATGTCCCCTATCCAACTCGAACTTTTAACCAATTGTAACGAAACCTTCACCACTAAAGAAGCCTATGACGCCGTTACCGTCACCGATAAAAAACATTCCATCCGTGCTCGTATTTATGAAGGCATCGACAAAGGACTTTTCAAACAAGTCTCTCGTGGGGTCTACCAAATGGTTGACCGAAACAACAACAGCGTTTTACTTGTCAATGGCGACGGACGCGACTTATCTATGCTTAAAGACCAATCTATTGACTGCCTCATCACTGACCATCCTTATGAAGATAAAACCTCTAACAAAGGCGGAAACCGCTCCTTTGCTAATTATGATAGCTTCACTTATACCCAACAAGACTTTACTGAAAAAGCCCGTGTCTTAAAAGATGGTGCCTTTATGGTTGAGTTCTTTGCTGAAGAAAATGCCAACAACTTTGACTATATCTATCACTGTAAGAAAATGGCTCAAGAAGCAGGTCTCAACTATTACGCTACTGTCAACTGGCAAAAAGGCGATTTTGTTGCAAACACTGGACGTAAAGCCAAAAATACGGAGCAATTGGTCTTCTTTACTAAAGGTGACGCTAGAAGTCTCAAACCTGACGCTAAGAAAAATAAAGCCACAGCGCTAGCTCATGGCATTGACATCACTAAGATGACCGCTCAAGACATTGAAACAGAACTCGAAAAGCACAACCTTCCAAGACACTTCATGAAAGGCACGCGCAAAATGCTCCCAACAAGCTTTAACATAGCCAAAACCCCTAAAAAGGACACCATTCATCAAGCAGAAAAACCTATCGCTCTTTTTGAAGAACTCCTAGAATATATCACGCTCCCTAATGAACTCGTCCTAGACCAATTTGCAGGCTCAGCCAACCTTGGACGAGCTCTTCTCAATAAAGAGCGTAATGGTCTTCTCATTGAAAAAGATTACGATATTTATCAAAAAGCTAAAGAACGCTTAAGCGCCTAACCCAAAAAACGCCTACGGCATTTTTTGGGCTTGTCTTACGTTTTTCGCCTTGCGAAAAACGCGCTTGTGTGTGGCGAAAACGCGTCCCGCGTTTTCGTTTAGAAAGGAAAAAAAATAATGTTTACAAAAAACGACATCACCTCAGAACTCAAATGCATCCCAACCAATAAAGACTTTCCAAAACGGTTCGAAGCCGTTCATAAAACCTACTATCAAAACAATTGTTACATCGTTGACGTCACCCTTGTACGTCAAGATAAAAACGCCAGCTACTATCTTTTTAGATATCTTCCGCCAAAATACGAAGTTTTACTAAATGAAACAACCTTAGACGTTTTTACAACGGAAAAAGACGCTGAAACCTATCTTAAAGACTTTGCCAAAAAGCAACGCATTCCTGAACACCGTCTCACCATCAAAACCCATAGTCCTCTTGATTTAAACATCTAAGCGTGATAGACTAAAAAGAAAAAGGCGGTTTATCTCATGAAAATGACCATCGGGAAACAAAAATTCCCACTAGCAATCTTACAACTCAATCGAGGCGAAACAGCCTATATCGAACGTGGCAGTATGGTTTTCCACTCCCCTGGCATCCAACTAAAAGCCCGTCTCAATGGTAATGGTAAAGGTCTAGGAAAACTCGTTTCAGCTATCGGACGCAAAATGACCTCAGGCGAAAGCGGTTTAATTACAGAAGTCATCGCCAAAACCAACGGTTCCTTATCCGTTGCCCCAAATGTCCCAGGCGAAATCGCACTTCTTGATATCGGACAAGAGCAGTTCTACATCAATGACGGTGCCTTCTTAGCCATGAGTGGTGACGCTAGCTACCACATGAGCCTTCAAAAACTCAGTGGTGTGTTTGGAGGAAACACGTCAGGATTATTCATTATGAAAACCAAAGGTCAAGGGCAAGTCCTTATCAACGCTTTTGGCTCTATTGAAGCCGTTGACATCACCAACGACGATATCATCATTGACAACCAACATGTAGTCGCATGGTCAACCTCGCTAGATTACCACATCACCCTTGATAATGGTCTCTTTAATTCAGGCTTAACAGGCGAAGGCATCGTCAACCATTTTAGTGGTACAGGTCGCATTTACGTTCAAACCCTAAACATTGAAAGCCTTGCTAAAACCGTTGAACCTTATCTCATTCGTAAATAAGGTTTTGAGTCGCTTTTAGCGGCTTTTTTTGTTAAACTAAAAGAAAAAACGAAAGGGTTTTTATCCATGACCTCCTTAATTCTCTACGGTCTTCTTAGTCTTCTTGGCACCTTTCTTTTAACCGTTATCGCTTGTCTAGTCATACTACCCATCTGCGTTAACGCCCGTCTTACCCCTTTTGAACGCCTTGGTCAAGTCACTTATGTCTTTACCATCGCTGGCTTACTCATCGGCTATATTGCCACAGGTGCTATTCTCTACCAAGGCGTTCTTCCAACCAAAGCTAACATCAGCTACAAGACCACAGGACAAACCCAAGTCCTTTATGATGCAAAATCCGGGCCAACCGAAAAACTAACCCTAACCTATCGTGGTATTTACCCTAAATCAACACTAGGGGCAACAGGACAAACCCTACAAGAAAAACCACAGGACACCTTTGATAACACGGTTATCATCAAGCGTGACAAAAACAACACCACAATTGACGCAAACATGGATAAAGACGATTTGATTGTCAACAACGAAAAAACCAAAACCGCAACCAATCAAGTCATCACGCGCGTGGAGGTAACCCCTGTTGAACGCACCGAAAAAGCCCATCTTTTTGGGTTTACTATCGCTAAAGCTAAAGACAAGGTTAAAAAAGTCAAAGTAACAACTACCTATCAAGAATCCCAAACAACCAATCTTGATAATGCCTTTAATAACTAAAGAAAGGACCTAAATCCTATGTTTAAATTCCATATCCGTGGCGAAAATATCGCTATTACTGACGCTATTCGTGACTATGCTGAAACTAAACTCAACAAACTAGAGAAATATTTCTCTGAAGACGTAACCGTACACGTCACAGCTAAAGTTTATCCGAATAAACAAGCTAAAGCTGAAGTAACCATCCCTCACAAAGACGTCACGCTTCGAGCTGAAGAAACATCAAACGACTGGTATAACAGTTTAAATGTGGTTGTGGATAAGCTTGAACGTCAAATCCGTAAACACAAAACCAAAGTCCAAAGACGTAACCGTGTTGAAAAAGCTCACGATGAATCCAGTGATGATGTTGAAACAATTGCACGCATCAAAGACCTAGATATTGAGACTATGTCCCCTCAAGAGGCAAGTGATCAAATGGACTGTCTTGGACACGATTTCTTTATCTTTCTTAACGAAGATACTGCTCGTGTAAGCGTCGTTTATCGTCGCAAAGACGGTTCAACTGGTCTTCTAAACGCAAACTACGACAATCCATTTGCACCCGTTGGCAGAGAGTTTTGGTAAGCATTATTAAGAGTCGCTTTTAGCGACTTTTTTTGATATAATAAAAGAAAAGTCATTAGACTATAATAGAAAGGAATCCTTCATGAAACTCGCATTAGACATCGGTAACTCAAAGCTCAAAGGCGATATTCTAGCCGATGATAACACCCTTTTGCATCACATTTTCATGCCATCAACCGTTATTCAAGTGGAAGAACAATACCACAACTATCCAGGTGGCGATGAATTTTATGTGCAAATCTTAGACAGTAAACTCAATCACTATGACCTTCCCTTTGCCGTCGGTGATAACGCTATGGCTCGTCCAGGTTACCATCAATTTGACGTCACGGCATCAACCCCTAAAACAGACAATCAAATCGCAACCAGTCTTCTTTTTGGCGCACTAGCAGAAGGTCTTATTGAAGCCAATGACTTTAATGACCAAAAACTAAAAGCAGCCCTCTCTGTTCCTATCATTGAATCAAACATCAATGGTCTTGTAGACGACTACCGTGATAGCCTTATTGGGAATCACAAAATCCGTGTCTTCACTCCACAAGGCACACATGACGTCACCTTTGCCATCACAGACGTTGAAATTCGTAGTGAAGGTGAAGCAGGCTTCTTTGGACTTTTAGATCAAAACGACAAAGAATTTGCCCAAACCATGGACAATCTCTATGAAGCGTTAGGAGAAGATGAAAATCCTCTCTATACTTTCGCTGACTTTAACATTGTCGACATTGGCGACGGAACAACGGATATCGCTGTCTTTCGTGCCACTGAAAACGGCAGCAAATTCAATCCAAACTATTCTTACTCGGTTGAACGTGGTTATGGCTCACTCTTAGAAGAAGTGATTGCTAACGCCCAACGCAATGGTCAAGCCATTGAAAGCCGTAAAGACCTTCAAGCTATTATTGAAAAACCAAGCAAGAACAAACGCCGTGAAGCCTATCGTAAAGAGCTCTTGTCTTATTACGAACCTGTCAAAGAACGCTTTATTGAAGACATCGTCTCAACCATTTTGCGTTCCTTTGGTAAAAAAGGCTACATTGACGCCATTATCCTCTTAGGTGGTGGCTTCACCGCTCTTACAGGTTATGAACTTCTTTTTGATGACATCTTCATGACCGATTCAAGCCTTATGAAACGCATTGAAGAAGCCCTTGAAAAGAACAAAAAACAAGTGGGTCTTTTGTTTGGTGTGCCTCGTCCTTACGCTCAAACCATCAATGAACGTGGTCTCATGCAAGTCGTGACCAGCATGTAAAGGAGAAACAATGACATATCTTTTTTCAACCTATGCCAACAAATTCTCCCACGATCCTGAAAAACAAGAAATCTTAGCCAACAAGCACGAACTCTTTAAACAACTTGGTTTTCTGGGACACCACATGTCACAAACAGCCTTTAAACAACTCCACCATGGTGGTGAATATCTTTTTATCGTTAATGACAAACGCTACAAAGTGAAAGTCCATTCCAAATAAGGTTTTTCCTTGCATCCCACATAGGATATGCTATAATAAAATCATCCTAAGGGAAAGAAAAACCAACTCCCCTTTAAGCTAACAAGAAAAACAGTTTTTCCTTGCGTCTCCTTTTAATAAATGTTATACTAGAGACACATCAAGGTAATCCTTGGTTGTTCTCTCTACCCTCTTGTCTGGAATAATGGCATCAGGGTAATATCACTACAATCGTGTAGTGAGAACGTTATCATAACGGTAAACCGGAATTATTTTTTAACGCTAGAAAGGAATTTCATCATGAATTCAAAAACTGTAACTTACACAACGCACACTTTTAACACAAACAACGTTTTCGTCCAACACTACAAAAACGATCAAAACCCAACCCGTCCAAACCATGTCTTGTACATGTATGTAACACCTGAAGAATTGGCAAACGTGCCTGAAAGCTTCTTCATGGTTAAAGAATTGGGTGAACAATCTAACCGTGTCGGAACACTTGTCTTCAAATACCTCCGCTTGGATCTTACAGGAAAACTTAAATTCCCTTCAAAAGATATCCCAGAAGCCTTCCAAGGTAAATTGACACGTGACACAGAACTTGAACAAGTTAAAAACGCGATTGTTAAACTTATTGAACAAAACCCAGAAGCTAAAATTCAATTTGAATTCCCAATGCAAGGGGCTTTCGCTAACGTCGAAACACCAAACGACCCATACGAAAACCAATACTTGCTTTACGATGTAGAACAATTCCCTGCGACCTTTGGTGCACCAACATGGTTCTTGAAACGTGGCGCTGAGTTCAAAGTGACCGCTAAAGCAGAATACTCTAAGAACTACGGTCGTAACTACTACCAAATTAGCATTGCAACTGACCTAGCCGCTGAAGATGCCTTTGCAACAGGCGCTACTCGTGGTGCTGCGCCAAGCCTTGGTGGACATACTGCAACAGCTGACTTTAGCACTGACCTCGGTAGTGCTGACACAGAGGCAGCTCCTGTAAACGATTTGTCAGGATTGTTGTAATCTAAGAAAAAGACAGTTTCATCGCTGTCTTTTTTATTTTGACTAAAGTAGTCACTATTATTAAGAAAGGAAACACAACCATGGTCAATTTTAACCCTAATAGCTACTATTCTGACGAAGCCAGTAAAGCCCAAGAACGTTATCGAAACGCCAAAAAAGAAACCGAAAGCTTCAGTCAACACGACCAAACAACCACAGCAACCTTAATTCTTGATCACTTTGATAGTGAAGAGAATAAAAGACTCAAAGACCTTCTTACATGCACTCGCAAGCAAGATGACACACTATCCATTGACGAGCACACAGCCTATGCAAACGCTCTTAAAAGCTATCAGACAAGCCTACCAACCGCACTGTATAACATTATTAAAGAACAACCTACCTTTACGGTTGACCTTTTAAAGCTTCCTGATTATTTTACAAGCATCTGTCCAAATGCTCGCCTTATTACCATTTATGGAACACCTTATCTCGTTTCAGCGAACTGCCTGACCATTAATCAAACAAACGAACTCATGACCGTGGATGCCTCATCCTTACAAGTGAAGCAAACACATCTTAAAGAAGACCTAGACGCCGTTGAAAATTTCACAGAAGCCAGTCTTCAAAAAGACCTTGAAAACATTAATGCTTTAAAAGCACAAATGGAAGCACAAATCAAAGCCCTTTACGAAAAGCAAGCCCTTAAACAAGCCGAACTACAAGAAAAAATTGCAAAATACGAACACGACTTGTTCATCATGCGTACGGACTTAACGGCTTATGAATACCGCCAAGGGTTAGGTGTCAATGTAACGCCCATTCACACAGGCCAATTGGCACCACGAGAACAACCCCTTGTCCTTTATCAAAAGCTTATTTTTCTCGATGAAGACCTTCCTCGCTTTAAAGACCTTTATGATATCGACAGCCCAAGTCTTGAAACAGCCTTAAAAACCTCAGATGCCTTACTAGACCACCTTTGCCCAACAACTAAAGGCATCACCTTCTTAAAACAACGCAACAGCCAAGGATCTTATGAACTAAACAACACCGTCATGCGGTTTATCCAAAACAACATGCCAAATCACATCGGAATGCTCATTCGAAATGGTGAAAATGTTTGGTTAGGTTGGTTAGACGATAAAGATATCAAACTCAACGATGATTCCTTTAACTCAAAAGCCAGTCAAGAGACCCTGACCATCGACTTGTTAAAATCCCGTCACTACCTCAATAATATCCTTTTAGGTTTCCTCGAACGTGGCGATTATTTACAACTCGACCACACGGTAACAAATCTCTTTAATGACCCTGGCATTATCTTCTCAAATGCCGACAACCAACTCACAGATACCACCTATATCACACTCTCAGAGCTATTAGATAAGCTTAACCAGTACAATAGCCCAAATGACCCTATCTACCTCTTTAATAGTATTCGTGACAGCCGAACAAACCGTGGTTATGGAACGGATACCTATCGAGGACGTGGCGAAAACGGTCTATCCGACGGTGCCATCGTTCACGAAGGCTATCACCACATCAATGGCATTGACGTCATGAATGATTTAAAAGAACATAGTTATATTCAAGCTAAAAAATACCCTTGGAGTACAAACAAAGTCAATCTTTATATCGAATCCGATGAATACATCAACCTCAAATTTTTAACAAGTGACCTTATTGACTATTATATCCAATCCAAACGCATCGGTAATCTCTCAAACACTGGCCGTTACGTCGACTATGTTCACATGTTACCTATTTTGTTTAAAATCAAGGACATTCTCATCAAACAAGAAAAAGAAGACCGCTTATACATTCCTGCTAAAGATTATGATCTTAATCTTTTAACAACTTTTAAAATCACCCACAATGTCCGTAACATCACAACCTTCCAAGCCAAACGCTACAGCAAATGGCTTACAGCCCTATCTGAAAAAGACCGTCAAAATTACGAGCAATTATTACTTATTAACAATCTTGACGCCTACGTCCCTAAAAAAGACTGCTACATCCTTTACTACAAAGAATATAAAAAGAAATACCGTTCTATTTCAAGTGTTACCAAAAAAGACATGGACGAATACGATAAAGACAAGGACGAATTCCTAACCTATCACTATGTCGAAACAGTCATCACCCCTTATGTCAATCCCTTTGACCGTTTAAAGACCTTTTCAAGCCTTAAAAAAGCCCAAGACTTTCTTAAAAACGAACCGATTTACCTTTATAACGACAACGATCCTTCCTGGGAAATTGCAAACCTAAACGATCCAAATACAATCACTGACTTTAAAACATTTCTTAGACGCTAGAAAGGAAACATCCCTATGCTCACACCAAAAGACATCCAAACCCAACTGCTTAACGCTATCAAACACGACCCATCCCTAGAAGACTTTGAAAAAGAAGCTTTCACCCAAGAAGCCCTCAGCTTTGAGACCACACCCCCTGCTGCCAACACGCGCGTGACCCGCTACCATGACGCTAGCTATTACCTTGAAACCTTTATCCTAGACACCAATCACGTCCTCATTACAGATGGTGAGACGATTTATCTAACACCTAAACAACGCTTCTTGAGTTTTCGTAAAATGGACAAGTTCATAAAAGCCTATGAAAAACAGCAACTCAAAGCCTTTGGCCTTGACGATACCTTTGTCATCAGCGTTGACATGCGAAACGCTAAAACCGTTCTCAAAGACATGGACACGCCTTTTGATACCTTCTTCAAAGAAACCATGCAAGAGACCGCCAAGGCTCTTGCCACAGGTATTCCAGGTGTCCGTCTCGTCTACACGGGTAATGACAAAGTCCTCTTGTTCTTTAAACAAACAAGCCCTGATCAAGGTCAACCGCTTTTCCACGGTAAAGAACAAAAATTGCTATCTCTAGCTAGCTCTATTGCCACCAACACCTTTAACAAGGCTCTTTTACAATCACCGACCTACAGCGATAAAGCCTTTACCGTACAATTCCTAGCCCAAGCCATCAAACTAGCCCCACAAACCGAAAAAACCCTTGAATACCTCTGGTGGCACGTCAATAACGTCTCTATTTCATCGGTTCACCGCTTTGCCAAACTCGTCATGCCTGATAGTCGTCTTGGAAACGCCAATATCCAAACCATCATGACATTACTTGACGAACAAGGCCACTCATGGAAAGATGAAGTCGAATCGCATTTCAAATATGGTACACTCTATTATAGTAGCGAAGCCAGCCATTGGCAAGACTGGCAAGAAGCGGACCCCGAAGACCTTGAAACCTTACAAGCCTGCCGCACCCGTAACAGTCTTAAGGAAACCAAAGCCTTTGACCAATTGGAGTTTAAAGATTATGAGTGAATTTACCGTCGCTAAAATTCTCAAACACCTTGCCCTGATTCTTGAAAAAAACGATTTTGTCATCTACTACGATAAACGCTTTCCATCGATGAAACCACACATCAACGATAGCACCCCTTACCTCTATCATAATTCATTAGGCCACATGCATCAGCCTTGTCTACAGTTCAGATTCCATGATAAAAACAAGCAAATTGATTACGCCGTTCGTTACGATAAAAATTTCCCAAGGTCTTTAAAATATGACAAAACGCCCTATCCAAATCAAGCGGTTGTCTACATGCGATTGCCAACATCGCTTAATCCCTGTCAAACCTATTCTGAAGACGAAGCCAAAGAACTGGCGATGACATGGTACAAAAACTTGATGAAAAAGCCTGTCGAAAAAACCATTAAAAACAAGTGTACGTTTACAGACCATTATGAAGCTGTTGTTTTGACTAAATAAGTGACAATAATTATGGTATAATAAAACTATCTCAGAAAGGAAAGAAAATAAATGTCAACTACCCTTGAAGATCGTGTCCTAAATCAAGCAGCCACTAAATTAGGTTTTGACAAAGAAGAACCAAACATTAACCAAGGCTATGGACAAAACACCTCCTTTAAAAATCTAGGTTATCCTAATTCCCACCATCAACCTGATGGTTGGTATATTCCTAAAGATAAAAATGCAGGCATTATTTTAGAAACAAAACGTCCAAGTGAAGATGTCACAAACCAAAAACACATCGACCAACTACTGACCAATTGCGCCGTCTTAGCCACCACCCACCGAAACGTCATCGGTATCTTATATAATGGCAAAGAAACCAACATCTTTATCAATGGTGACCACATTCCTGAATTAAGTGGTAAGCCTCTTGAACACAAGTCTTTTTACCTTAACTACATCAAAGACCAAACCCTTGATAAAAATGCCATTTATGCCATCACCCAACGCATCAACAACAACCTGCATTTTAAATTTGGCCTTACCGATTTACAAGACCGCATGATTTTTACCGCCTGCGCACTCGTCGTTCAAAGCCGTGACCCTAAAGCCTTAATGGCTGTCAAAGAAGCGGGTTATAAAACCATTCACAGTCACATCAAAGACAAACTTGAAACCATTTTAGACCACGACCAATCCCGTCGTCGTAACAGTAAACTCCACATCTTGGTAGAAGAATACAGTAACGTTCGCATGTCTATCACTGAAAACCAACAAGCTATCAAGGAATTTATTGAAGACGTTATTGAAATTGGCGACATGATTAATTCTCGTCACTGGCGTGGCGAAGACGTCATGGGAATTTTCTTCAACGAATTCTCCCGTTATAAGAAGAAATCAGACGCTGGTCAAGTCTTTACACCCGACCATATCACTTCGCTCATGTACCGTCTTCTCGGTGTCCATCAAGACGACCGTGTATTAGATGCAACTTGCGGTAGTGGAGCTTTTCTTGTCAAAGCCATGGCCAACATGATGAAAGAAGCAGGCGGTGTCGCCACCGAAAAAGCTAAAAAAATCAAGTCTGAACAACTTTTTGGCATCGAACTTTATCGCAAAGTTTATGCCCTAGCTTGTGCCAACATGCTCATTCATAAAGACGGTAAAACCAACTTACGTCAAATGGACGCCATGAGTGAAGACGCTGCTGACTTTATTCGTGAGAGTGATATCACCAAAGTGCTCATGAATCCACCCTATGAACGTAAATACGGCTGTATGAAAATTGTGACTAACGTTTTAGATAACGTCCCAACTGGCACCAAAGCAGCCTTTATTCTACCCAACACTAAACTGGATAAAGACGGTGGTAAGAAACTCCTCAAAAACCACACCCTTGAAACTATCGTGCGCTTACCGTCCAAAACCTTTATCAATGTCGGTGTCGAAACGGCTATCTTTATTTTCACAGCAGGCATTCCACACCCTAAACATCAAAAAATTCAAGGTTATTACATCCAAGAAGACGGACTTGAAACAGTTAAAAATCAAGGACGTCATGACATCAATGGCCTTTGGGAAAACGACTACGAGGACTATTGGGTTGCCGCTATTGCTAACCATGAAGACAACCGTTATGGCACACGTATCCTCATTGACCCAACCGAACGTCTATCCTATCCAGACCCTGAAGTCCCTTTTGAACTTAACATGGAAGATTTCATGAAGGTGGCTATGGACTATCACATGTTCGAAACAGGAACAGATATTGATGGCCTTAAAGATACTATTGTCTTTAATGATCTCTATGGTTTAGAAAGTGAGGATATTCTATGAAACATCCAGTAGACACTAGCGCATGGGGTGAGTTTAAACTTGATGACCTCTTTGAATTTATGGGAAGCAAACAAGTAAAAAGCCAACATAACCTCATAGAAACCGATAAAGAAAACGGGATTCCGTTTGTAGTACAATCAAATCAAAACAACATGGTTAAATGCTATGTGACAAAAGAATCGCTAACAAATAACAATGAAAACATTTATACAGGAAATGTACTCGTTTTAGGCGTTGTCACATCTGTTGCGTCCTATCAAGCGGAAGACTTTGGTGCAAGTCAATCAATCATTTTAAAATCCGATAAACTAAATCCGCTTAGAGGACAATTCTTAGTATCTGTTATTCGCTCAGTTATTGAGTCTAAATACAACTACTCAAATATCCCAGGCATCCAAAAATACAAACAAGATGTCATCCCACTCCCCCTCAAACCTTCCGCAGACCCATCCAACTACAGTCAAGAAGATATTGACTGGACCTATATGGAAACAGTTATGAGTCGTGTGACCGCACGCGCCAAAGAACGTCTCGCCAACTTGCCACAACCCACGGACAAGAAAAAGACACCTGTCGATACGAGCGCGTGGGGTGACTTTGTCGTTGGGAAATTATTTGACGTGCATCCAACAAAAGCGTATAAACTCAAAAATTCTGAATTACTTACAACAAGCGGTAAAAATCCCGTAGTTGTAAACTCGTCATACAATAACGGAATCGGTGGATACACAGATCAAGAATTAACTGAATCGGGCGGAATCTTAACATTCTCAGATACCACATCTGGAGCCGACACCTTATTTTTCCAAGAAAAACCTTTTGTTGGATATCCTCACGTTCAAGGCATGTATCCAAACGCATTTCAATTGACAACCAACGTGGCAAAATTCATGATAGCTTCTTTACGAGCAAGCATTAATAAATATTCGTGGAATTACACAAACAAGCTAACAAGAACATTTATCGCATCTACCACAGTCAAACTCCCCCTCAAACCATCCGCAGACCCAACCAATTATACTCAAGAGGACATTGATTGGGACTACATGGAAGACTTCATGAAAAAGATTGAAACTAAAGCTCATGAACGTCTCAAATCTCTTCAAAAATCTATTGCATAATCACTCCACTTGCGTTATAATAATCATATAAAAATACCCAATACATACACTCATTAGAGACGTTCTCTAATACATTAAAACAACTAGGTGTCAGGCTCAAAAAGTCTTCGAAAAAATAAGAAACTTTTTGCAGAAAGTAGCTTATAGGTCTGCTTTGTCTTCTATGATTTTATCAATGAAGACCCTCGCCGATAAAAATATACAATAACATATATTTTTATTTAGAACTATCCAGATTGGGTTGAAGACCGTTTCGGTGACGACATCCCTGATTGGGCAGAAGACCGTTGGGGAGACGATGATGACGATTAGTTGACAACCGTCATCCAAAAGACTATACTTTTATTGATAGGACAGCCCACCTCTCAACGATGTGACAAGGCTGACAATATTCTACCTTGTTTAAGCTCATCCCTTAAACAAGGTTTTTTCATCTTAAGTTAGAAAGGAAACCACACATGCAACATCTCATTTTAACCGATGCCAAAACCAAAACGGCGTTTCATTATTGTGGACAGCCCACGCTTCTTCAGCACGTCCTAGACTGTCTTGAACGTCATCCAAACCTCGGTAGTCACGTCTTTTCGACATCTGACCCGTCCTGGGATAGCGTTGTCGCCTATGACAATTATTTTAAAAACTACACGCCTCATGGTTCTATCACCGACGTCGAACCAAAATTCAACCTTATTCATTTTGAAAGGAACCTCACATGACACCATGCCAACGCCTACTTTTCATGGACATGCTCCGTCCAAAAAACAAAACACCTTATATTTTCATCCTACTTATCGGTTCAAGTATCGCCCTAACCATGTGGACTCATAACAACTATTTCGCCTTCCTTTGGGGCACTTTACTTATCGCATTCTTTTGTTACATGGTCATTCAAAACCTCAGAGACAGAAAAGCCTATTGCCAAAAGCCTTTTAACAGCTATTATAGAGCTATTAAAAAGGGACGTCGCATTTTCTTTGAAGTTATCGCCAACGACAAACGTCTTAACCCTCTTAAATCTTACGCCATCATTGACGAAGATGAAACCACATACACCTTACAAATTGACCACTACAATTGGCATACCTATACGGCTACCGTTTTTAAAGCCGATATCTTAGAAGATCCAAATCTTTTGCCAAACATTGAAGAAAAAATGAAACAACATCCTGACTACTTTGGCCTATAAAAAACGCACGGAAAACATCCGTGCGTCCAAGCGTAGCCCGAAGATCTACGCCCCCAGCCACATTAAATTGTAACAAAACCAATTAAACAAATCAAGTAGAAAGGACGCAAACCATGTCTAATAACGACCAACGCATCTTCTTCCAACTGCTCAAGGCTAAAGACACCAAGATTCTCTACGCTGGTTTAGCCTTTCTCATCAGTTTCATTCTCACAGCTATTTTTAGAACACAACTTCTTGAAATCACAACTTTTGCCTTGCTCGCCCTTATTGCCATTTGGAGTGGCATCCAACAACAAAAAGATAAAAAAACCTACATCCATTTGCCTTTATCTACCTATTACCAAATCATTAAAAAAGGCCGCATCCTTTATTTTCAAGCAATCGCCCCTGACAAACGTCTCACACCTCTTAAAAGCTATCGCATCACAAACGAAACAAAAAACACCTATATTATCACCGTAGACTACAGACGTCATCAAAACCTCACCGCAATCGTCGCTAAAAAAGACGTCATCGAAGACCCAACGCTTCTTCCACACATCGAAGAAAAAATGACAACCATGCCAGAATTCTTTGGTCTATAGAAAGGAAACAACCTTATGCCTACAATACCAGAACAACTCAAAACCGTCTATGATGACATGATGACACGCGCACAAACCGACGAAAATTTCTCACCTGTCTTTCGCGAAAATCGTAGACAACTTGAAAAAGCCTTCAGTGCCATCATTAAAGCCACCGAAGAACCATCCTTAGACGCAGATACTGACGCCATGCCTAAAGAAGAACGCTATAAGCTCCGCATCAGACAAGAACTTCAAAAAGCCAACTTAACACTTACAGGAAAATTTGAATTTGGTGACATCATGCACCTCAAAGAATATCCGCACTTTCAATTCATTTTTAAACTAGACCCCCACGATAACGCCATTCTCATCACTTGTGAATTTTCTAAATTAGATATCTATAAAAGCTACAAGAAACGCCTTGATAATGACGTCTTCATTTCCCTGGAACACAACACGGACTACAGTAGCTTTAATATCAGTTTGAAAAACGGAATTAAAACACACATTGATCATTTCACCACCAACTTACAAAAACTCATCGACGACATCAGCCCACTTGCTAACTGTTTCGACAACTAAAAAGGAAACCCACCCATGTCTTATCTCACAGAATCTTACCAATCCTTCGAAGACTTCCGCAACTTCTTGACTGCTAACGATTTTGAAGTCGTCCAGACCACCCTAAATACCGACAACAACGTCGAATATTACAAAGATACCACTCACTTTGGCCACATTGTCATTCAATATCCTGTTCAAAAACGTATCAATCCGTTTACCAAAAAACCTGAAGGACCTAGCGTCCACTTTGAAATGTTCATCCGAGAACCACTCTTTACGACCTTAAACAGTCCTATTTTTCCACGTGAGGGACACTACGACAACGTTTTAAAAGACTTCGAACAGTTCAACACCATGATCAAACTCATCCTATAAGAAAGGAAACCCAACCCATGTACGATATCTACAATGACTCAAACGAACTTATCGCAAAAAATCTAACAGACGACCAACTTATCACTTTTGCTAACGATGAATTTGCAGAAACAGACAACATCGATGACACCATCGAAAACGATTTGCTTTTCTATGACAACATCTATGACGCTAGAGAAAGTCTAGAAGCCTTTGGCTATACGATTAAATAAAAACTTGCAAGACCACTGCCTTTTTTGTTATACTTAAAAAAGATAACAAAAAAAGAAAGTAGGTCTTTTCATGAACCTTAAAAAATTAGCAACCTCTGGTGCTGCGCTTGTCGCCTTAGCCGCACCAGCCTTTCTCGCCAGCCAAGCACACGCTGACACCAATCCCGCTTTAAATAGTACGGAATGGACAGGGCTCCACACCGCTAACGACGGTGGCAGTAACGTGGCTTATGTCGACAAAGAAGGTTTGTCACAAACAGAAGTGGCACAAATCAAAAAACTCCTTCCTGACACTAAAGTCAAAGGGTGTTCGATTTACAAACTTGTTTACGAAAAAGATGCGACAACGCCTGCGACAACGTCTACAACAACATCGTCAACAGCCACACCATCTAGCACAAGTGCTCTACCAAAACCTGTTAAAAACTTTGTCGATAAAGTCCTTCCAAATACAGGGGATACGACAATTCAAGCTTACGGGACTTTGGCAGGACTTGGACTCTTAGCAGGTGCAAGCTTCTTAATCATCAAAAATAAAAAAGGACGTGCAACCCTTGTTGTTCTTCTTGCTGCAGGTGGCGCACTAGGTTTCAGCCTTTCAGCGAACGCTTATACAGGTAATGACCTAGCACCAAAAGCCCTTGTCGTTAAAGACAGCACTCTTGAGGCTCCTGAAATCAAAGGCTATCATTTTGTTGGTTATCTTGAATTAGAGCATGCGTGTCTCACACAACCAACGCCTGCTAAACAAGAAGCGACTAAGACGGTTGAAAACACTATTAAAGACAAAGAAGACGCGCTTAAAAAAGCCGAAGACGCTTATCAAAAAGAACTCACCAAACGTGACAAAGCCCTTCTAGAAGCTAAAGACGCGGGTCAAAAAGAAATTGACAAACTTACAAAAAGCTATGAACTTAAATTAGCGGATAAAGAAAAAGCGTGTCAAACGGCTAAAGAGGCTTATGAAAAAGCCCTTGCTGAAAAAGACAAAGCCCTTAATGACGCAAGCAAATCTCATCAAGAAGACATCACGCGCCTTAATAATGACTATCAATCACGTCTTGATAACGCTACCAAAATCTTAGAATCAACCAAATCGTCTTATGAAACGCTTCTAGCTTCAAAAGACAAAGACGCTAAAGACCTTGAAGCTTCTTATCAAAACAAGGTTAATACCCTTGAAAAAGACCTTCAAGATGTCATTAACGATGCTAAGTCAAAAGAAGACAACTACAAGGTCCTTCTTAACCAAAAAGACAAGGACGTAGAAACTCTCAAGGACAACTACACTAAAGCTCTTGCAGATAAAGACGCTAATCAAGACCAACTTACAAAACAATACCAAAAAGATCTTGAAACACTTGAAAACAACTACAAGACCGAAATCACTAACCGTGAACAAGCCCTTAAAGACGCTCAAAAAGCCTGTCAAGACAAACAAGCTCAAAAAGACAAAGAACGTCAAGACCTTGAAGCAAGCTATCAAAAACAAGTCAAAGACCTTGAAAACACCTACAAGACTGACCTTGCTAAAGAAAAAGAAGCGGCTCAAAAAGCAGAAAATGCCTACAACAACCTTCTTAAAGACAAAGAAGACGCTATCAATAAGCTTAACAAAGCTCATCAAGACGCCATTGATACCATCAACAAAGCGCATCAAGACGAATTGACCAAACGTGATCAAAAAGCGCAAGAAACCAAAGACGCTTATGACAAAGCTCTAGCAAGCAAAGACAAAGCCCTTGAAGATGCCAACAAAGCCCATCAAGAAACACTTGCTAAACTTGAAAAAGGCTATCAAGATAAACTCGCTCAAAAAGAAGCTGACGCTCAAAAAGCGCGTGAAGCTTGCCAAAAAGCCCACGCTGAAAAAGATGCCAAAATCGATAGCTTGACCAAAGAGTTGGCTAACAAAGATGACGCTGCTAAAAAAGCTGAAGAAGCCTACAAAAAACAATTGGCTGACAAAGACGCTGAATTAGCTAAAGAAAAATCACGCATTGTGGCCACACGTTTTGTTGACAAAGATGGTAAAGACATCTTCCCTACAGAAATTAATGATGTCAAACCCGTACAAAGCAAACTCATCAAAACAGAATACAAAAACGGTCGTCCTACAACTGACGGAACAGGTTACACTCAAGACGAATATCAAACCTATGCTCGTTACAAAAACACAACTGTAGAAAATGGCGTTCAAATTCATCACTACGATGAAGATGTTATCGTTAGCGAAGGTACTGACCACTTGTAAAAAAACAGCCAATTGGCTGTTTTTTTGTTATACTAAAAGAAAAAAAGGAAATCTCATGACTAGCCTTAGCTTTACCTATACCCTGACCAATACCATTCAAAATGGTATCGATACAACCCAAATTGAACGTCACAAATACCTCCCTGATCATCATATTCTTAATTTATCACAAAAACTTCCACGATTAGATAATGATTATAGTCAAAATCTCTTTAGCTATAGTCAAAATCTGTTCACCTATCTTGCTAAGGTAACGACACCCTATGTCTCAAAAACACATGCTAAACAATTAGCCAATATCTTAGACATTGACTTTTACGTAACAGAACTCACACCTGCAGGTGACGTTTGTACCTTATCATCAACAGACACCACTTATTACCTCTCATCAAACGGTATATGGGCGACACACAGTTATGGCATTTGGCACATCTATCGTGACGAAGAACCCATTCTCACAATTCTTCAAAATCCAAAACGTTATATTTACAAAAATACCCTTTGTAACACCTTTGAAGATTTACTAACTCTTGTCTTAGCAGATACATTGACACCAAATGACACCGTCTTTTTTGACTGGTTCTATAAGCCTAATCAAACCCTCTTACAAGCCTGTCAAGCTGCTAAAACCATCGCTGTTTTACATTCCAACTATCACGCACAAACAGACGGTCTTTTAGCAAATGATACGGATCATTTAACCAATCATCAGCTCTTTCATTTGCCGTTTGATACCATTGCCGTTACAAGCCCCTCTGAAAAAGAGGCTTTAGAAAAACACTTTCCTGATAAATCATTTATCGTCATTCCACCTAAAACAAACTTTTCAGACCGTTTCACGGGTAGCCCTAAAACCTTTGCCCCACGACACTTTGTCACCGTGTCATCACTGACAAAAAACAAAAACTTAGAAGAACTGATTTACGCCATCGGTTACTACAATAGCGCCTACAGAGAAATCTATAATCTAGAACCCATCTTCTTAGATATCTACGGTCAAGGCCCTGAAGATTATACCCTTCAAGAAGCCATTTCTAAAACCAAAATGGAAGACTACATCACGCTAAAAGGACAACTAAAGACTACCGATACCATTTCGCACTATAATGGTTATCTCTCAACCTCACGTTCCGAATGTTATGCCATTAGTCTCTTAGAAGCCCTTTCTCAAAGTCTACCCCTTGTTGGACTAGATGTTCCTATCGCTAACCAAAACTATATTCCACACACAGGCTATCTGGTTCCTGTAGATAAAGATTACAGTTTTTCTTACTTCGATTATGCTAAAGCCATCGATAACCTTATAACTAATCATAAAACCTTACAAGAACAAATCAAAGACTTTCTTAATCAGCCCCTTTATCACCCAAACGCCACAAAAAACGCTTATGAAAGGTTAACAAACCATGAGTAAACTTATTGAAAAAGTCGACAACCTTATTAAAACACACAATTTTGATAAAGTTCAAGACCCAAAACCCCTTTACCTTAATGAGTTAGACCTTCCTAAAAACGTCACCTTTACACATTTTGGAGACACCTTAACCCTCTATGACCACAAGGGCAATCCTTATGGCACCATCTATCGTTATACAAAAGAAGACCTTCCCATCTCAGCAGATACGTCTCTTTATGTCAAATACCTTGTCTTAATAGATGCTGACGCTAATGAGGCCCTTATTTATTACGACCCTAAAGGTAAAAAACGTTTTCTCTTAACGGAAGAAACACTAACCATTTATAATGATTATGCGCTTCCAAAAACCATCCTCTATTACGGAAAGGAAAACTCATGACAAAAGCAGACACCCTCTTTAAAGAAAACATCCAAACTATTTTAGACAAAGGTGTGTTCTCACAACAAGCCCGACCTAAATACCAAAACGGACAAACGGCACATTCCAAGTACATCACAGGAAGCTTTGCAACCTATGACTTAACAAAAGGCGAATTTCCTATCACAACACTTCGCCCAATCCCCATTAAAAGTGCCATTAAAGAAATGCTTTGGATCTATCAAGACCAAAGTAACAGCCTAGACCTTTTAGAAAATAAATACAAGGTCCACTATTGGAACGCTTGGGAAGTACCAAACTATCCTGCCAACAATGGCGATAAACGCTCTATTGGTGAACGTTACGGAGCCATTGTTAAAAAGCATAACATCATTAACAAACTGCTTAAACAACTTGAAGAAAATCCTTGGAACCGTCGCAATGTCATCTCTCTTTGGGATTATGAAGCCTTTGAAGAAAGTGACGGCCTTCTCCCCTGCGCCTTCCAAGTCATGTTTGATGTTAGACAAATAAACGATACTATTTATCTTGACGCAACGCTTACGCAGCGCTCTAACGACATGCTCGTTGCCCATCACATTAATGCCATGCAATATGTGGCTCTACAACTCATGATCGCTAAACACTTTGGTTGGACACCTGGTAACTTCTATTATTTCGTCAATAACTTGCATATTTACGACAATCAATTTGAACAAGCCAAGGAACTACTTAAACGCACCCCATCGACCCAAAATCCTCAACTCATCCTTGATGTTCCAGATGGCACCAACTTTTATAACATCACAGCTGATGATTTTAAACTGATTAACTACGACCCTGTCAAACCTCAATTGACGTTTGACCTTGCTATTTAAGAAAGGAAAACCTATGGACACGACATATTACCATGAGCTAGAAAGAGGAAATTATGATTGCATTAACTGAAGGTCAATTGATTTATCTCGATATTATATTGAGCCTTGTCATTTTCATCCTTGCTATCTATATCATTGATAAATGGAGCAAAAAGGAAAAATACACGATTCGTGAAAAAATCGTTGTTCCGCTACTTGCTATCGCAACTATCTTTCTAATCAGCAATTCATTTATCACAGATTTACGCCTAAACAACCCAACCATAACAACGACAACAACAGTTATCTACGATGGCAAAAATGCTGATGATAGTACCCTTACACAAGTTAAACACTCAGATAGCAACTATTATGACATTAAGCGTACCCATTATGCGCCAACAGACATCCGCCTGTCATCAGCCTTAAAACAGCCAATCACATACTACAATCAACTCATTTTAACAATCATTTCAAAAGATAACTCAGATTTTGACCGAGACTATGACATCCAAAAAACCACCGTTAAAGGAAAAGGCACGATCGTCTCAAAACTGATCCTAACCACACATAAACGCATCTATAAAAATCGCTGGTCAGTCTTCGCTCTCGTTGACAAGACCTATGAGCTGACAGCCACCGTCTAAGGGCAAACACCCTTAGACGTTTTTTTGCAGGCTGTCTCGCCAACAACCCATAATTCTCAACTCCCCTTAGTTTTGGCTTGAAAAAACCAAAATAAAAGCCTATACTAAAAATAAGTAAACACATAGAAAGGACGTTTCGCCAAATGTCTCACAAAACTCTTAAAACCCTCTCTGTTCTTGGTGTTGCTACCGTAGCAACAGGTGTCGCTACAAGCGTTCACGCTGAAGAAACACAAGCGCCAACAGCAACAACCAGCCAAACGACACAAACAGAAACAAGCGATCCTCAAAAAGCCTTTGACCAAGCATCAAAAGACTATGACACCGCTAAAGTCAATGAAGCCTCTGCCAAAGACGATCTTGACAATGCCAAAAACGCTGAAGTCAAAGCCCAAACAGACGTAACCCTTGCCACAAAAGCGACGCAAGAAGCTGGGCAAGTGGTTACAGACACACGAAATGCTCAAGAAACAGCTCAAAAAGGCCTTGATAATGCTAATCAATCCTTAGCTAACGCTCAAGCAAACCTTGACAAAGAAGCAGGCGCTAACCCAAATGCTGACCGTGACCTCACACAAGCTGAAAATACCTTGACAAACGCTCAAGAAAAAAATAAAGCTGCACAAGAACATCTCACGCAAGCTGAACAAGACGTTACTAACAACGAAAACACGACCGCACAAGCACAAACAGCTCTTGATACCGCACAAATGGAACATGACAAAGCTCAAGAAAAACTTGCTCAAACGCGTAGCCAGATAGCTGACGCTAAAGCTGACCAAGCAGACGCTCAAGCAGCTCTCACAGACACTCAAAACAAAGTTGACCAATCTCTAGCCAAACTTCAAAAGGCTGTTGACGAAGCGTCTGCTACCATCTCACACACCGAAAAACGTGTCCTCTCAAGTGTCGAAGCCCTTAATTACCTGCGTAGCTATGAAACCGTTGATGATAAAGGTAACGACGGTACAGGTAAGCACGAAATTGTCGTCAACTCAGGTAAAGAAACCGTTGACCTTACGTTGACACCTGAACAAGAAGCAGAATTTCGTCAAACAGGCATCATCACTTACACGCCTAATGCTAAGAAAATCACCGAATATATGGTTGACTACATCAATCGTTTGCGTGACCTCAATGGTATCCAAGGTCATTTGACAGCAGGTGACGCCTATCTTCTAGAAACCGCTTATCTTCGTGCCAAAGAAAACGATGACCGTGACCTTATCACCCACGTGTCTAAAATCAAACGTCCGCACTACAACGAAGTCGCCAAAGGAAGCATGTACCGTTTCCGCAGTGACTTTGATATGCAAGATTATATTGTCCTTTCTGATCAACAAATGGCATACATGGAATTGTCACAATGGTTCTCTGACTATGCCAACCTTGCTGAAGATACACCTGGACACTTCGTCCCTGGCTACATCGCCTTTGGTCACCGTAATGCCCTTCTCTTTACTAAGAAAGACTTCGCCTACGGCTATGCTCAAAAAGACAAACCAAAGAAAGACTATGAAACCGACAATGGTCAAGCTGTAGGTATCTCAAGTTCAGGCGCTATCAATCGTAAGGAACTCAACAAAGTCACTTACGAAAGAGGTGCTGACGGTCGTCTCTACCAATACTTCAACGGTAAACGTATCAACTTCTTACCAGACATTACCTTTAATTATGTCCTTAACGAAGTCATTACAGAACCTTCTAGCGAGAAAGCTAACGCTCAAAAACATCTTGATGACTACAAAGCCATTGCAGAAAAAGACCTCGCAGACGCTAAAGAAACACTAAACAAAGCAACCGTTCATCTAAATGTGGTTCAAGCAGACGCCCAAAAAGCACAAAACGCTTATACATCTGCTAAAGAAACCCTTGAAGCCCGTCAAAAAGACCTTACAACTAGTCAAAAAGCCCTTCTCGACGCCAGAACCCGTCTCGTAGATGCTAAGGCTGACGCTACGGCTGCGACCCAAGACCTTAAAAAAGCAGAAAATCAATTGGCTCAAGTCAAAGCTAAGCATGCGACATTAACACAAGCTAAAACAACTTTTGACAAAGCCTCACAAGCTGTCAAAGACGCTAAAGAAACCTTAGCTAACCGTACTAAAGCCCTTGAAAACGCTAAACAAGCGCTTACTGACGCTCAAACACGTCTCACTAAGGCAAAAGAAGCTAACCAAAAAGCTATCACGGCTC
>ERZ773051.221-NODE-221-length-44973-cov-22.531146_pt1 | contig 44973 bp, 55 predicted proteins | sample MGYA00580631_ERZ773051 | MGnify/ENA primary metagenome ERZ773051 (study PRJEB29015, sample SAMEA2738137) | human oral metagenome | biome: human oral; feature: human-associated habitat; material: saliva | place: China | collected 2204 ... | reverse complement strand
CTTGAACCCTCACGAGCGTACGCTCACCACCCCCTCAAGATGGCGTGGCATTTAAAACACATTTACAAAACCAACAAATGTAATAGTTACCTACTTTATTGATGCATATATAGTTGTATATTTTACTATATTTTTATATAAATTGATGTCAAAATGATGTCATATATAATATATCCATTATATAGAACGATCCACTTCTTTCCCGTATAGCCTTTCCATGCCTTGACGGGTTACAAGCCAATTCTTACCCGATTTTCTAGCTTCGTCATCGGTAAATTGTTTATTTGCATATCTCTTTAAGCAGCATTGCTTGATAGAATCAGCTGGTACATTCCATCTTTCACCAGCCTCTTGTGTAGTCATTACATCAGCTAATTTCATTATAATACTCCCAATATAACTAATAGATTGTAAACGGATAATATAAGAGCAATAATACTAATTATTAAAGTTAATCTTGAAATCATATATTTCCCATTGATATAATGGTGAGGAAGAGTGGGGCTCTTTCGAGCCCCTGTGGTTACTCCTTATTAATCGCCGTTATCACCGCAGTTGCTAGTTGGATGATAGCTATTACTAAGGGTAGCCACTTTTTTATTTTCTTCCTTTTCAATGGTTTCACCTCCTTCCCTATGTCTACATTATAACACGTTTTCGTGTTATATACAATAGTTTTTTTATTATTTTTACAAACAAAAATAGAGCCTACCAACATAGATTTAATCTAGGTTAGTAGGCTCTTTTATTTATAGTTGCGTGTATCCACCATTACACGCTATGGAGATGTATGGATCACTTCCTTAATGTTTGAACGCTACCCCTATAATTGCGCCACCACTTAACACTTGTGATACATTTCGTTGCATCCGCAAGCGTTTAATGGTTTTCTTGTCGTTCTCTATTTGCCCTTTCAATTCGGTCAAAGAGTTCTGCATTTCGTTTAAGGTAACTTCTTGCTTCATTGATTGAAGCTTGGCTTGCATCAATTCGTTTTCCAATTTGTTGATTGTATTGTGTGCTTCGGTCAACTCGGTCTTTTGCTTCATGACTAAGCTCTGAGCTTCGGTCAATGGAATACTGGATGCTTCGATTGAGCTCAAGGCTTTCTCGTTGTTTTTCTTGAGCTCGTTCCACTGCGTTAATGGTATGCTGATAGTCGCTTCCGTTTGGCTGGTAGAGGATATATCCTGCGCAAAGGATGAAGATGATGCCAATACAACCGATAATAACATAGCGGTAAGTAGAGTTATTAAATAATACTTTGATTTTGTCATGCATTATTGCCCTCCTGCGTAGTCAGTAATTCCCCTAGCGATAGCACGAACGATAGTGTCTAAATCATTAGTTAACATAGCATGGTCTTCTTCGTTATCAATAAATGCCATCTCAACTAATACAGCTGTTGCATCTGTACCATTTAGCACCCAAAGGTCATCCCGTTTTTTTACGCCACGGTCTACTGTATTAATGCTGCGGATGATTTGGCTTTGAATATCATTGGCCAATCGTTGACCATTAAAGGACTTATACAGTGTTTCAGTTCCTCGAGCTTCCGTGTTAAACGCATTACAGTGTAGAGACACAAAGATATCAGCTCCCCAAGAATCAGATTCAGAACATACTAGACCTAAATCATCATCTTGAAGAGTACGCACTTCACATCCTGCTGTTTCCAAATAGCGAGCTAACATTTTGCCCGCATCACGGGCCACATCACATTCACGTGTCCCATATACCGGGTTAACTGCCCCACTATCTAAATTAATATCATGTCCGGGATTAATAAAAACTTTCATTGTTTATCCTCCTCTTCTAATTTATCTGGAATGCCATTATTATTCTTATCTAGCCAAAGTCCTAAGAAGCCTACAACAGCCATTAATACGCTAGGGATGAATATATGATCTATGATATTAATCCCTACATTAATCAGCTTGTTCGCCTCGTCAGATACGTACCCTCTAACAAATGACATAACATACTGAGTTATTACCAATAAAATAGGCACTAGCATAACAAATACTAGCGCCCGTGTAGCGAATATACCTGTAGGGTGGATGTTAGCCACCCTTACAGATTGATATGATTTTTTAACTGTATTGATGAGATTTGGCGGTATGTTCATGTAGCTCCTCCTTTATATCATCAACACGAGCTTCGATGCCATCGACACGAGATGTTAACTTAACATGCTCTGTGTATGCCTTAGTCCTCTGCTCACGTGATAGCTTAATCTCATCTTTCAAATCTTTTAATGTATCGGTAAGCACGCCCATTTTCTCCTGAAACATCAAATTATCTTGCATTCTTTGAAGGTCCAGTTTTTCAAGTAGCGGGATAATCAGTAATCTATATCCTGCCCCTGCTACTACGCCTACTATAGTAAGCGTAGTTAAAATATCATCTAGTTGAAATTGCCATGTCCAGATGAGATATGCACCCCCTTACTCTGTTTCCGTAAAATCAGTTAATTCTTGCATGTGTTCTCCCTGTGGTTTGATTAATTATAAATGGTCAACGTTTTGGTTGCCTGTGTTGATGTAGCTATTGTTAGCCGCACCCCATTCAATGGTATTCATATCAAAGGCCAGAGTTTTGGTTGCCTGTGTTGATGTAGCTATTGTTAGCCGCATATTGTTATTATCCCCTTTAAACGTTACGTTTTCAGGCGTTTCTACAAAATAAGGGCCATATGAGTTATAGTTATCTCCTAAATCAAGCGTTGCTGGTCTATTGGCATAAATTACCTTTTTCGTAATATTCCAATTCTTAGGGTTATCTTTGAAATTACCTCTAACTGTGTTATTTGAAATATTCATTTTCAAGATATCCCCATAGCGTTTGTATACAATGCCATTTTCGGTATATTCTTCATCAGCAACTGCACTAGTTTGAACACCAGCGATTTTGTATTCTGCAACTTTTGCACCTGTGAAATTGTGATAAGTGAGTTTTATATCATCTTCGCCTAGAGGTGGAATTGTTACATTACAAGACCCAGCACTGTCTAGTGTGAAAGGTGTGTCGTTACCAACTACCTTAACACTGTAATGAGGTTCACCTGTTACTACTACCACTTGTTGCCCTTTGGTTACGCTTGGAATAGTCAACGGCTTAAATTCAGTACGAGGGAACGGCTTACCCATATTTCCAATTAAAGCAGTAAGTACATCATCAACGTTAGCACTCTCGCACCATACATTTCCACTTAACAAGGTACGATATGCAGTTTCTGCAGTTGCATTTTTGCCATCTTCACCTTTATCGCCCTTTGGCCCTTTAAGTGCGTTAAGTTGTTCTTGCGTGAAGTCGGAATACTTAAAAGGTTCCCCTTTAGGGCCTGGTAGTCCTTGCTCACCTTTGGGGCCTCTAATATTACCCAATCTAATTCTAGCCATTTATTTTACCTCTTTCCAAAATCCAACAATATCTAAAATGTAACGTTTGTTATTCCCTACAACTCCCCAACCTTTAATGTTACGAGAGTTTGGTTCTACGTAAACGCTATTATTATTTGCATCAACTGATACTTCTAACAAGCGGTTTGGTACTGGAGCATCATTAGGAAGCGTACATAATACCTCACCTCTACCAGAACCACCTGCTGGAACTACTTTCATATCTAAGTGTAATTTACCAAAGCCTGTGGCAGGGTTAAATTCAAGATACCCTCTACCTGCACCAGGTGCCCCTGCTTGTGCATTACCCCACACAACATCATATATCTTAGTTACGGCAATATTTACTGCAGTAGTGCCTGTATTACTTGCAAGGTTGGAATAAGCAATATCTACAAACAAATCACCATTTTCATCTAATGTAAATGTTATTTCTGGTTGTGTACCATTGTCGCCTTTAGGCCCTTTTAATAAAGTTAGCTGATTCGGAGTAAAGTCAGCATAAGTAAAAGGTTTACCGTCTTTACCAGGTAAACCAGTATCGCCTTTTGGGCCTTTTAATGCTTCAAGTTGTGCAGCTGTAAAATCCGCATAGGTAAATGCTTTACCGTCCCTACCAGGATTACCGTCTTCACCTCTAGGGCCCGGATCACCTTTAGGCCCTTTAAGTTGTGATAGTTGCTCCTGTGTAAAATCACTAAATTTAAATGGTTCACCCTTATCGCCTTTAGGCCCTTTAAGTGCATTAAGTTGTTCCGCAGTAAAGTCGCTATATCTAAACGGCTCACCTTTAGGGCCTTGTGGCCCTCTTAATTTTTCAAGTTGTTCTGGAGTAAGTTGTACATTAGATGCTGAAGTATACTGATTAATTTCAGATTTTTTAACATAGTTATCTAATTCAGTCTTTTTGCTATAGTTGGTTTCAGCATCGGCTTTTAGTAAATAACTAGTTAACTCTGTTTTTAACGCATACTTTGGGTCTCCTAACATTGTTAGATAGCTTCTTAAATCTACTTTCTTTAAATAAAGATTATCAGCATCTGTCTTTGTTGTATATCCACTAAGGTCTACATTAGCACCAGTACCAGGAGGGCCTGGTTCACCTTTATCTCCTTTAGGGCCTTTAAGTAATGCTAATTGCTCAGCAGTAAAATCGGAATATTTGAACGGTTCACCTTTTGGGCCAGGTGGTCCAGGAATTCCTTGTTCACCTTTAGTTCCGTCTCTTCCTGGTGGCCCAGGAGGACCTTGCAAGCCTTGTTCACCTTTTGCTCCGTTAATTCCGTCTTTACCAGGAGGTCCTGGTGGCCCTTGAATACCCTTATCACCTTTAGGGCCTTTTAATAATTCTAACTGATCCGGAGTAAAGTCAGCATAGGTAAATGCTTTGCCGTCTTTACCAGGTAAACCAGGGTCGCCTTTAGGCCCTTTTAATGCTTCTAATTGTGCAGCTGTAAAATCATCATATGTGAATGGCTTTCCTTGCTCTCCTGGTTCACCCTTCGGCCCTTGCAATTTAATAATTTGTGCAGCGTCTTTTACTTCAACATTATCTTCTGCATTCATATAAATATTAATAGTATTAGTATTAGTATCGCTCATATTATTTTCCCCTATTACTGATTCCTTGTTTGATGACAACCTTACCTTCTACCAAACATTTAACAGGTCTGTTTCCAACCCACTTAAATAAGTCCCAAAAGTAAGTGCCACTATCAATTGAATTAGTGTCTAAGGTTAGATTGAGTTTGCTTTTTTCACCATCTGAAAGTGGTTGCTCACTATTTGTAATTACAAATCTACCTAGTATTTCATCATCCCAACTATATCGCCTAACGCAGGCAAACACATCTTCTGCATTAATTACTGAATCGCATCCAATAGTTAATGTAATATATTCACCTTGATAAGCAGTCATATCATGCTTGACTGGTAACATCCGCATCATCCTTTTCTAATTCCATTAGATCATTATGGATACACCCTTCAGTTGGGCAAGTGCCGTCTTCGTTAAGTACTTCCCAACAATACTCACAAAATTCCATAACAGGTACTTTACTTTCTCCGATATATTTAGGCATATTACTGCACCTCCTTAATACGAGTTACCATTTCGGTATTTAACTTGATATATTGAGCGCTAATGGCTGTAGTAGGTTTGCCCATTAATAACAATCGGCGTTGAGCCTCTTCTAAGGATTTGAAGCGCGGTTCGTATTCAGATTTGATTGCGTTAATCTTATCTTCCTTTGTAGGAACATACGGATCAGGCGCAACGAATTTTCCGTCTACATACGCTTTACCGCTCATAAATTCATCAAGCATTGCGTCGCCATCTGCAGAGTACACATATTGTGCATTTGGGTAATCGTGTTCAGCTTGCGCCATAATATCATCACGGCTCAACGTGTTATCACACAGGGATGTAATTCGTTCCCCTTTTTCATTTAAAATAAATACATATTGATTCATAGTAGTATCCTTTCGGAGGTGAAATTATGCGCCGTTACGCTGTTATGCTAAAACGTAGACAACGCAATACCATTACATTAAGGCAACTATTTAACGAGTGGTTGCCTATTCACTCTCAGTCTATTTCTGATAGCGCTGTTAAGTCTTATCGCATTGCTTTTAAACACATATCCAACATAGCGGATATGCCTATCACGGATATTCATTTCCAGCACATTCAAAATGTGATTAAATCCATGCACGTAAAAGGACTCTCCTACTCATCTTGTAAGAAAGTCCGTACACTACTTAATCAATTATTTAATTACGCAATCATTAAGGATTACCCTATCACTAATTACGCCCAGCATCTAAATCTAGGCCCCAACATACCAACGATAAAAAGGAGAGTTTTCACTCGCCAACAAATCAACAAATTATGGGCAATAGATACTCCTTATTCCCGTATGATTTTAATACTGCTTTACACCGGACTACGCATCGGTGAGCTACTTAATTTACGCAGGCAAGATATCAATAGACGATCATCATACCTTATTGTGAGACACGCTAAAACAAAAGCCGGTGAAGGTCGTATCATTCCCATTCATCACCGCATCATGCCTATAATAGAGCAACTACATACTAGCGATTACCTATTCACTATCAGCTACACATCATTCCGTAAGCATTTCCAGGATATTATGAAGCAGATTAACTGCAAGCACACTATCCACGATACCAGGCACACATTCGCCAGTTTACTTGATGCGGTTGCACCACCTAACACATTACGTTCTTTACTAGGCCACAAACAAGGTGATATCACCACTAGGGTGTATACACACAAAACCATTCGTGAATTACGTAAAACGATAGAATTATTAAAATAACTCTCCAGTAGGGAATAACTTGGTTTGATACTAATAAGTACTATAAGGATATTTCCCTGCCGATTAGCAGCACCGTACTAATAGCCTTAGCTACCGATGACTCTGTCAGTGTTGAAACTTCTGGTGCACAATGCTTTATTACTTGGAACAGTGGGTTCTCTCAATCTAATAGAACCACCATTCGATTCTTAACCAACAGAGCGGACACAGGCAGTTTCGTTTGGATGGCCGTAGGGAAGTAATAATATCCAGTGGGGAGTTGGTGGCCAAGATAACGTCGTAAAAACGGAAGTAACATTCCCTATTAGATTTACAAGATTATTCATGGCAAATGCGATTGATGCGTATTGGAGTGGGTCAGATACACCAAGATATTTTGCAAACTCTGTAAGCGAAAGCAACAATACAAAAGCTGTATTCGTGGCAAGTGATAAATATGCTGCATCATATTACTGGTTCGCACTAGGGATTATTTAATTACCTACCGCGATATATCTGCCCCAAGCGCTAGTTTTATTTAATCCATCTTTCGCTGCCTGAGAATATACTTTAACCCCTGTTCTAGTATGCTCTCTAAACGAATGGACCTGGTTATCAACATTGTTACCATTCACGTCATTACCAACTACTACGTAACACTCCCTATCAAAGGAAACAGGAAATGAAATTGTACCTCCTATTGGTATGTTATTAAACGCTCCCCACTGGATAGTGAAACCATTCGCAAATTTAACAAAGCCCGCATTAGCATCGAGTTTAGATGCCACGATAGCACCTTGGCCTAGTAAGTTTTTAATTGTAACAAGCGTACTTGCCGGAGAGTCTTTCCAGTTAGCACTACCGAGGATTGCTTTAATTTGGTCTGTAATAGGAGGGTGAGATGAAATATCTGTGTTATGTTGTTTAAATGCTTCTGTTAACTGCTCACGTGTTATCAACGCACCTATATTAACAGTTAGCGATACATTTCCTGTATTACTAAATACCATTCCGATGGTTAATTCTTGAGATACAACTACTGAGCCACTTTCTGCCGGCATTCTGTCCGGTTCAGGGTCCGTAAGGTATGCATACAATATTTCGCCCTTATCAGGATCTTGTGCAAATAACCCAATTTCAGACATTCGAAAAGCTTCATGTATGCCAGTATTAGTTATAACTGTATCAACGCTTACAATTTTACCTTCTAGCTTAACTACAAAATTAGTAGTCTCCCATTTAGAGGAGATTACATCAGTTAATGCCAATGGATTCGTTGCATTAACACCACTACCGACTTTAATTTTCGTGAATGTCAGTTTAGTCTTGCCCGCATTTACCTTTGCTTGCAAAGCAGCACCAACATCAGTCATGGTTGCATTTGACCATTCTGCCATATATTCCTCCTATCTAACGCTATTATCTAGCGCTACATTAATCTTCGTTTTCTTTGATTCAACTGTGTAAGACGTTACATGGGCATTCAAATTAATGCGCCATGCATTTGTAAAGTCACACTTGATATTCACTTTCTTAGATACACCGCACCACCCGGCGAAATATTTATTGAAGTTAATTCGGCGAATGAATTCAATACCATCTAACCAGGACCGTACATTCTTGGCGGCATTGATAGCGCGTATAAGCTTAACAATATCCGATTTACCGGTTAATGGCGCTGTAATGAGCGTAACCTTAAAATAATAAGGCTTACCTCCATACTCGAACCATTCTGCTATTTTCGAATCTGAATATATAGTCTGTACGGCTTTTTCAACAGCATACGGAGTGCCTTTATGGCGGTGAATATCAATCGAATTCTTCACCATTTCGCGTTTAGTCTCTATCGGTAACCCACTGTCATAGTCATCCACGTGTAATTGATATGCTAAATGATCAATTACACTCTCTGATTCAGTATCAATAGACGACCATAATAGTAAGGTAGATGTATTCATAAATTCGGCCAGCATATCGTCCCAAGTTTTAGCAAGGGGCTTAATTGGTTCCTTATCGATTGAGGACGGAAGATGATCCGCACTAGTATACTTACTATCAAGTATCATTCTTCCTCACTTCCTGCTAATAATACAGCGATTGTATTAGCTACTGCTACTCCACTTTGCGCTGCAATAGGAGTAAATACTGGCGTCGTTACTTCAACACGTTTAATTCCTGCTACATCCATAAGCATTTGCACCAATCGGCTAGGCACTATATCACGGCCTAATTTTGACTTTTGCCATATTACATAATCATTGACGGCTTTATCTGCCTTAGCTTTTACCACCGTTGCATCAGCGCCTTTTTCAATGTAATACTTAGCGTCGATGTTATATTGCGTGGTAGTAGGCGCTAATACAGTCAGCTTATCAGTCAGAGGTCTACGTTTCTTATCAGATAAATAATCCGTAATAGTCTTGAGCAATTCTTGCCCTGGAAGCCCTCCTCCTGCTAATAAGGGATAAATATTAACCTCCCCTGGACGTGGAGAAGATACTCCTACATCTGCCACAAGGTGCGATGCAGATTTTGTGAAATACTCATACGCCCCTTCAGGTCCTGCTACAGAGAACGATTCTGGAGCCTCATGAATACGTTCGCGATACGATTCGTCATCCTCTGTATCCGACCCGCCTTCAGATAAAGTTATATTGCGCATCGTATCCACGTAAGCTATAGGGTCAATGATTGTACTTATCTCGCCTGGCTTAAACCCATTGCCCCGCGCCCCGGCGATTTGTGCCTCAGCTTTTACGGAACCGCTGAGTTGTCCAGGTAAAATTACTAAGTCCTCAACAGTAGCAAAATATTCGCCACCTCCAGTAGATACCCTAGTCCCCTTTTGGATAATAACTGAGCTTGTACGTACTGCAGACAAGGTTGCCTGAAGCGTTGTTGTAGCTTTTGTTGCCTGTAACCGCTCAACGGCGGCAGGAACAGCTCCTACGTGATCTAAGTTATCTCCCTCTGCGTAGGCTAATAAATTTTGCTTTGCTGCATAATTGGCATCGTTTAATAATCGGATTATAATTTCCGAAATTACGTTTAAAAATAAAGTAACAGGGTCGCCCTCTCCCAAGGCTCGCCCTGTTATTGTTGTGTAAATATCAAATACCTTTTGTTGAACGTGTTCTTTATCTGTGTTAAAGAATTCAACATTAGGTAAATCAGATAATCTCATACAGTCACCATCACTTTCGGAATCAACGCCCCATTGTGTGTGGCGGTAAATGATATATCACTAATTTTGGCACGTGGTTCGTACCGTTTAATTTGTTGGAATATGTCATTAGATAGATGCGCTTGAGCTTGATGGATAGGCATATCAATAATACGGCCATCAATACCAAACTCCCTATCTAGTGGCACACTTCCACGAACAGTAGAAATAATCGTTTGCACATTCTGCAAAATCTCAGCAACTTCACTTTCAGGTGCTAGCGATATCCTATTGTCCGTAACTGGTTTAATTTCATACGTTACTGGCATGACTAGAACCTCCGTAATATCGTATTAACCTGATTAAATGTATTACCATATTTATTAAGAAGAGATTTTTCCTCTACGTTGTTCTTGTCCGGGTATTCTTCAAGAGTTAGAGATACCTCAATGGATTGTGTCTTACCGTAGGCATCTGTGAATAGATTATCTTCGCTCATAGACATGATAACAAAGTAGTTTTGGCTAACAGGCTTACCACCGATAATAAACGGTAATACGGCCCCTGTATCACGATACTTTCGCAACTTCTTAACAGTACTCTCCGGAGATTGTCCAAGCGATGCAGAAATAAGAATTTTACAAGTGATTTGTTCTACATCCGGCCCACTAAATTGTTTAACCGGCTTTTCTAACATCAGATTGTGCTTCTCCCATCTAGCACTACCTGAACGCGTTACGTCAGATACAGTGAGAACATTGTCTAATGCGGTATAGAATACTATATCCGCTAAATATCCGATATACATCTATACCTCCTATTTTGGTCCGGCTGTTGTAGAACCGCCAGACACTACACCACCATGCACATGATGAACTAAGGAAATACCATTAACCACTACATCACCACTACTCGCATTGATTGATAAAGTGCCACCAACATTGAGCGTCATATCTCCAGGAACAGTGAGCACACGTTTACCATTATCTGCTCCACCTGGAGTTGGATCCGCACTACTAAAGAATGTTCCAATAATGAATCCATCAGAAAAGCCACGACCAGACCGATTGGGTAGCATAATGCATAATACCTGGTCGTCAATAGCTGGCATCCAATAGTCCTTATCGTGTGCTGCACCTCGATTAATGACAGATAACGGCGCCGTTACAACACCTTCTCTATCAAGGCGTGTAACAACGGCTTTTCCTTCTTCAGGAATTGTACTTGAAACATTTCCAATGAATATCATATCTGCTAATGCAGATAATATATCAGTAGCCATTTAAACACCTCCTTACATCAATCGACGTTGAATAATTGGCCCCTAATGTATGTGTCGCTTTCGTAATTAAATAATTACCATCGAACACCCCAAAACCTTCGAGCTTAACAGTAACCGCTGCCATAACAAGAGGATTCCCAGGGAAACTAAAAGACATTGTATCCGCTTCTTTATTAGCTTCTCTAAGCTTCTTCTTAGCAAGTCTAGTTGCCTCGGCCTTGTCTTTTACCTGCTCATTAACTTCCAACACGGCAAGGTACGTATGCCCCTTACGGTCAGGATCTTCAAACGTATCCTCAATCACAGTTTTCTTATCCTTATCTGTATATTTCACATGGCATGCTCGATATACTTCTCGAGTTTTACTCTTGTACGAATAAGATATTGCCCTAGTAATGATCAAAGGCGGTTGTTCACCTTCTTTAGTTTGTACAGGTTGATATTGGCCACCTGGTCTACGAATAATGACTTTAGGCTTTACATTTTCATATTTGTAATCATCGAATATAATCAACTGTTCAGTGGATACCTTAAGAGAAAACCCCGCATCATTACATAGTTTCTGCAAAAATGCGAGGTCTGATTCAGCACTTTGAGAGGCATCTTTTAACGGTGGGTCAAAATCCGCGTCCCAAACCAATTTTAATTTATTATCGCTTGCCTTTTCGGTAGCAATCGCTTTAAGTGTTGTATCTTTCCACGATTTGTCTTTCTTTTTCTCCCGCAAGTCAGTACTACCGATAATAGCAACCCCTTTGATTTTGACTATATCCGGAAGGCTACTGCCCTCGAATTCATCAATTTCAAATTTGCCGATTGGTAATGTAAATTGTTCATCCCCTAATTTCTCCCAGGCTACTGTATTAATAGCGACTTCTAGTAATGATCCTTTTACAGGATACCAATCACCGACCCATAGACGCCCCCTATCCTCTAATGAGATAGCCACGTCATCTACAGTTCCTGAAAGGTTATCTGTGAAAGTTACATCAAGAAGGTATTTACTAATATCGTCGGTGATGTCTTTTGACTCCTTACTCCCCCAATGTTGGTAGCCGATTGTACACCATGCCCGCCGTGCTAGTTTCGTTTGTGGTGTTAAATCTTTCTTCCATTTTTGGACCTTAGCTAGGCTATTTTGTAAGCTCATGTACTATCGCCTCCATGGTGGTAAGAATTCAGGTAAGGAATCAGCAGGAACATCTGGGCATGTTAACACAACACCTGCGGAAAATATCGCCGTATTACGGTGCTTTTGATTGGCTTCTAACAATAAATTGATGTATCGTTCGTTACCATATACCTTATAGGCGATTAAGTCCCACATATCCCCTTGTATTGTTGTATAGCTAGTCATAACTCAACCTCCGTTGTCCGGTGGTATAACTGCGCATCATTTGTTCAAATTCACGCATTTTTGCATCTAATGCTGACATAATATCATCAGTTGAACCATTACCTGCGTTAATGACAGGTGCGAATGTGATTTGCACAGGCGATCCGCTATTACTACTAGCTGAAGCCTTAGGTAAGCTAGGGGCTAGAGATACAGTAGGTGCTGCAGCAGTCTGCGCTCCACTCACACCTAGCATTCGTCCAGCCGTTTGCCATAAATTCATCGCATTAGCACTACCATCAATAGGGACAATGACTTCAGGATATCCGGCTTCACCAATCAATGCAACTTCTGGAGATGTAATTACACCACCATTAGCATACGCATTACCTCCAGCGGCGGAAACACCAACTGTGAAACCTCCACTAAATTGGGCCTTAATACTTGCCCACGCCCCTGCAATTGCGTTAGATACCGCACTCGGGATTTGACTTACCCAGTTTAACACAGCATTATAGGCGTCGCTTGCCCATTGCTCTGCGGCTGCCACAAACGCCGCTCCGGCTTCTGCACAGGCACTAGGTAAGTTCACAAGGAAATTAATAACATCATTAACTAAGTTACTAATCCAAGAAGTAGCCGTAGCATACGCTTCAGAAGCAAACGAGATAACTGCCGCTACGAATTCAGCACCCAATGTAATCATGTAGGTAGGTAAATTAATTAAGAAGTTATAAATCCCATCAACCATAGCCCCAAAAGTGGTAACCGCAAAGGTATAACACTCTGTGGCGAATGATACAACGGCAGATATAACAGCAGTACCAACTTGTACCATAATTGCTGGCAATCGCAAAATAATGCCTATAATAAATCCTACGGCCATCCCAATATACGTTGGTAAGTTAAGCCATAAATTTACGTAGGCTATTACCGCCGCTTTCAATGCATTAAACACGCTTAGCCCAATTGATAATAGGCCATTTATCACAGTCTTAATTCCAGATATAATGGCGCTCCATGCAGAACTTAAAGCAGAACACACGCTATCCCATATAGAACTTAGCCCGGAACATACGCTATCCCAAACAGATGTTAAGGTAGCACAAATCGTGTCCCAGTTAGTTAATAATAGGTATATCGCTGCAATAATCGCCATTATGGCGATTACCCAAGGTCCGCCTATTAATGCGCCAGCGGCTTTAAAGGCACTCGTAGCTGTTTCTACACCTTTAAAAGCTGTAGTGATTGTAGTAATACCAGATGCCAATTTTGTAGCAGTACCATATAGTAAGGCTAATTTCAATCCGTTTGTTACTACGGCTGCAATAGCTTCCTTATTATCCTTCATGAACGTTACAACGGTTTGTAATACCGGTATCAGTGCCGGTAATATTTGCTGGGCAATCGGTATAAACGCCTGAGCCAAACCTAATGCAACCTGCGTAGCTTCCGCTTTCAGGATGTTCATCTGTAGCCATATTTCATGAAGTGATTTAGGATCTATACCAACACCCTTTATTTGTGATGCGGCCGCTTGTGCATCTGCATAGTTTTCAAATACTTTAGTAAGCTCCAGGCCTTTGGCGCCTAGCGTTTCAAGCATGAATTCTTGCCCTCGGCCCTGTGCTACCGCATTTTGATAGCCTTTAGCCATTGCGTCCAATTGTTGGTTCATAGGCAACAACTTGCCATTTGCGTCCGTTAAAGATACACCAAATTGGCTGAGGTACCCCTGCAATGCTTCAGCACTTTTACCACCACCGGCCAAAGTCTTATCCATTTTGGCAAAAGATTTAGCAGCTACCTCTACATCCACACCGCTTAAAGTCATAATCTTCTTAAATTGCGACGTCTCAGCAGTTGTCATATGTAGTTTATTGGACAATTGGTATAGCGCCTCACCCGCGTTTACAACGTTATCTATAATTGCACCAATTCCAAAGCCCCCTGCTGCAACCATGGCGAAATTTGCAAGCTTTCCAGTAACGCCACTTACTGCGGCACTTGCACCTTGCGCGGCTGATGCTGCTCCTGCTAAAGGGCTTGCACCTCCCATTTTGCTGATTGCATTTTGATGCGCAGTCTGACTTGCAATATTAGACCTCAACTGGGCCTGTCTTTGTAACATAGAATTCAGTTTTTGCTCAGCGGCAATAGCCGCATTCCTGTCACTAACATTCCCCGACTTTTGTGAGATAGCTTGCAGTTTTCTGTATTGTGCCTGTTGGTCCTTGATTGCGTTTGATAGTTTGTTGAGTTCCTGAGATGCTTTTGATACAGAGGAAGATAACCCGCCGTCGAGTTTACCTTTAATGGCAATCGCCATTTCTAAGACTTTATTGGCCATTATTTTCTCCCTTTCATCGCTTTATTCTCACGCTCGATACCATCACTAATGAGCTGAACGTGGACTATGAACTCATCCACGTCTAGCTCTCGAATAAAGTAATCCATTGACGTGCTTGTGTATTTACTACACGTAATCGCACACCCTGTAAAATACCTTTCTAGGTCAGTTATTTTTCGGAATTGAGCAAAAAATTCTGTACCTCTAAGCACACTCTAGTAAAATCAGCAGCTGGAAGACTATAAATATCATCCACTTTACAACCGCATGCAGCAGCTGCTACATGTGCTTGATACGTCATGGATAATGCAGGAACTGTGATAGTTCTATCTTCATTCTTTGCAGACTTCTCACATTTAATTAATGTATAACCGCTGATTCCTTCAAATTGTAAAGAATGACCTGCTTTTACTAATTCAATACCAGTTGTTTCGTTCATAGTACTTTGTTTACTCATTAGTGATCGTCCTTTCTACAGACTAAATACCGAGTGCAGCACGAACATCGCCAAGGAAGTCCGTACCATCAGAAATAGAATCCTTATATGCGTATTTATCGATTTCACGAACTACCTTGCCGTTTTGTTCTAGTTTCAAATATGTGGTTTCGATTGTGTTCGTTGCATCAATAGTATTGCCAGATTCATATGTGCCGTTTTCTTTAGATTTAGCACGGCCACGAATAACAGCACGTGTAGGCACAATTACATATTTATCTTTACCGCTATCCCAACATTGGATAGCACCGCGTACTTCTAAGCGCACGCCACGGCCACCTGTAAGGCGGTGTGTAGTTTCTGTTGGAGTGTTCCAAGTAAGTTTAGTTTCCATAGAAGAGTAGTGCCCAATAACTGGCGCTTCTACTTCACCTGCTATGCCCACACCTTTTACAGTTTGAGTCATTACAGATTCACTAGGTAATTCTACTTTGGCAACACCTAAACAGTTGTCAGAACCTTCTTCATATACACGGAAGTCATTAAGTACTTCCGGCACTTGGTTGATAGATGCCATGATTAATTACCCCTTTCTATACTGTTTGAAATAATGTTTTGAAATAGGAAACATCGTATTCAGAAATACTTTCAATTTCTTGCGCTGGAATCGGAGGCGTACGGTATTTATGGAAGCGAATAATACCATTCAACAAGTCTGTTGTAGGGTTTTCTGCTTCTTTAAATTCAATACGACCGCCCAAAATAAAGCCACGAGAAGTAAGACCGTTAAGACGGATTGTTTCACTATCAAGAATTGTTTTGATATTACGTGGCAAAATAGGCATATCCACTTTTTGCCAATACGTTAAGATGAATGTTTGGTCATCCCAATCATTGAAACGACGTACACAAATGAATGTATCCTTAACATCAGTTGTGCCTGGATATGCACCTGTATAGTTGCCCCAAGATACCCAACCGTTGATGTTAACGGCCGTCATAATACCTTGAGAGTTCAATAAGTTCGCTTGAGAATGCGTAAGCATAACTTCCTTGCCATTAGCCAAACATAAACCTGTGATGTTCATAGATTTATTAGAAGGGGATAGCGTAGGAATATCGCTATTAGACGCATCGCATTTACCCATAATGCCCATAATGTGTGTAGACATATGGAACACATAGTCGCCATTACGAACTTTTGGCCAACATACGACTTCGGATTCGCCTGTATAGCTATTACCTTTCTTCCATTCATAAGCATCAGTGTATTTAACAACTTGCGTAGTATCGATATCAACTAATGTTGTCGCTCTAAATAAGTTGTTAATAACACGAGATTTTGCCTTCATAACGGATGCTACTGTAGGATTTTGAGAGAAACCCGGTGCAGCAATAAGCCCTGGCACAATGCCGAAATGATGATAGATTGTATCAATCAATTCAAAGCCTGTTGCCTTTTCGTTACTATCCACCCCGCCGATTACATTTCTATAATCAAAGTTTTCTACATCAAGTTCATCATAAGTAAGGTTTAAGGTAGTAGCTGTATCAAACTTTCCACCTTTTACAACAGAGATAACCAATTGATTTTTGTCATCAAATGCTGCCGTGTAATCTGTGTTAGCTACACCTGTTTGGCCAGCACTAGATACTTTTAATGTATTAAGCAATACTGCTGCTTTTACTACACATTTCTTTTCTGCCAATGTAGCAGTTGTTGTAGTGGATTTCTTATGCTTAGCAGGATCCAATACATTAACAAATACGATTGGAGCTACACCATACAATTTGAATTGTGCGTACATCGCTTCACATAATGTGAAATGCGCCCAATCTTCAGAGTAGCCAAGTTGTTGAACAGCTTCTTCCCAGCTGTAGCAGATGATTGGCTTATTGACTACCGCACTAGGGTCTTCTGTAAGGTGTACAGGTGCAGTACCGAACACAACAGGAAGGCCGGCAGTAGTTTGGACAGGAGCAATTACAGAGGTAGCTTGCTCACTTGTTTTGACGCCATGATAAAAGGCCATTTACTTCACTCCTTTATAATTCTTCAATGCGTTTACATAGAATACATTTAATTGCGTACCTTGTGTTTTAACATCAATCATTGCCTGATTAAGCTCGTCTAAAGGCACGAATAAATGCATAAAAATAGGGTCTTCTGCTTCCGGCAGTGGTGCACCGTCGCTAAATACCATGAATTGGTTTAGCCGGCTACTGCGGAACGAAGGCCCAACATATACAACAGGGTTCATTGTTGTCTCCTATTCAATTGCTTTGTTATACGCGAATATCTTATTTAGATTCCTACGAATAACAGGAATATACACTTCAAATTCAAGATACCCAACCCATTGAGGGTATGGTTGATCATCAGGAATCGTTGTATTAATGGTATTCTCCTTAATTTCATATTTAAGTGCTACCGGATTATCAGATAACAACCGCTCACGCACTACCTCTAATAGGTGATATAGTCCGACATGGCCTTCAGTTAAGGCTTCATCATAAGTAGTTACCAATACAGTAATACCTACCGTCGAAATATCTGCATCACTAACAGAGTACGGATGCACTACTACGGCCGGGCATAATTTGCGCTTGTCTTCATTCTTATCCACTCTTGGTAAGAAACCGCTCCATACTCGAATAGGTCTTTCGGTAACATCACTGTTTTCATTCAGCTTTCGTAACTCATTCATGAGATATTTAGCAATACCATCTGATACATCTAATGGCGTCATTAGTTACCTCCTAACGCGCGCTCTAATTCGTGATATAAGCGCTTTTCATACATTTCCATGCCTTCCTTTTGCATGGCATTCATAACAGTTTCATTACCAAACATTTGCGGTAAGGCTGGCCCATATATTCCCTTTAACGGATATCTGTCCTTGCCTTGGCGTTTCATAAAGATACCTGATGCACTAACAAAGCCGTTTGGTACCTTTGTTTCTGTACCTTTTTTAATCGATACAAACACACCTTTTCGCTTAAGTGATTTAATTTTGAAGTACTTTTGAGCGCTAGTATATCCACCTTTGATACGCATTTCTGTGCCATCATTCAATTTATTGATAGATACACCGGACTTTACAACCGATACACCTTTGATAGCATAGATATTGCGTAGTGCTTGCGTACCTGCTTTTCTTGCCGTTGTTGCTGCACGCTTTGATGCGGCTTGGCAGACACGTCGAACTCTATCTTCTTTTAATGTTTCCAGTGCTTTTTCAATTGTTGCCACTGCACTTTTATCAAGTTCTAGCTCAACCATCCGTCAACACCGCCTCTAGCTTCTGCTCTTAATTCAATGGATACTAACCCATCTTCTTCCATTGCACTTTGAACGACGTACACATCGCCATCTAATCGGAATACGTTTCCCTGTGATGGAATTTCAGGGATGTCTGTTAATTTGCAATGCACAAATACAGACACCCCGTGCAATCCGTCATTTGATACGTGAGAGCCATTCGATAGGAATGACTCCCTCGCCGTTGGCGATTGAATAACCGCTTTAGCTACTGTGCCGTTTAGATTATGCCCTTCGGCGAATTCGTCTTCATTGAGGAATACATCGTCAATATCGCTTTCTAGGTAATCTCTAAATCGCATTATTTTTTCACCGTAACTTCCGCATCAACTTCAGGTAATTCCATTTCTTCTTCCGGTTCATCTGGAACGACTTCCAATGGTTCCGGTACTTCAACAGGATCATCTTCAGCAGATTCAAACTTTTCAGATTCAAGTAAGGACAATGCAATCGCTTTCTTTTTGATGTCGACTACTTCGCCTTTGCCATACATCTCGCCTTCATGTGCTAAATAACCCTTTAATACTCTAATTTTCATAAGTAGGTTACCCCCTATTTAGTCTTAATAGTAGCCCAATCGTCGATAGTTTCAGGAATCAATACGCAACGGGAATATACAGACAATGTTAATTCTTGTGTAGCTTTATTAGCATAGTAATAAGGTACATAAATACCTGCATATGTTGTGAATTGGTTGTCATCGTTAAGCAATGTTACTGCTGCATGTTGTTGACGGCCACGACCAGGTACACCTAATACTGCAGCATCATCACCGATAAAGGATTTTACCTTGCCTTCATCATCTTGATATGTTTCAAGATATGCGTACACATCAATGTTTAAGGACATGATACGACCAACATATCGAACTTGTGGAGATAAGTATTCAGGAGCAAAGTTAAACATTGTCATGTTTTCACGATTAGGAATGGCCAACATCTTGTTGATAGATGCGTTATCAAGAATATATTTTTCAACATTCTTACCGACAACTAATACAGTTGGTACAATTCCTGCATTTTCCTGAATTTTTTCGGACGCCATTTTCAAGTCGCCATAAATATCGGCACCAGCTTGGTCCCATGCAGTAGTAGGTGTGATGTCTTGTTCAAATTCAAAATCAATTTCATCAGTTAGAACAGTCGCGCCATCATCAGCATAACCTTCGATTTTGCATTTACCAGTGGTAAGCAAATCGGCCGCCATTTTGTTTTTACGATTGATGATTGTGCCTTGCAAATAAGACAAATCTTCAGCTTGCATTTGTGCCGCACGTTGCGCAGGTGTCATTGTAGATACAATATTTTCCGCAAATGCACGTTGGTCGAGTTGCTCAGGATCAATTACTGTACGAGGGCCCATCATAGGCGCTTCATATAAAGCAATTTTAGAGCCGGCACGTTTAACATTTACACCAGATGCGCCACGAGATACAAAAGGTGCTAGAGTGCGACCACGTTTACGAGTTTCTACTGCGATTTTTTTAGAAGTTGCAACTGCTGGAACTTGTGGGAAGAAAGTATCAAGCAAGAAACTTGCCGGAGTTTTCATTCGTTCTACAGCTTGCATTAAAGATAACGTATCTTTGAAATCAATTGCCATTATATAGTTCCCCCTATTTAATGCTAGTTAAGAATAAGTGAGCGTCTTTAAAGTCCGCTTCATGTTCATTAATTTTGTAAGCTTTGTCAACTACCAATACTTCACGATTAAAGCGACCGGAGACATATACAGTCACTACATTGTGATCAGTAGTTGTAGTAGTATCAGCTACCACGATGCCCGCAGGTTTACCGCTTGCAATTTTTTGGAATGTGCCAGCGTTATTTTCAAGAACTTGGCCACGTTTGTACTCACCAACTGCTGCTTTTACATTTTGAGTTAATACAGGCACACCGCCACCACCTAATAAGTAGTCAGCTGCGACGCCATTTACTTGTTCGAAATACGCCATTATTTACCGCCTTTCTTAGCATTTGCAAATGCTACAACTTCATCAATTGCACTAGCTTTAGCTACTGCATCATTGGTTTCTGGTGTAGATGCACCTTGAGGTACCACTTCATCCGCACCGGATTCCATTTGATCGATAACCAATTGTCGAATTTGGTCGACTACTTTGTTATCAGTTACAGGAATATCGGATACGGCGGAGATGAAAGGTGTTACTTCATCTACAGTTTTACCTTCTTTAACAGCCACATCTACTAAACGATTGATAACTTCATTGTTCCCTTTTAGTGCATTTAAGGTTTCAACGCGTTCACGTTCTGCTGTTACTGCTGCATTTTCCGCAGGTTCGTTTGTAGAAATACCGAGCAAACCTTTTAAGCTTGCCATGAATTGGTTTTCAGTCATAGGTTTCTCCTTATGTTTTAAAAATTGTTTGATTTTGGCTTCATTTTTGGCCGAATATTTGCAAGATACTTTGTTAACGATAACCATCCCGTCATTCATAACAGCCTTATCAGTAATCGCCGTGTCTACTTCATCAATTAGGCCGTAGGACTTCGCCTCGTCCGCTGTAAGCCACGTTTCGTCATCCATAAGTGTATTTATCTGCTCAGGCGTCAAAACATCGCTACGACTTAGATAAACATTTGCAATGGTTTGTTTAACGCTTTCCAAATAATTTGCCATTTTAGTTAGTCCATCCGCGTCAAAGCTGTCGCCTAAAAATATAGATGGATTGTGAATCATGTACAGAGCATTGCTTGGCATGATTACCTTATCAGCCGCACAGGCAATAATTGTAGCTGCACTCGCGCATAAGCCATCAATGTGCGCTGTTACTTTTCCAGCATAGGCTTTGATCATATTGTGGATAGCTTGTGCCGCGAATACGTCACCACCCCCAGAGTTGATACGCATTGTTAAGGCATTGCCATTACAACTAGCCAAATCACTTGCAAATTCACGAGGTGTAATTTCATCGCCCCTCCAAGAAGTCTCAGAAATATCACCATACAAAATCAATTCAGATTGATTAGTACCATCTTGATTTACAAAATTTTTAACAGACCAAAATTTATTCATCCTCTTCACCTCCTTTCGTTGTAGATTTAGAGCCAACGGAAGGATTTACCGCATCAGCTAGCCCCATGCCATATTTCTCCATAAGTTGTTTCTCAAATGCAAGTTGTGCAATGTTTTCTTCAAGGTCCGTCCCTGTCATTTCAGCTGCTTCACGTTCGCGAGTGGAAACTCCATTTTCAACGCGAAGTGTACTACCATTCATATCCTTAACTGGGTCAAGGATGGACATAGTCGGTCCAAACCAATCAGCATTGCACCATGCTTTTCGAATTAATGGATCATCAAAGAAACCAGGCGCCTCTATTCGTCCAGTCGCTACAGCTTCCATTAGCCAAACCTCATAGATAGGCTGACAGAAATCACGAGCGAACCACTTACGACGTAGTTTATATTCTTCCCAAGCCTGTAACATTGCTGCACGGCTTGCAGAATAGGAGGAGTTGAAGTTCTTCATCAATACTTCGTAAGGCTGGTTAAGTGCAGCACCTACTTGTTTGATAAGTTGGGTACTAAATACTTCAAAAGTAGATTGGGCGTTGGAGGCATCCACACTCTTTACATCCACACCTTTCGGTAAGGCATTTAATGTGCCAGGCCCTAAGTTATACTCTGATACATCAACTACTGGTTCTGTTGGATCATCAACGCCATTATCGGCCAACATATCATTTAACGACCCTGAATTAGTAACTGCTTCTGTAAAGAATAGTGCGAAGTACGATTTAATAATGGCAGATGTAAGCTCTGCATTTGTGTACCGATAAACTTGCTTCAATGTTTCAATGACAGGAGCTAAATAAGGAACCCCTCTATACTGCTCCGGTCTAGTATCATTACTAATTTGAAGTACATTAGGAATACTTGTACGCTTTCCGTATGCCTCAACCCTTGCCCACGTAGTTAACAGGTTTGAAACCGGTTCGCCGGGTACTTGATTAGACACCCAGTAAGCTACAATTGCACCGTCGGTATCAATTTCCACACCATTCAATATGCGATTCCCGTTATCTGAATTAAGTGCTTCAACTCCAGTTGGGTCGCTTGTAGCATACGTTGAAGTGGTGAGCGGGTTGCTTACTCTATTCCCTTCAATTAATTGAAGCCGCAATGTATACGGCATATCTGGTGTTGTTGGCTTACGTCTAAACACTGCGAAACTATCACCATCAGTAAGATATCCTTGATACGCTATGCTTTGCATATCATATAAATTGTTCTTGCGGTAAATATCACAGTCTTTTGAGTCTGCCCATAAGTCGAATTCTGCGCGCACCTTACGTGCCCACGCTCTGGCGTCCTCCGCAGATATTCCCAAGATTTGAAATTTAGGTCTAGGGAATACATTGAGGCCTGCACCAACGGTATGGGTAGTACTCGTGTTGATTGCAGCTGTGCCGACTGGTGTATTTATGGCTAAATCTGCAGATCTATCCCGCAAAGTTGATAGATTCGCACCGATATCGGCCTTATAACCTAGTTTTTTAGGGTTATATCCCTTTAAAGATTTATTATTATGAGAGGCTCCGCCCTCACTATATCCGCTATTTTTAGCCCTCGGAGTGCCTGTTTTAGCGCTAAATTTCTTATTTTTTCTTGCCATTTTGCCCTCCTAATCTCTAAAAACAACACGTTTTGACCGGTTTCCTCGTCCATTATCTGTATCCATACCCGGTAATTTAGCGCCTCTTGCCACTAAATCATCAATCATTTTTCTTACTTCTGCTAAATTTGCTCTCGTAAGAGTCCGATTTCCTATGGTATAGCTTTGTCCAGTCAATATCGCTTCCTCAGCTTTGACGTACCATTCTAATCGCACGTCAATTAGTCTTGGCTTTCTTGAATAACTAGTTGCCATACATCCTCCTAAATATCTGCTACCTTACTAGCTCTACGAACGCGTTTCCTCATTGGTTTCTTCCGCGGATTAGTCACTGTTGTAGTAGAATGGCCTCCGCCTTTGACTACTTCCGCCAATCTATCCCAATCAGGATGGATTGAGTTCATACAAGCTAAGTTGTATACGCGTAAGTCCAAAGGTTCGTTACGAACTCCTGCAGTAGGTTCCCATATCTCATGAATAACGCCCTTACGTTTTACTTTCTTTTTGTGTTCTGAAATAATCCCCTTGAAGTACAGTTCGTCGTACCCTCTTGTTCCTAAGAATTCTTCATCTAACGGAAAATGAAAGTACTTAGCACCAGGTTCATCGATGGCTAACCGGTTCATTACCTGTTGTTTCCCATCGTCAACACCTAGCATTACAAGAGGAATCTTACTTCCTGAAGCTTTACCAATCTTATAATTTAACGGTATACCAGGTGTTCCGGCCGTACCTTTGATGGCAAATCGTTGCTTGCTGAAGTTCTTTTCACAATATTCATATACTTTGGAAGTGTAGTGACCGCCTGAGTCAATGAAAGCACGCGCTACTTTAAGGCCTGTGCCGTTCTTAAATCGGTATACCTTATCAAGCACCGCATCAAGTGCATCCCATGTTGCTTTATTATCAGGCTGACCTAAGATAACGCCCTTACAGATGCCCCAACATTCTTCACCATATCCCCAACCAGTGATTTCATACTCTAACCGATTGTCTTGTGTATCAACGGCACCTGTTAGCAGTAATACACCATCAGGAAGGTCTGCGCCGTACTTTTCACGGCGCCTAATGAATTGTTGATAGTCTTCAAAGGCACCTTGCTGTGCGTATGACTCACCGAAACGTGTATTCATAACTACCTTTTCACGAGTAGGGTCTCCTTTAGCCTCTAGCCATTCCCTCATGATGTCATTCCAGGTTAACCAAGGAGACGTGAATCCATTTACAAAAAAACTGCGTATGCCATTATGCAACGCAGCAGGGTTTTTCGATATGTACTTCTGAGGAACTTTCCGCATTTCGTCTTCAGAGAATGTAGATCCGCAATCAGGGCACCGCCATTTCACATCGCTAACTATAACAATTTTCCGACCTTTGGCATCCTTGTGTTCCTCAGTTTCGCATTCCATCGCAGCATGTCGTATCAAATGGTACTCACCACAATTAGGGCACTCATGTTGCCACTCTTCTTGCGTACCTGCTTGATACTCTACATCGATTCGTGAGCTACCTTCATTCGTTGGCGTAGAGAATAATCCCATTACCCTATTCCAGAACGTTGTCATACGTTTGGCAGCAAGGTCTACTGGATCACCTTCTGTGCCAGCGCTATCAGGGAAGCGGTCAACTTCGTCCGCAAGTAACACACGCACAGGACGTGATGCCAAACCTGCAGGACTGTTCGCCCCACACATGATAAGACGTCCACCCGGGAAGAGTTTAGATAAGATTGTATTCTTTCCATCTCTTGTCTTGGCGCCGTCCTCTGATTTCGTTTCGTAGAATACTTGTGATAGTACTTTCGTATCACGGATCATCGGAGAGATACGAGACTTTGAATAATCTTGAGCCAATTCAATAGTCGGTTGAATCATCATGACTGCACACGGGTCAAGATGAGCGTATCGCCCTAGGACATTATTCATTATGTCCGACTTCCCGACCTGTGACGCTGACTTAACAACTACTCGATTGATACCAGGTTGCGTGAATGCATCCATTATCTCTTTTTGATAGGGGGCTCTACTCGTTTTCCACCGCCCTGGTTCGGCAGAAAGTCCTTGTGATAGCATGCGATAATCGTCAGCCCATTGACTAACACTGGTTTTTGGTAGTGGTTTCAGGCCCATTTTAGAAACATATTGCCACAATTCTTTTGCCGTTTTCATGCTATCACCTCCTTTTTTGCATTAAAAAAGCGCCTAATTTGGCGCTTTATCATCGTCTAATTCATCACTATCCATGAATAATGACGGCGTATATTCACTTAATTCGGACAATTTGTCCTCAATCTCTTGAGTTAACAGATTATATGCTTCCTCTTTTGTTATATTTTGTAACTGTGGTGCCAATTTAGTTGGCAATCCTAACAATTGTGTACGCAAATTGACAAGCATTTCAGTCATAACCTGTTCTACAGTATCTGCTGAGTACACCTCGCCGTTCATTTTGGCTAGTTTCAACTCAGCAATCTTGCGTTTTGCGCGTTCATTCTTGGCCTTTTCAACCTCGAATACCGCATCATCGGAACTACTTACCTCTTCAACAGAGGATTGCCCCTTATATTTGACATAATTGATAACGGATTTGATAACCAGGATATTATTCTTTTCATCGGTAGCTAAAACCCCTTCTTGGAGCAGTTGTGAAACACGTTGGCGCGAGAGTCCAAGTGCTTTTGCCAGGTTTGACTGCGAGGCCGTTGCCGTTTTCAAATCATCTGTAATTTTCACTTATCAATCAGCCTCCTTTCATTACCTGTATCACTAGCAAGGTCATAAAAAAATTAAAATCTAGGCAATTTTTGGGGTCTCGGCCACCGCACGCTTTCAATTTTCCCCAGAAGAACCTACAAAAAATTTACTCAAAAATTCAACGAAACGTGTAATATTTTAAATTTATTTTTTATTATTTAGCGCGGGTACTGCCCCAAAAACTATCTTAATACATCACGGCTGTTTCTCTTAAATCGGCCGTGCGAACGAGTGCATAATCCACAATTACTTTTGTGTGCGTGGTCATGTGTGATATACGTTTGACACAGGCCGTCGTATTCAATTAGTTGTGCATTGCAAACGCCGTTTTTATTATTCAGGCATTTACGTTTAATACATTTGACTTCTGTGCTCATATCTTCTCACCTTTAATACTTTGTACGCTCAAATCCGATGACTAGTTGGTTGTTGTTAGGCTATATAGTTATTGGAGGACTACTAGTTCTAGTCATCAGATGTCAGCGTACAACGATACAGGGCAAGCTCATAATGTATAAGCTTAGTATTATTCTGTGGACAAATTCGGCTCGCCCTGGTTTCATTGTGCGGTAAATTTCATTTTTACATATTCCCTCTCCTTAGCTTACGCGATCGCCTACATCATAAATACGGGCCCCTGTATTTACAATGCTACATACAACAAAAAGCACGGTCGTTATCACCGTGCTTTTTGCCGAGTTGTGTATAAGAGAGGATTTGTGTTAGATGACTAATGACACCTTTCACAACTACATTATACTATGTCAAGTCGGTTCATTTAAGTCCAAAATACTCCAAAGTACTCCAAAGTACTCCACTATGAAAGAAGTTCCCCTAATTCGTTCAACGCTTTATTTTTTAAATTGAAGTAACTACTTTTTTCGTAATATATCATCGCTTGTACTTTCTTAGGAAAAGCCCCGTTTATGTATTCTTGCGACAATATAATACGCCCTGGTATACATTCTATCTTTTCAATTAAAGCCCTTGCTTCTTCCCTTTTAGCAATAAGCTTTGCTATCTCCCGTTTTTTTGCATCTACCGTATCAACAAGTCTAGCCACATCACCTTCTAGCCCTACGGGAGTCCCTCCGCCCGATACTCTGTCTTTGGAATAATCAATTGCCGATAAGGTGATGATATCATACTGCAGTTTACGAATATCCTGCCGGAGTGATTGAATACGTATGGCTATCAGTTTAATATCTTGCAGATACGTCGATGCCTTTTCTTTATAGTCACTCATGCTGCATTACCTCATTGATGTACCGGTCTAAATACCATCGTGCTTTTTTTAAGTCTTCGAGTTTATCGCCCTTATGCCCTGCTCGTGCGATGTACTTGATAACATTACCTAGATGATATGGAAGTTGTTGATCCTCGATAAAGTCAATAACCTCAATCTTACCCCGTGTGTAGTGCGAAGGATGATTGATGACATCTTCTTCAACGACCTTAACTTCAGGCTCCTCAAGCGTATTGGCTACCATATTTGCAAGAATCACGTCTTCTTCTTTTCTCTTAGCTGCCATATTCGCAAGAGTCTCGTCTACTTTCTTCTTAGGTACCTTCGAATACTTAGGTAGACACTCCGGACAGTATTTAGGCCAACGACCTTGCGCCTTTTCTTTTTTGTGTGTAAAGGTTACGCCGCATCCCTCACAGGTTAACTCTTTACTAACGCCTGCGCCAGGAGGTGTCATAACTTTCTCACACTCAGGGCAATAATCCTCGTGTGTGCTTACTGTAAATGTGTCCCCGCATCGTCTACATTTCTTTTGCATATCTCTACTCCTTATACAATTCTTTACGATATTTAATAGCTTCTAATAGGGCATCTTGCCCTGCTTCTTTACGTTCTAAGGCTTTCATGACTTGCTCGTCCATCGTGCCCTTTGTTACCAGGTGGTGGATAATCACAGGTTGTGTTTGCCCCTGTCTATGAAGTCGTGCATTCGCTTGTTGGTACTGTTCAAGGCTCCATGTTAGCCCATACCATACGATGATATTACCTCCGGCTTGTAAGTTTAAACCGTACCCCGCTGATGCGGGATGCGCCAATAACATTTGGATTTTGCCTTTATTCCAGTTGGCCACATCGTCATCGGTCTTTAATTCGACGGCTTTAGGGAAAGCATCTTTAATTGCTTGAAGATCATGTTTGAAGTTGTAGAACACTAATATAGGTTTCCCTTCATTCGTTTCTACTAATTCCTTTAACCTCTCTACTTTCTCGTTGTGTACAACTACGATATTTCCTTCGTCATTATAGATAGAACCGTTGGCCAGTTGTAATAATTTGCCGGCTAAGGACGCAGCATTTAAGGCGCTCACATCGTCATCACTTGCTAAGCTAAGCACGTGCTCACGTTCCATCTGTTTATAGAGTTCCCATTCTTTAGGGCTCATCTCTACTGTGATAACGTTTTCGATACGTTCAGGTAGTGCCAGATAGTCCTTGGCTTTTAGGCTCATGCAGATGTCTTGCATCTTGCTGAATATCGCCTTATCACCACCTGGTAGTAATCGGTAGCTATACACGACGTGCCCGTTTGTTTTGTCCGGGGTAAAATACCTGGTGCGATATTCAGTAATCGTCTTACCTAATCGTTCGCCGCCATCTAAGAGATACATTTGCGCCCAAATATCAAGTAAGGTATTTGGTGCCGGTGTACCTGTTAGTATGACGATACGCTTAAACAGTGGACGGAGTTTTCGTATCGCCTTAAACCGTTTAGCCTGTGGGTTCTTAAACGAAGAACTCTCATCGATCACTAACATATCGAATGGGAACGATTTTTTCTTATGATAGTACTCATATAGCCATTGCACGTTTTCACGATTTATCACATAAACGTCAGATTCGCTCTCTAAGGACTGTATACGTTCCTTCTCGGAACCTAACACCTTAGCCACCGTTAAACGTCTTGTAGCACTCCATTTTTGCGATTCTTGGGCCCATGTAGATTCTGCTACCTTCTTAGGTGCAATGAGTAACACTTTTTTAATATCAAAGTAATCATACATAAGCCGTTCAATCGCAATAAGGGTAGATATGGTTTTACCTAACCCCATATCCAGTAACAATCCGTAGTGAGTATTGTCAATGATTCGTTGTATTGCAATGCTTTGATACTCGTGTGGATGAAAGTCCATGTATCGCCCTTTCCATATCTTCAACAAATAACTTGGCATCAGACATCCCGGTTACCACAAACACCAAAGCGCCTTGCTTTCGTAATCGTGAAATCTGTACTCGTTGGTTAGCCATTAGCTTACCGTTCGTATCTTTTAATTCGACGAATACAACACTGCCTCCAGGAAGTACAATAATCCGATCCGGCACACCATCATTTCCAGGTGACACGAATTTCATATATATACACCCCATTTTTTTGAGTTGATTTCCTAACCAACGTTCGATATCTTTTTCTATCGTTCTCACCTCGTTCTCAATAAAAAATCGGCAACAGGCCTCAGCCCATATAAAATCTGGCTTCATCGGTGTTGTGTTGCCGATGTTGGCGTTTTTTTTCTCATATATATATATACGCGTATTTGCGTTTTTTACGTGTATACGTATACAAGCACTTATTCATATATTTATTATTTTTAATTAATAGTAAATAATTGGCAACATAGGCAACAAATTGCATTTAAGATAGATAACAACTACGCCACACGTGTTGCCGATTTTGTTGCCACACGTGTTGCCGTTGCCAATTTTTTAGGATATATTAAAGTTTATCGATGTATAGGCGTGTATAAAAATTATTTCGATAAATATCAATATATAAAAATTAGCTAATCGGCAACAAAAATCGGCAACACGATTATTTACGATTTTTAGATATCGTTTTAGCCTTGTTTTGGAGTGTGCTCGTGTCTCTAACAAACGCTCTTTGAACGCCATATAATTTGCCAAAACGCATCTTCCCAACACTCTTTGAATAAGGGCTCCACCCTTTAATAGATTGCAGAATGTCGATGATTTCTCTTGCTTTTGCGTTCTGCAGGTTCTTCCTGTCGCCCTCCATCACTTCACACCATATCTCAAGGGCACAAACCCGCTCCCGCTGCACTGAACCACAATAGTCGTCATCGCCATAATTCCGGATATACTCCCTACGATCGTAGATGTCTTTAGACTCCCAATCTTCAGGTAGTTCCATTTCGAGGTATTCCTCAATGAGTCCTACGAGTTCACCGCCTTCTGTATGGGATAATTGGATTCTAAGGGCCTCCTCTTCAAGTGCACCCTCTAATACGAGAGGTTCACCTTCGGACCAGTAGTGGTATGTCTCTGCCCATAATTGGTCAATTTCATCCTTTGACAAGTCCCAGGAGTTCTTAGTCTTCCGGTCTTTGTCTCCAGTAATTGGCCAAAATCGGCGGTTACCTGTACGGTCTTTAAGGAACATAAGATTATTAGTAGAACCAGCAAATACACATTGGCGAGGATACTCTTCGGTGCGTCTGCCGTAAGGTGAACGGAACCGGTCAGAGGTACGGCTGATAAAGGCTTTAACGATTTCGTTATCGTTCTTATACGTTGGTGCAAGCTCAGCAAGTTCGACTACCCAAGAACCCTGAATTTGCTCGAGGGCATCTTTGGTCTTGATATCAACTAAAGAGTTATTGAACCATTTACGACCTAACCGCTCTAAGATTAATGATTTACCGAGACCTTGTGCACCGTATAATACAATCGCCGTATCAAACTTAACGCCTGGATCCATAACACGAGCTACGGCACCGCACATCCATTTACGAGTAACTGCTCTAATATATTCGGTATCTTCGGCCCCAATATAATCGATAAATAGAGTATCGACTCTACATTCACCGTCCCAAGTTAAACCGGTTAAGTACTGGCGCACCGGATGGAATTTATTATCTTGCGTTACTTCCTGGAGTGCATCATCGATGATGCCTTTACCCTTGATAAGGTATTTCGTAGCGAAGTAATTACGTAGGCATGCATCGTCAGTATCCGTCCAATAAGGAGTTTCGTCCTTATCACGCCACGGAAGGTCGTCAATCACGACTAAGCGGTGTGCGAATTCATCAAGACGAATTTTACCTTTTAAAGAAGGGTCCTGTTTAAGTACTACTAAACAGTTGAACACATCAGATTCAGGAGTACCGTTTTTATCACGCTTTAGCTTTGACAAAAAGTCCTCGTCATCGTCCGTGATATCATCGAACTCCATATCCGCCATACGTTCCTTATCGAGCAGGATTGGTGCTGCGCCGTCTTCGTTCACAAAGTCAATCATGTCTTTGTAACTTGGAAGTTTTGTGACGCTGGTCTCATCTGCTGGGTCCTTATCTCCGAATAAGTGGATCCGGACAAGGTCAAACGCATTAACGAGCTTACCGCTGATAGGGTCAGTTGCATGGTTGGAATAAGCGAAGGTATCGTTATCGTAAATCACTAAGCCACCTACTGAGCTACCGGCTACATACGTGTATCGGTCTTCGACCGCCGTAGGTTCATAGACTTCAGGAAGAAACTTATGTATCGCTTCCGTGATACTGTAGCAACGACAAAAAGCACCGATAAGGCCTTTTTTCTCTAATGGATTGCCTTGCTTCTTGGCCGCATCAAGACGAATTTGTGATTCCTTTTCCGATGTTGGCCAAAGGCTCGTATCTCGCCAGTCTCTGTAAGTACCTAAATACGCATCGACGGAAACGAGTGAGCCCTCGCTATGTAGGTAAACGTACTCAACATCCTTAGGATGGCTTGGCCAATACATAAGCCGTTCAGCCTGGTGCGTGGAGGGGTCGAAGAATTCAATACCGATGTTATCCGCAATCCGTCTCGAGACTGCCTGGTACTCATCCGGTGTCATAGGTCTATCGACGGGGATAATTACGCGATATCGTGGATTATCAGCCGTGTGGCTGTGCGTACTATAAAGTACGTACTCCATACCGCCTAATTCCATATCTAGGTCTACGATGAAATCTTCGCCAGGGTTATCCGCATCAAGAGTAATAAGATATCGCTCTTTAACAGCACCTCTAATCCGTCTACCTTTATTAGGAATATAGCCACCTACAAAACCGCCGACGTCTTTCTTTTGGCCTTGATCAGCCTTAGACATTTTGGCGTATTCAGCAGCCGTTTCATTCGTTACAGTAGGTTCAGCCAATTTGTTGGCCAAAGCACTCCAAGTCATTTTGTCAGACTTCCAGCTACGGGCGGAGCGACTTCTGCCCGTAGCTATGATGATATTTGTATCCATATTACATCGCTCCTCCCTTCGCAAAGTGGATGTCCCCTACATACCTAGGAACACGTAATCCGTGAGATGTTACCCACTGCGTTACAGCTCCGTTGATATCGTGGTCTTCATATACGCCACGATTGTTTTTAAGTTTAGCCTGGTGTATTTCTACGAAGTCGTCCGCATCATTAACGGGGTTAACCTCGATACACGCTACAGGCTTGTTACATTTATAGACACCTACGATAGCACACGTTTCAGCTTTTACTTTTTTGATATAGGAGCTTACACAGTTATTAAGCTGAATACCCATATCAACGATGCCATGAGTAGAACCTATCGCCATGAAGCGATAACCATCAACCATATCAGCTAACGCCATATGTGTTTTACGTTGCTGTACGATTTCGTCTTCCACCTTGTCAAACTTTTGCATTCTCGCGATGGTGTCATGTAGGCTACGCACCTGGATGCGACTAATCCATACCTCTTTACGGCGACTTCTCGATAACTCAAAATACATACTAGCTGTATCTCTGATATCGTGATAGGAAGGCGCATTTCTAATGAATAAGAACGCCTGGCGTTCGCCGTATTGATGGCTAAGGATGTTAACAAATTTACGAATGACAGATAAATCACGGTCATCACGCCATAATGGCCAAGACTGAATATAACTTGTATTATCAGAGTTATCTTTGATAACATCGACCATAGCCTTTTGATAGTCCTTGTTCTTAAATAACGTAGCCATAACTTTGATGATCTTCGTATAGAAGAACGGTCTATCGTGTAGTAACCTGCGAGACCACCGAGTGTCAGGCAAGCTGTGTACTTCAATCAGCGCTTTTACAAAAGGCTTGTTATTGGCCGTTAATGCTAATACATTACCCATCCCGATATTCTCATTAGGGAACGCCCGATTATAATAATCGTCATAGTCTCGTTTAAGGCTTTCATTGATTGCCGGTGCATCAGGGGCTTCTAGTTTCCATACTAAGTTATGAAGTAGGTTATCTAAAGCTCCGTACTTGTTAGTAACTTGTATCCCCTGCCGAATAGATTTGACTTTATAGCCCACTACCTTGGATAGTTTTTCAAAGAATACATCTTTTAATACCTTAGCAAAGCGTTTCAGTTCTTCCTGATAGTTATGCAGTCTGCAGTTTGGAGTAGCCACAATCCACAGTAAAGGTAAAAGTCCATTTCTAAATCCAGAAGGAGAGACTGTCGACGCTTCGACGACATCGCTGCGTGAACGTTTCTTAAGTACGATAGATGAAGTTCTACGTTTGAAATCGAACCGAAGAACATCAACCACATGTGACTTATATCCTTTGTAGATCATCTCTGTATCGCCATCCACATATACAGTGTCATACTCGAACTGCACATCCAAGATATTGCCTCTGTCGATTATCGATAAGTCTAATGAAATAGGAACCGTACCTCGGTAACCAACTTCGGCAGTATAACCGCTTGCCTTGATTTGCTCTCCGCACATCGGGCAGTAAAATGAATCTGCTTCAGGAACTGTCACAAGTCCAAATCCGCCGGACTTCATAGGCCACAAATTACTAAAGGAGTGTCCGCAAGCCACATGGTAGTGGCTCGCCGGAGTGTTAGGTGTTACTTGTTTGCGCCGCACTAGGTCGTACAGCTGTTGTACTTGTAGATTGAATAAGACCTTCATAAGGCGCTATCCTTTCTCTTATAACAAATCGTCTAAATCGTCTTCTTCTGCAGGTGCTTCATCAACTACAGGCAAGGCTTCTTCTACTGGTTCTTCTTTCTTCTTAGAAGCACGTTTACGCTTAGGCTTTTCTTCTGCTTTTGGTTCTTCCGTAACCGTAGCCTCTTCTACCTTTGGAGCTTCCTCAGTCTTAGGAGCCTCTGCTTTCTTGCCGTTTAATACCTTAAGACCTAAATCACAAGCAGCAATACAGCCTTCACAGTATGCCATAGCAGAGTCTTTGCGCTCACTTGCTGGCGCTTCTTTTACAAGTTCATATAAAGCGTCGATTGCTTCACGTTGTTGTTGAATTTGTTGTTTTGAGAGTTTCATACGGATTGTCCTCCTAATCCTTCATATAGTAAGGGTTCTCAAACCCTGCTGCGTTTAATATGAGCCCTTCATTCCAGGGTTCAGGTTCACACATAATATCTATAACTTCTTCTAAACTGCCTTCGCCTATTGGCGCTTCGATAACCACTTCGTCGTGGATATGGGCAACAATCTTGTAACCTGCTTTTGCTAGCCTCAACATCGCTGCTGCTAAACAATCTCTTGCCACAGCCTGTACAATGTTTTCGACGAGCTTTCCGCCATAGGTTTCAACTCTGCCCCATGTATTCTTAACCTGATCCATACCGTCATACTCAATCGATTCACTACCGAACCGGTTAAGTCCGAGCCGAGGCCTTGCATAGGCAAGTCTTCGACCGGACGGTAATTCGATGAACAGGAAGCCTTTCGATTTAAAGAATTTAATATTGCCTTGTCTAATTCGTACTGGTTCTCCTGTTCTCACTACTTGCTTTGCTGCGCTGTCTGCATCTTTCCAAAATCTCGTAATTCGTGGGCTAGCTTGTCGCCATGCTTCGATGATGCCAGGGAGTTCGCTTTCTGGAATCTCGCCTTTAGTGTCCATCGCTTTCATAGCACCTACACCGCCACCATACCCTAGCGCTAACTCGGCCACTTTACCTTTTTGTCTAAGGTGCCCGTTAACTCCGTGCTTCTCGACTGGTACGTGGAACATGCTTGATGCGGAAGCGCAATAGATATCTCCACCTTGGGCGAATACATCTTGGCGCCACTGCTCGTGAGCAAGCCAGGCGATAACACGGGCTTCAATAGCACTAAAGTCAGCTACAATGAATCGGTGCCCATCCTCTGCTACTAAAGCGGTACGTATAAGTTGCTTGATCACGTCACCAGGGTTTCCGTATAGTAGGTCTAGCATTTCTACGTCTCTACTTTTAAGTACTTCCCGAGCTGTGTCTAAGTCTTCTAGGTAGTTACGAGGGAGGTTCTGTAGTTGTACTACACGACCCGCCCAACGACCACTTCGCATAGCTCCGTAAAACTGAAGCATACCGTGGATACGACCATCTGAGCATACAGCGTTTTTCATGGCCAAGTATTTTTTGATGGAGGAGTTACCGAGCACCTGTCTATTTTGCAGTACCTTGCGAACATCAGAGGGGATATCCTGTGCTAAGAGGTTTGATACATCGTCTTTTCGCATTGTTTCTAGATCATATCCTAGTCTTGCCGTTAACCACTCTTTAAGTTGCATGGTACTGTTCGGATTCTCTAATCCTGTTAATATCTTGGATGACTCGGTAGCTTCTTCCACGATTTCGTCGTTGCAGGCAAGCGCCGCATCGACGAGTTCCATATCTACTTTCACACCTCGCCAGTTTATATCCTGGTCTAGTAACCAGTACTCATGCTCGATGGCAGGTGGCTTAAGCGAAAGTAAGCGTTTACGAATTGCCTTTTCTACTACCACGTCCTGGCGGTTGTACTCAATGTATTCCGCCCATTTTTCAGGCGCATCCTCTGGCATATTTCGTGTCTTAGGATTCGTCTTAGTTGGTTTTCGTGGTACAGAGAAGAACTGGATAAGGCGTTTACCTCTTGAATCTTTTGCTTCGCCTAATTTCAAAGCCTTAGACACATTATCGAGGCTCGCAGGTAAGCTACAGTACAAAGCTAGTACAGAGGTACATTCCCAGTTCGTGTAATCCGCATCAGGGTAATACTTTTTAAGGCATAGCATTTCAAATGCTGCGTTAAAGGCGGTCTTTGTAATTTCCTTGTTATACAAAGCGTCCACCACCCTTTCGGGTAGTGGACGCTTTGTCATATCAATTACTTCGACCGGTTCGTCATCGAAGCTATAGGCAAAGAGCAGTATTTCAAATGTCTTATCATCAACGTATCGCTGCGCCCCATATTTAATTGGGCAGTCAGAATACGTTTCCACATCAATACTGAGCTCCATATATGCCTCCTTAGATTAAATCATCATCGTCTAGGTCGCCTAAATCGTCATCCCCGAAGTCGCTAGCAGATACGTGAACACCACCTAGGCGGTCACCATCTTTAACTTTACGAACACCATTTAGACCAAAGCCTACGCCTTTCTTACCGTTAAAGTTGTAAGCGAATACAGAGAGCGCTACCTGCGCATATACACCGGAGTAGATTTCTTCTTCAATGTCGAATTGGTCCATCTTGATTTTGTCACGAGTGAATACGATAGGTTGTTTATCGCTATTCGCATTGATGAAGAACTTGCCAGCATATGTTTCAGGTTGGTCTGCTACTGCTTCGTCTGTATCACCATCGCGTAAGTTCAATTTAAGGTATGCTGCTTTACCTTCCACCTTAGCGACTGCCTTTGGGTCAGCCTTAAGGTCTTCGATAGCACGTTCAAATGCTTTGATTGTCTTCTTATCTGTTTTATCGATAATGATTTGAGAGCTGTATTTTGCTTTGCCGTCGTCGTTTTTACGAGGTTGAGCGATGTTAGCATAAGAAAGTCTTACAATTCCAGTTGTTAATTTAGCCATTGTTACGGTCTCCTTCTTTAAATGAATTATTTGTTAGCTTCTACTTCAGTCATTAATTTGTTTACGAGTGCTTCAAGTTTACTGATGCGGCTATCTTTATCTTTAGCTTCTGCCAAATAATCAGAACCTTTACCAGTTTTGAATGCTACGTTTACGGTGTATTGGTTCTCACCACCTAACGTAGCGCCAAAGCCAAGCATGATACGTTCATTAGGTCTAGCGAATACGCCGAGCGCTACTGCATTACTGTTACGGTAATGACCGTAACTTACAGCGTAGCTGACTTTGTCATTTCTGTTGAAATCGAGTGGATGCAAGCCAGCAAGTGCTGCGGAGCTTGCGCCTAATTTGTTAACACGTTGGCCAAGATTGTTGACTTTGTTGTTAATGTCATTAGCTAAGCCCAAAGAACGATTTTCTAAAGTCGTGATACGCCCTTCGTGGTTATCCGCTACCTTTTCAAGTACACGGATATCAGCTGTATTAGTAGCTACCTTTTGACCTAATGTATTAATCGCATTTGTATTACCATTGATGCGGTTAGTATTGTTGGCGATTGCAGTAGTATTACCTGCGATAGCTTGTTCATGATCGTTCACTACATCGCCGAGCATGTTCAAACCGATTGCCACATCTTTAATGTTTTGCTTGTTTTTGCTAATTTGTTTAGCGTTTGTTTCGATTTCATCAATCGCAGCGAATAGCTGGGAGCCGTTCACAGCGTCTAATGAATCAGCGGAGATTTGACCGGCGCTAACATTCGTAAGTTGGCGGTTGTACTGAGTTACTCCGCCTGCACCTGCACGGGCTTTAGAACCAAAACTTACTACGCTTGCCGGTTGTTCTCCGGCAAAGATATGGCGAGAGCCATTAATGGTGATGCCGTCAACGCCCACGGCGCTATCTGTAACGGAGTTCGTTCCGATTGCCACCGAATTCGCTTGGTCAGCAATCGTGTTGTTACCAAATGCAACGGCGTCAGTGGCTAAGGATTTGGCATGAGTACCAAATGTAAGAGCACCTTGACCATTAGATTCTGAATTAGAACCAAATACAAGTTGTTCCTTTTGGGAACCAATTTTATTGTTGTACCCAACTACAGCGGACTGCCCGCCAGCAACAGTACCGTTGTTAGCACCGATAACCACAGTATCAGCGCCTGTAACATTATTGGTTCTGCCTAATACTACAGAAGACTCGCCAGATACGAACGCTCCGTTACCGATAGCTACGCTGTCATAACTGGAAACTCTGGCTTGGTTACCGATGGCTACTGTGTACTCCACCAAACTCTCGGCATGAGAACCAAAGGCGAAGGAGTTACGACCTGCTGCAGTAGCGTTATTACCGCCTGCGAAGCCATTTTCACCAGTTACAGTATTATTTGTACCGAACGCTAACGCATTATTTGCATCGATGTTGTTTTGGAAGCCCCATACTGCGGAGCTTGTAGACGTTGCGGAGATAGTATTATCTGTACCGCCTACTGTGTTATTACTAGTTGCGCCAACTACGTTTACTGCTAACGCGGAAATTGCTAGTGCTGTTGTTAAAGTTTTATTCATCTCTTATACCTCATCTTCAAATTCATTCATCATTGTTTCAACTGTATTAATTGCTGGGCGTTTATCGCTTTCCGGTACAAGTGTAGGCTTGCCCTCCGGTTTATCGATATAGGCTTCTAAGTATTCGGCAACGCCCTTTTTACCGAGTACCTTTTGTAGATTAGTGATACCTTCGAGTTCTCGAGGCTTGAAGATTTCCTCTTCCTTGTAGCCGTTATCGAGTAACGTTTTAGCTGCAGCTTCCGGATCCGTAATTGTACGTCTTGATGTACCTTCTACTAATTTATATCCAGGCCATTGCTTTTCGCCCGATAAGGCTTTCTCGTAAGCGAAATCATACACACCTTTAATCCACTTCGTGATTAAATCTTTCATCGCTAGGATGTCAGATACTTCACTGTCAGTGAGTAATTGATTGAGCTTGCCACCATTCTTGTAGAATGTAGCAAGGCACGTATCCGCTAATGCTCGGCAGGTGTGCCGTGCTTTACAGAAATTGCAGTAATCGCAAGGCGTACATTCGCCGATACCTTCCCAGGCACGTTGTGCAATAGGTTTGATATCTTCGCCCCAATCTAGTAATTCTTCGAGCGCCATTTCATCGGTAGACTCACTATCGAGTCTTGGCTGAACGATCGTCATACGAACGGTTTTAATGTCGTACAAGTACTCGTTAACGTCGTAAGCACCTAATGCATAGAGTCTCATTTGTGTGTTTTCGACGGCACTAACAGGAACGCCTTTGCCATACTTCAGGTCAATCACTTCCAGGATGCCATCGGCTACGATTACCATGTCACCGGTGCCGAAGCCCTCAGGTACCCATCTGGAGAAGTCGAGCCGTGCTTCAATCATGGCTTCCGCATCAGAGGAACGAGCACGAGCTTCGTTTACCTTTTCTTCGCAGATGTCAACATATCGGTTAACCGCTTCTACCATTTCAGCGGAGTAGTCGTCTAGCTTAGGGGCTTTTTTGCCTTCAAGCTTATGCCGAAGAATTGCTTCTGCCAGGTCGTGTGCTACGGTACCTTCCGCAGCATAGGGCGATTGTTCATCAGGGAACATCGCTTCGAGTCTTGCCGAAGGAGTACATACTAGCCACCTGGCACTACTTGATGCACCTAGTAAGGCGTGTTTCTTAGCCACGGCTATTCACCCATTCCATAATCTGAATACGTTGTTCATCGGTAGCAGATGTTACCTTTTCAGCGCCGATACTATCTAAGAAGGCTTTGAATTCGCCTTTAGCTTTCGTTTTATCAGTAGCTTTCGCCATTACGTCTTTCACTGCTTCACGGGTTGCTTCAAGGCTCGGTACTTCTTTTTCAGGTTCTACTGTAGGCGCAGGTTCTTCTTCCTTAGGAGCTGGTGCTTCTTTAACAGGTTCAGGAGCTTCTTCTCTAACTGGTTCAGGAGTTTCCTTCTTAGCAGGTGTTTCTTCTTTAACTGGAGCACCTACAATAGATTGATATAGGTCTTTCACTTCTTGTTCTAATTCAACTGCTTTATCAACTGTGATTTTTAACTCGATCATTGTTCTATTCCCTTTCGGTTTAACTATGTGATATACTTTAAATGGATATTTTTCTATGCGCCCTTTAGCATTGCCGTGCTTTGGGGTGCTTTTTTTTGTGCCCAGGTGCTCGCACTCATCAGGAATGCAGTAATCTCTATTAGGGCACGTTGTACAGTCTCGCAATGTCCTCACCTCTTTTCACTAGGCACGTTTGGATAAACGTGTTATTCTATTTACACAAGGGTGTATGTCTTTACAGTTATCGCACACTATACGAGGCTTGCCTGTTAAGTACGACCAATTTGTGTAAGGACTTTTAATCCTTTTATTACAGAAGGAACATCGTTTATCGTTCATACTCTTTTAGCTCCTCAATCCAGTAACCAGTGAGTAACCAAAGAGTGATACCTAGTAACCCCTGGCACATACCAGTCCATAAATCAATGCGGTCTATTTCGATAGAACCGACAGTGCCTACTACTAATATGGCGGCAATAATGCGAAGCACATAAACTACTTTCATCATGTCTACTCTACTCTCCTATTCGTGCCTGGCATCGTTTGGCAAGCCAAGCATTAAACGAATCAACGTGGATAAGGCGTTTACCTCCACGCTTACCGATTTTCATGGACGGGAAGTCAAAATCTTGCGCCCATTCTCGAATAACGGCTTGTGGTACGCTAGCAAGCTCTGCAGCTTCCGCCACCGTAATACACATCTTATTCATATGCACCTCCTAGAATGCTAGAAGCACCAGGGATAACATCACGAATAAACTTATACCTGCGGACAAGCCGAGTGCTAAAATCCATAAACAACAACTAGCTAGTTCTAATAATTGTTTTTTATTCATAGCTACCTCCTATCTAATTTAGGGTTGTAGTAATCGGTTTCCCAAAAGTCGTGACTTTCGTTATCATCGACACACAACGCATAGCAGATACCAACGACTGTCGACATTTGCACTGACTTACCTTTGATAGCTCGGTTTAACGTATCCATCGAGATTTCAGCTTGTTTGATCAGTGCCGTCTTAGTCATGCCTAACTCGTTCATGCGTTCCGTAATGGATTCGCCGAACATTCTGATTACGAATTCTTTCATAACCTATCCTCCTATTTATTATTCAGCAGTTTTCGAGTAAACTCGAAAGCCTTGCCAAAAAAAATTAATCCTTTAGGTATGTGGTAAGTATTTTCTATCTTACACACCTTCGCATAGGGTATCCGGGAGCTATCTTTTTCCCACTTCGCTAAAGTTTGGGGATGAACTCCTATCTTTGTCGCGGCTTCAGCTTGGGTCAAGCCCGCGTTGACTCGTGCCGCTTCTAAAGTTACGAGATATTCTTGCATTAGATTCACCTCCTTATCGGCTCGTCGTTATTCCTTAGCTTGATTTCAGTTTAACTCGAATTAAGCCGAAAAACAAGGGTGTAAAAGTTTAAGTTTGTATATAATTTGTTTAAATTTATAGACTTTTTGTTTAATAAACTCGAATTTTTTATTGATTATCTCGAATTTATACGATAAAATAGTGATATGAGGAGTTTATAATTACTTAATTAAGAGGTGACAAAATGGCAAGGCCGGAAACAACAGACTTCGATAAAGAAATATTAAAGCAAGTCTCTATAAATTTATCTAGACTTATACGTCAAAAAGGATGGACAAAGAAAAGGCTAGCCGAAGAGTCTGAAATCAAGCCGTCTACATTATCAGGGTATTTTGGTGAGAAATACAACATCAGCCCTGGGAACTTGCAAAAATTAGCTGATACATTAGGCGTAACCAAGGGCGATATAGACCCTCGCTATAACATAGACGGCGAGCAAATAATGGATTTTCTTAACTATGTCCATAAGATGAAACCAATAGACTTATCTATCGGCAACAATGCCGAGCCCGATTCTGGGCAATACTGGTTTTACAAGAATACCGATCTGTCGTTGGCTGATATTAGACACTCCAATTCTGAGGCAATTAAAAAGGTTATAAAAAATAAGCAGCGCAAGGAGGCCCCAATCAAATCTCACCTCTCTGCTATCCAAGATATAGATATAGATTTATTACGAATAGAGGCTAAATACTCCAAAAAAGCGCTCACTAATTATATTAACTCCGCAAACGAGCTTATTAGTATCATTAGTAAATTCACCCAAAGGGAGGAGATTCGACAACTATCCTCACAAATAGAAAATTCATTAATTACGGCGGACGCTATCAAAAGAGAGTACGAGGAGCTTTATAAATCACATGAAGGAGATAATTGCTTAACGCAATCGGAAGGCCTCGCAGCTAATAATAGCGATATCTAATCACGCATTATTAGGGATTATAAAAAGGCCTCCTACCCTACTATGGGATAAGAGGCTTTGTGATAAAGTAAAAGGCCCTCACTTATAAGTGAGGGCCTATGTAGGGGGAAAATATAATTTCCTTTAATTCTTTTCTGAGAGACGAACATTCCGTTCACGATTATGTCTCTACGCATTTATTATGTTTACAAGTCGAGTATACCAAATACTTGTCATCCGTGTCAACGGAAATAGGAGGAATCAAGATTGAGAACAACTAGAAAAGGCGTGCCAATTATAAAATTACCTAGAACTTTATCTTTTAAAAATAATAATATTGTTGACTTCAATGCCTATCTATCCATCTTTGATTGGAATTTCGAAGGACCTTCTATAATCATTGACGGCCGCGCGTGTATCAGTGCCAATTATCAAGCGCTATCCCTACTCATTCAGTATCTATGGTTTTTAAAAAGCAAAGGAACCTATATATACTTTAACATTGATGGGAATACAGCATTACGAAAAATGTGGCAGCGTATCGGCGGAAGTGGTTGCTATAAAGTATTAGAAGATAGTAATGAAAACTTCAACACCGTTTACGACAAGCCTATGTTTGCCATTAGAAATCAAACAACAGACGTATCTTCGGCTATTGGCAAAATACTACAATATACTTCACAAATTGATATGGATCTCATATCCGGACACGAAGATACTTTACGGTATATTGTTTCCGAGCTATTATATAACACTTTAGAACACGGATATAATCCACAAATTCCTTCTTTACTACAATTCAACTGGTACCGTGATAAAAATCAATTATCGTTTATCGTAGCGGATTTAGGCGTGGGTATTAAACGCCACTTAGAACAAACATATCCTCCATTTTCTTCCGATACAACAGCTTTAGAAGAAGCTATAAAACCGGAAATATCGGGAACATTTGGTGCTCCAAAGGGCCCTTATAGCGCACAAAATAACGCTGGCATGGGGCTATTCTTGTCATCAAATTTAGGTAAAAAACTGGAAGCCGATACCTATATAGTTTCCGGTACAGGGCTTTTGCACATCTCCCCGACGGACATCACTTCAGACACTTTACGACGTGCGTGGCCAGGTACATTCGTCTACATGACAATAGGATTTGATAAATTTAGATCGTTTAATTTTAGTAAAGAGCTAGAAGACTTACGAGCTAGAGCAAAACAAGAAGTAGAGGCCCGCAATAATAAGCCAACAGAAGTAGAAATAACGATAGATATGAATAACTATTGTGGAGAAAATTGCGAAGTCAAATATGAAGCTATTAATAGGCGAGACAAACAGATTCTACCGGCTTTAGCAAAAGGCCAAACTGTCGTATTAGATTTTTCTAATGTTAAAACCGCCACTCACAGTTTTCTTGCGGCGTTACTGGTTACACCAATAAGAAGTGTAGGCATAAAAGCGTTTAAATTAATCAAAATAAAAGGAGCCAACCCTTCAATTAGAGCGACTATTGATTTTATATTCGATAGTTATACATCGGTCGAGTAACGAGGAGATGAATTATGGCTAAAAAACGAACCGATGGACGCTACCAGGTATCAAAGACGATAAACGGTAAGCGTAAATACTTTTATGGTACTACCAAGAAAGCTGCCATAGAAGCTATGGAGAAATACATAAATACAAATCAAGCATGTGCTAATTTCGACGATACTATTTCATTAAATACCTGGATTAATATATGGTTACAACTAAAACAAAAGACCATAACCCCTGCCACATATCAAAGCTATACAGGAATTATCAATCGCTATATCAGAGATAAAATCGGAGGCGTAAAGTTAGCCGAAATTAAACCTAATACATTACGGCATGTATTTGAATCAATGGATGGATTGTCATCAAGGACTATATCCTACACCATGACAATTCTAGGATCCATATTAGAGCAGGCGGTAAAAGATGACATTATCCCTAAAAACTATATGAAAAACATAGACCGACCAAAACAGGTTAAAGTCCGTCATATGGTAACGTTATCTGCAGATGAAGTAAAAGATTTCTTATCTAATATACCAAATACAGAACATCATGCGCTATTTAAATTAGCATTTGCAACGGGTATGCGTCGGTCTGAATTATTAGGCTTACGATGGTCGGATATCGATTTTAAGAAATCAACTATATCCATTTCACAAACAGCCCTCAAAATCGGATCTACGGCAGTTATATCCAATACAACTAAGACCACATCTTCAAAACGGATAATTGCCATTGATACGGAAACACTCCAGGAGCTTATGAAGCATAAGACGGTCATAGACAAGCGTAGAATTAAAACAATGAACTGGATTAATAATAACCTTGTATTTCCTGGCATAAAAGGCGGACCTCGCTGTCCTGATGAAGTCAGCAAGTTATGTAAGAAATACGCCAATTTAATCGGTAAGCCATCTTTTACCATGCATGGTACTAGACATACCCACGCCACTCTTCTCATTGAAAATGGGGCCAATATGAAAGCCATACAAGAACGTCTAGGGCATGCTTCATTCCAAGAAACGATGGATACCTACTCACATGTGACACCTAAAATGGAAGATGACATCGTAGAACGTATTTCTAAAATATTCTGATGTCAAAATGATGTCAAACCACGCAAGATTTTATGATGTCAAACAAAAATAAGGGCTTACAGAATTACCTGTAAGCCCTTATTTAATCAGCTTGGTGCGGTTGGAGGGACTTGAACCCTCACGAGCGTACGCTCACCACCCCCTCA
>ERZ773051.214-NODE-214-length-45728-cov-3.749568_pt1 | contig 45728 bp, 38 predicted proteins | sample MGYA00580631_ERZ773051 | MGnify/ENA primary metagenome ERZ773051 (study PRJEB29015, sample SAMEA2738137) | human oral metagenome | biome: human oral; feature: human-associated habitat; material: saliva | place: China | collected 2204 ... | reverse complement strand
TATCATGCATCCCATTGCCGTAGCACAAATTGCTTGTGAGGAAATGGGGCTGGGTTCGACAAGTATTTGTGCGGCGTTACTCCATGATGTGGTTGAAGATACTGATTACACGGTTGAAGATATTGAGAATATCTTTGGCAAAAAGATTGCTCAAATCGTTGACGGATTAACTAAAATTAGTGGTGGCATCTTTGGAGAACGAGCTTCAGCGCAAGCTGAAAACTTTAAGAAGTTGTTGCTGACAATGAGCGATGACATCCGTGTTATCCTTATTAAAATATGTGACCGATTGCATAATATGCGCACCTTAGAGTCACAACCGGCCAACAAACAATATAAGATTGCAGGCGAAACATTATATATTTATGCACCACTCGCCAATCGTTTAGGGTTAAACAAAATCAAAACTGAACTTGAAGACCTTAGTTTCCGTTACGAACACCCTGAAGAATACGCTGCTATTAAAAGCAAATTGGCCCTCACTCAAGAGAAACGTGACGAGCTTTTCGCACAGTTCACAGGACCAATCCGCGAAGCTCTTGACAAAATGGGTATCAAATACACCATCAAAGCACGTGTCAAGAGCCCTTATTCTATATGGAATAAGATGCAGAACAAACATGTAACCTTCGAGGAGATTTACGACATTTTAGCGGTCAGAATCATATTCGAACCGAAGAAAAGAGATGAAGAAATCAACGAATGTTTCAACATTTATGTCGCTATTAGCCGTATATATAAGAGCCATCCCGACCGACTTCGCGATTGGTTAAACCATCCAAAGGCGAATGGTTATCAAGCTCTTCACGTTACGTTAATGAGCAAACAAGGGCGCTGGATAGAAGTACAAATTCGCTCAGACCATATGAATGAGGTGGCCGAACAAGGATTTGCTGCTCACTGGAAATACAAAAATGGAGGCGAATATAGTGAAGATGAGGGTGAACTTAACGATTGGTTGAGTACCATTAAAGAAATTCTTGACGACCCACAGCCTGATGCTATGGACTTCCTTGATAGCATAAAGCTCAATCTTTTTGCTTCAGAGATTTTCGTATTCACCCCAAAAGGTGAGATAAAGACATTGCCAGCAGGCTGTACTGCACTTGATTTCGCATTCCAAATCCACACTTTTCTCGGCAGCCATTGCATTGGAGCAAAGGTCAATCACAAACTTGTTCCATTGAGTCATAAACTGAACAGTGGCGACCAAGTAGAGATATTAACGAGTAAAGCCCAACATGTGCAACCCTCATGGATTAGTTTTGTATCGACAGCCAAAGCCAAAGCTAAAATTCAAGCCATACTAAGACGTGACGACCGAGAGTCACAAAAGAAGGGCGAAGAACAGCTGAAAGAATGGTTGAAGCTTCATTCCATGGAATTAACTTCATCGGTTTTAGACAAACTTTGTGAAGTCTATCATGTACAGAAGCATGAAGAACTATTCAAATCTATCGGTGAAAAATCTATCATTCTTGGTGATTCAGATGCAGACGCTCTACTCGGCAAGACCAAAAAAGAATCAACTTCACTTGGATGGCTATGTACCATTCCTCCACGACAAGAAAACTACCAAAGCTAACGTTAAAAAAGTTGACACCTCTATGCTTTTTACGGTTGATAAAGACTTCAACAAACGTCAACCCGTTATCATCAGTGAAAAGACTATTGGCAATTATATATTCCCTGGATGTTGCCATCCAATCCCAGGTGACGATATTCTCGGCTATATAGATAACAATAATCACATTGAAATCCATAAACGTGCATGTCCGGTTGCAAGCCGTTTAAAATCAAGCTACGGCAACCGAATACTTGATGCAAAATGGGACATGCATCGACAAATGTTCTTTGACGCCACAATTGAAATCAAAGGAATTGACCGAAAAGGTATGCTACACGACTTAGCCGATGTTATTTCAGACAAGATGAACGTCAATATTCGAAAGATTACCATTAATAGTAACGAAGGAATCTTTGATGGAAGCATTGAGATGCGCGTGCATGATCGTGACGAAGTAAAGGAAATCATGGAGAATCTCATGGCAATAGATGATTTAAAAGAGGTACAACAAATTATGTAAGTTATTAAAATCAACTTTGATTATATAACTTAAGTCCATGCAAGTCAACATGTGTACAATATAATAATAGGACCTTTGGCTTCATAATATGATTAGCTCCCGCTACACCAATCCATCAAGTTGCTTCTTGAGCTGCTGTAATTGATCTCGCACAGAGGTAAGCATTGTCATGACATCTGCTGTTTTATCCACACCCTCTCGATTGGCATTCATAACTTTTCTGGCTGCGGAAATCTTGAAACCACGCACTTTCACAAGGTTATAAATGACCTTAATCTGCTCTATATCTTTATCAGTATATTGCCTAATCTTTGTACCATTTTGCGTTTTTGGGCGTAGTTGCGGAAACTCACCCTCCCAAAATCGCAATGTACTCTCATTGATTCCGAATTGTGCAGCGACTTCCTTTATGCTGTAATATAACTTCAGATTCTTGTTTGTATTTAAGGCCATAATTCGTGATTTTTGTTGAAACTATGCGCTATTTCTTTGCAAAGTTAGCAAATTTCTATAAACTCCACTCCACCATCTCTAAACTTTTTTGTATCTTTGCCACTGATTTTTCATCGCCGCGAAGTTTCTGTTGCATCATTGCAACAATGCAAAGGCAGAAGTTTTCCTTCAATGCGTGGAAACGAACACGATGGATAACGAGTAAAGAACACTTAAAATACAATATATTGAAGATGATGACAGCGAATGAAGTTCGTGAATCTTTCAAGAAATTCTTTGAAAGTAAGGGGCACAAGATTGTAGCTTCAGCTCCTATGGTCATTAAAGATGACCCCACGTTAATGTTTACCAATGCCGGCATGAACCAGTGGAAAGACATTATACTCGGTACAAAAGACCCGGGGAAAGACGTGAGAAGAGTAGACTCTCAAAAGTGTCTTCGTGTGAGTGGAAAGCACAATGATCTCGAAGAAGTAGGACATGATACTTACCATCACACGATGTTTGAGATGTTAGGTAACTGGAGTTTCGGAGATTATTTCAAAGAAGGTGCAATTGATTTTGCATGGGAATATCTTGTAGATGTACTCCATTTAAACCCAGAAGATCTTTATGTAACAGTATTTGAGGGTGCTCCCGAGGAAGGACTTAAACGTGATGACGAAGCTGCATCTTATTGGGCCAAGCACGTACCTGCAGACCATATTATCAATGGAAACAAGCACGACAACTTCTGGGAAATGGGAGATACTGGTCCATGTGGCCCTTGTACAGAGATTCATGTAGATTCTCGCACTCCCGAGGAGAAAGCGAAATTGCCTGGACGTGAACTCGTAAATAAAGATAATCCTCAAGTAATTGAGATTTGGAATATCGTGTTTATGCAGTTCAATCGCAAAGCAGATGGCAGTCTTGAGCCACTTCCTATGCACGTGATTGATACGGGAATGGGATTCGAACGACTTGTACGCATGCTGCAAGATAAACACAGCAACTATGATACGGATATCTTCCAACCAGTCATTAAGCAAATAGAATTACTCAGTGGAAAGAAATATGGTTTCACAACTCCAACGGGAGAGAATGGCGAAGGCAAAGACGAACAAGAGAAAATCGATATCGCCATGCGTGTGGTTGCAGACCACTTGCGTGCAGTAGCATTCTCTATTGCCGACGGACAGCTGCCGAGTAATGCCAAGGCGGGCTATGTGATTCGTCGCATTCTGCGTCGTGCGGTGCGTTATGCTTACACATTCCTTGATCAGAAAGAAGCTTTCTTATATAAACTTGTTCCTGTTTTGGTTCAGGAAATGGGCGAAGCTTATCCAGAACTTTCTGCTCAACAAGAGCTTATTTCACGTGTGATGAAGGAAGAAGAAGATTCTTTCCTGCGCACATTGGAAAAGGGAATAAATCTCCTTAACGGCGACATGGACGAACTGAAAGCTCATGGGAAAACAGAATTAGATGGCACAAGCGCCTTCCGTTTGTTTGATACTTATGGATTCCCACTCGACCTAACCGAACTGATTTGTCGTGAACATGGTTACACAGTAGACGAAAAGGGCTTCGATGAAGAAATGGCGAAGCAAAAAGCAAGAGCCAGAAACGCAGCTGCTGTGGAAAACGGTGATTGGGAAGTCGTTAGAGATGGCGAACAAGTATTTGTGGGTTACGACTACACCGAATACACTTGTCATATTCTTCGCTACCGAAAAGTTACTCAAAAGAAGAATACTTTCTACGAAATCGTACTCGATTATACCCCCTTCTATGGTGAAATGGGTGGACAAGTCGGTGATCAAGGCACATTAGTTAGCGCGAATGAAACAATTACGATTGTCGACACGAAGCGCGAGAACAATCAGAGCATCCATATCGTTAAAGAGCTTCCAAAAGATATCGAGGCCGAATTTATGGCATGTGTCGACGTGGAGAAACGCAATGGAAGCGCAGCAAATCACACCGCAACTCACCTGCTTGACTATGCGTTGAAACAAATTTTAGGCGATCATGTTGAGCAGAAAGGCTCATACGTTGATCCGACCACGCTAAGATTTGACTTCTCTCACTTCCAGAAAGTAAGTGACGAGCAACTTCGTCAGGTTGAAAGACTCGTCAACAAAATGATTCGCGAAGATTATCCGCTTGACGAGCACCGCGACACTCCGCTGGAGGAAGCTAAGGAGCTTGGCGCAGTGGCACTCTTTGGAGAGAAGTACGGAGACAAAGTCCGCGTAGTTCGTTTCGGTCCGAGTTGTGAATTCTGCGGCGGTATTCACGCGAAGAGTACCGGCCAGATTGGTTTCTTCAAAATCATCAGTGAGAGCAGTGTGGCCGCAGGCATTCGTCGCATTGAGGCCTTAACTGGTGTTGCATGCGAGGATACAATCTACGCATTGCAAGATACAATGAATGACCTCAAGTCAATGTTCAACAATGCTAAGGATTTGAAGGCAACACTGTTGAAATTCATCGGCGAGCACGATGAGATGCGCAAAGAAATCGAGAAATTCCAAGCCCAAGCCGTTGAGCGCGTTAAAGACGAGCTGCTCAAGCGCGCACAGAACGTAAACGGCGTTCAGGTGATTAAAGCTGTGCTGCCTTTAGAGCCTGCCGCAGCAAAAGACCTCGTCTTCAAACTGCGCGAGACCATAAATGAGAAACTTGTTGCTGTCATTGGAAGCACCGCAGGTAATAAGCCACTTTTGACCGTGATGTTTAGTGACGACATGGTGAAAGATCATGCGCTCAACGCCGGTAAAATTATCCGCGAGGCTGCAAAACTCATTCAAGGCGGTGGTGGCGGACAGCCCCATTATGCCCAGGCTGGTGGTAAAAACATAGAAGGCATCAGCGCAGCCGTCGATAAAGTTATTGAACTTGCAAATCTGTAATCAGATTAATATAAATCTCACAAATCAACAAAGCCTCGCATCGTGATGATGTGAGGCTTTATTATTTTCTTACGGCCGAAAAGCAAAACAATCAAGAAAAGCTTATTTTTCCTACGGCCGAAAAGCAAAAAGACCATGAAAAGAGCATTTCGCCCATAAGAGATAAGCAGAAACGAATAAAGGGCGATTTTTTTCATAAGACAAAGGCATGAAAAGACCAAACAAATCAGTATAAAACTGTGATTTTTGTCATCTCGGCAGTCTTTTCTTTAAAAATCTCGGCCGAAACACGACGCCCACGAAGACTTCTCACCTTCGGAAAGTTCATAAAATAAGCATCGCATGTGGTATACCAATTGAAGTTTTTCACACGACTGACCGTCCTAATTTCTCGGTCGATTCCACGGGCATAACGCGGATTAACCACCGAAAACAAATATTCGCCTGAGTCGAGCAACAGCGCTAACACTAAGTAGTCGCGCGACGGCTGCGGTTGAGCAGGCTTCACCCCACGCGTGGACCCTGTCACACGGATATTCCAGCCATAGCTCCGATTCAACTCATCGGCCATCCTCCTAAACACCACACCATGTGGCGCCGTGTCTTTCATGCCTAAAAAAGCTATTTTGAGATGAATCATTTCATGGAGCAAAACGTTTTGAAACTCACGTTCTGAAAGGTCATAAAAATTACTCAGCCGAATTGCAAAATCAGTGAATTTTTCACTCTTAAACAAACGTTTCACACGCTTACAAGCCATTGAACCCAAGCGCGTCCTCGACCGAGACAAAGCCAATCGGGGAAGCGGAAGTTCGCCATCAAAATATTCTTTGTTGAAGATGGCAAACCAATGTTCCATCCACAGCTTATCAACTTGCATAACGTTTTTTTGAGGAAAAACAAAAGTCAAAGCTGACTATCGAAGGCACGACACATCTTCCGATGCCGCCAATCTGTAGCCAAAGGCTTTGACTTGCCTGCAAACTAATGTTTCGCTGCAGTTAATTCGGTGAGTTTCTTCTCCACCTTCTCCGACAATACAGTACTCAGCACCACATTGCCTTTCTTATCAATGACAACCATTGCTGGAATCCATTTCACACCATATTGCTTTGCGATTGTCGACTCACGCATCTTTTTCAGCTCGCTGACAGCGGTATATTCCATGCCATACTTCTCGATTGCCTTTTCCCAATTGGCTTTTTCTGTGTCAAAAGAGACGCCGACAAAAACAACACCTTTATCTTTGAACTCACGATACATGCGCACAATATTGGGCGCATCTTTTCGGCAGTCTGGACACCAGCTGGCCCAAAAATCAAGGACAACAACCTTTCCTTTCAGGCTACTCAATTTGAAACTCTTGCCATCAACCGTCTTCAGCTGAAAATTAGGAGCTTTCGTACCGGCTTTCACCATCTCAACAGCATATTTGCTATCTTCGTCAGTGTTATTCTCCTGTGCATTGGCAATAACTACACTTCCGATGAGAGCAACTGCCACAATTAATAAACGTTTTAACTTCATTTTCTGTTTTTTATTTAAAGTTCTATTGTTTTCTGTTCACATCTTGTTGACTATAACCTCTTCGCAATGCGTTTCACCTTAGAAGTATAGGCTTTATCTTCAGCATAGCCTATACGATCAAGAAAATCATAGTAATCTCCGCTGACATATTTATATTGCACTGCATCGCGATAGGCTCTCACGCAATCCATCCAATTTGGAAACTCAAAATAGCTGCCATCCGACGGCCTACGAAGTCCGAAGATGTTATGAATGGTCTGACAGATGTTACTCGTGAAATTTCCAGTCTCCAACAAGGCCTGCGCCATAACTATCTTCTTAAATTTGATGCCATACTGGTCGAGAACATCAGAAAGATTCTCTAAAGTCAATTCCAACTCGGGTACAAGTTCCGCATCAGGATAATCGGCCGCATATTTTCTGCCGTCGAAGACCGCATGTTGCGACACGCTGTCGTTTGCCAAAGGAATAGCCACAGCATCGGTCTTTGCCTTGCCGGGCAACGCATCTTGTGCTGCGCCCCACACGGGAAACAGACAAAATATCAATGAAAAAATCGTTTTCAAAATAAACATATATTTATCTTATAACGCAAATCACAAGAAAATATTATAAAAGACATAAAAAACGCAAGTTCTATAACAGAACCTGCGCCGATTTTGATTCCTATATGTTGCAAAGAAACGACAATGCAACAAAAGATGGCAAAAAGCAGCATGCGACATTTAGCTTTTTAGCACATTGCATACTATATCATCATATTTTCTTCTTTCCAAACCCTATACTGGGTTTATCTGCCTGTTTTGATTTAGAAGTAGGCTTTCTTTCAACCTTAAACAGCGTAGTATCTTTATTTATACCCACCCAAATGGTCTTTGGACTGCCGTCAACATTCGTCTCACCCTCAATGGTCAATTCATAATGACGTTTATCGCCAGTTCCTTCAGTTTTTCCTGTAAAAGACAGGCTGCCAATTTCCAGATTCAAAGCTGTTTCTAAAGCGGGGAAGCCGTATTTCAGCAGCACATTGTATGCAGCTGTACGTTTGTCATGGGCGACCTTCGACGTACCGGCGCGGTGTGACAATGTCGCATGTTGTATGTCAACCAAAGCATTATATTGCACAATAAGCTCTGGCAATTTTAGCGTTTCAGGCTCAAGATCGTTGAGTGCTTCCATGCGAAGAGCAATTGCACTCAATGCCTTGTCGGTGGCTGCGCGCAAAGCCTTAATATCGTAGGTTCCCGTAGGAATGACCGACTTCAAAGCGTCGAGATAGCGCTTTTCGAAGGCCTCGTTAGCTTTCGAGAGGCGCGTAACGGCTGGCGCTGCAGCAAGTAGCGTGATAACATCCGTAAGTTTAGCATCTTGCAGGTCGGATACAAGGTTTTTTATCATTCCCGTTTCCTTATTGTAGTTTGCCAAAGTGAGTTTTGGATAGCGCGACAAAACATTGCTCATTTGGCGTGCCGCCTTTTTTGTGGCCTCATCATCAGCGTGAGCATTCATCTCAACCAATAATTGCAGTGCACGATAGGCAGAGTTTCGCTTGCGGTCGAGCTCCTCCAAATCGGCCGTTCCCTCTCTTTTCCTTGGGATATTCAGCGCCTTGTCTTCTTCGGCCAACGCATCCTTTAGGGTCTTCAACAATGTTTTCATTTTTTCGATACCAGCCGCTTCACAAAGAGCAACAACGTGGGATGCGAACTGGAAATGCTCCATGTTTTGGAGTCTGTCTTTCTTGAAATTCTTTACAACCATAGGTTAAAGATTAAAATTGATAATTATATAGAGTTTCGGCCATGGCCGAAAATCAGTTTTACGTAATTTTCACTCGTCGGCCACGGCCGAAAATCAGTTTTTTGCATTTTGAGCGTTTCGGCCGTGGCCGAAATGCAGATTTACACTAAATTCTATTCTTCGGCCGTGGCCGAAACTCTGTTTTTCCCAATTTCTGAATTTCGGCCACGGCCGAAAACTAACATTTTTCATTTCAAGCATCTTCATAATGGTCAATAGATTGTTAATAGAAAGTTATAAACATTTCTTTATGATGACAAAGATAATAAATTTAATTTTTAGTTCCAAATTTACAATAATATTTTTTACATCAAAATTTTAATATATCGAACTTGGCCACTATTCAGTTTAGTAAAGAATTGTGTTGATTATTGTTTGTTATATGATTAAAACAGCAATTTGCCGCAATTCTACTATTGCGGAAAATCGTTATAAACATTCATATGAACAAAAATGATTAGCGAAACATAAATTATGACATCAATGCACAATTAAGCCACGAACAACACACAGATAATAATATTGACATGCAACAAAGCGATTGACAAAATATAAAATCAAAGGAAAGTTGCATAAAAATCAGCAGCAGAAATGAAGATTAGCAGCTGTAAGGGCATAAAAACATGCGCCACAGCGCAGTTTATTCCGCTATTTGAGTTTTCGGCCAGTTTACAAGAAACAATTTATCAGTAGCGCGTGTAAAGGCCGTGTACAACCAGTGGATATAATCAGGTGTGAGCATGTCGTCGGTCATATATCCTTGGTCAATATAAACATGCGACCATTGGCCACCTTGGGCCTTATGACAAGTCACGGCGTAGGCATATTTTATTTGAAGCGCATTGAAATAGACGTCTTGTTTGAGTTTCAACAGGCGGTCATGTTTGCGGGGAATGTCAGCGTAATCTTCCATCACGGCCTCATAAAGCTGCTGTTGCTGTTCGTGGGTTAAGGCCGGCGCTTCTGTCAGCAGTGTGTCTAAAATTACAGTTTGCTGCATTTCGATATTGTCATAATCAGGAAATTGTAACCAAACATCAGCGAATCTGAAGCCAAAAAGTGTTCGAATGTTACTCACACGCAGGGTTTTCACCCGATCTCCATTAGCAATAAACGTTAAGCCGTTGTTTTTATCCTGAACATCGTCTAAATACTTATTTCGCACCACCATTAACTGGTCTCCCGTGCAAAGTTCTCCCTCTCGGTCGAGGACGGTGGCCCGAATGCCTTGATTATACACATTTGCGCGTTTGTTGCTCCGCGTGACAATCATCGTTTCATCAATCCCCACCTCACCATAACTGCTGCTGATACGTTCAACAAGTTCGTCGCCCGGCACCATTATGATGTCTGCAAAGCCATGGAAACGAATGCGAGGGAGTCCTGTTTGCAACAAGGTTTCATACGACGATTCGGCCTGCGCCGATTCACGGAAAGCATCGTTGTTGTGCTCCCCTACCCCGGCCGAAGTGCTGGGAGTGAGGCTTCTGATATAAGTGGCGTTGGCCAAAATTCCGCTATTCTGGCTCTGCCTCAAGACCTCATTCAAATCACATTCATAGACTTTTAGGCCCATCATTTCCAAAATGCTCCCATCTAAAGCGGGCGCTTCTGCCTCTCCCACCGGCGGCAGCTGTGCGCTATCGCCCACCAATATCATTCGACAATTCTGCCCATTGTAAACATATTGCACAAGGTCAGAAAGTAAGTTGCCCGAACCGAAGTCGCTCGCCATGTTGCCACCAGTGCCAATCATCGAAGCCTCGTCAATCATGAAGAGCATATTTTTGTGCATGTTTTCATTCAGACTAAACTGCCCGCCAAGTCCTGAATAACTTTTTTCACGATAAATTTTGCGATGGATAGTAAAAGCAGCATGGCCGCTATTCATCGCAAACACTTTGGCTGCACGTCCTGTTGGGGCCATTAACAACAACTTTTGGCCTAAGCGCGAAAAAGTGCGCACCATTGCTCCGGCAAGCGATGTTTTTCCCGTTCCGGCCGAGCCACGCATTATCATCACGCAGTTTTGTGCCCTATCGGCCAGGAACCGCGCAAAGGTTTCGAGTGCATTCTGCTGGTCATACGTGGGCGTAAAACCAAATTCGCGCACCACTTCGTCTATAAATTCCTGTATTTTCAATGCGATAACGTAGAAAGTTTTTGTAACTTTGCAGACAACAGCAGTTCATTCACGTGTGCTGCCTATCAATAACGCTGCAAAGATAAAAACAAATCTCCAAATGAAGTTGGCAAAACATCATAATTTATGGCTCGCCCTATGCGTACTTGTGTTAGCGGTCATGTGCTACATGAGCATCAGCGCGCCCATAAAATTCAAGAAAGAACAGCAGTTTCGCGAGCAAGCTGTCATTAGTAGGCTGTCGAAAATCCGCGTTGCCGAACTTTCTTATTGTCGCGATCACAAAGTGTACACCGGCGATTTCAATGTGCTCATAAAAGGTGGTTATTTGGCAGATAGTCTGCAATATATCCCTTTCAGCGATGGGAAACGTTTTGATTTGGCTGCGACTGTGCAGGTAAGCAAGAGCGGACGTCAGCTTCCTTTGGCAGAGTGCGGAGCGACTTATGACACTTATCTGAATGGGCTTGACGAGAACAGTATTGCCAACCTCATTGAGAAAGCCAACGAGCGTGGGCGCTATGCAGGAATCCGCATGGGTGATATTGCTGCTGGTGACACACAATTGTCTATTAACAAATAACAAAACTATGCCCGAAAATCCAATCATACCCCCTTCTCAACGCGTCACATTAAGGTTGAGCAGCACAACAATGTCGTTCGCCGTTATCGATGACAAGGCGGTGAATGGTTTGCGCTATGAACCTTATGTTGTAAAGAGTGGCATGTCGATGGCTGCCAATCTACGCGAAGCATTTACCGCGAGTGAACTGCTTAGCCAAGACTATCAACGTGCACAATTGCTCATTGATACGCCCGTGATGCTCATCCCATTAGAGGAATTTGTCGCCGAAGATGCCGAAACCCTCTATCATTATACGTTTACGGGGCACAAGACTGATGAAATTCTCAACACAATCTTGCCCACACAAAACGCTGTTGCGGTTTATCCCATCAATAAAGACATAAAACTTGTGCTCACTGATCATATCAAAGACATTCGCATTATGCCGTTAATGCAACCTGTGTGGAACTATCTTCATAAACGCAGTTTCATAGGAACGCGGAACAAACTCTTTGCGTATTTCCGCGGAAAACAGATGGAAGTGTTCTCTTTTTCGAAGAATCGTTTCCGTTTTTGCAACCGATATGACGTGACCAACTATAATGACGCCGCTTATTATATGCTTTATGTTTGGAAACAGTTGAACTTTGATGCCCACGAAGATGAGCTGCATCTATGCGGTGTTTTGCCTGATCGCGAGTTGCTTTCTGCAAACTTAAAAGAGTATGTTCAGAAAGTTTCGGTCATCAATCCGATGGCAGAATTCAACCGCGCACCTATCACAAAGATAAAGGATTTGCCTTTCGATATGATGACATTATTTATTAAAGGGAGATAGAAAAACATTATGAGAATCATCACAGGAACGTATAAAGGACGGCATTTCGACATCCCCCGAACATTCAAAGCACGACCAACGACCGACTTTGCAAAGGAGAATATCTTCAACGTGCTGCAAGGTTATATCGACTTTGAAGGCATATCGGCGCTTGATCTCTTTGCCGGCACAGGCAGCATCTCATTAGAACTCGTCAGCAGAGGATGCAAACAGGTGGTCAGTGTGGAGGCCGACCGTGACCATTTTAACTTTATTCGCCAGTGTTTTTCAAAGCTTGGAGAGGATAAAGACATACTTATCAGGGGCGATGTCTTCCGTTTTATCAAGCGATGTCATGAGCAATTTGACTTTATTTTCGCTGATCCACCTTATGCATTAAAGGAACTTCCCAAGATTCCTGACCTCATATTAAATGGCGATTTGCTTGCAGATGGAGGCATCTTTGTCTTCGAACATGGCAAAAACTATGATTTCTCAGCTCACGAACGCTTTGTTGAGCATCGCAGTTATGGCAGTGTTAACTTTTCGATCTTCAAGTAATTTTCTCAGAGAAGCAGCATTCTCACCTGTCATGCAGATTGTAATTCCATCTTGCATGGATATATAACAGCATCCAACGACATATTTTATAACGCACTAAACAATAAAAACCTATATGAGACCAAAAAGACTTCTTGCAATCTTTTCCTTAGGCTTATGCGCGCTAACAACGCTCCAAGCACAGGAAAATGAGTTTGATTTAGGCAGCCAACGCTCCGAAGTACAGCTTGTAAACCCTGTACCAGGAAAGAAAATCAACCATCATGGCCTTATCATTAACCCCACTCCTATCGATTTAAAGCTAATCAATGGAGAATCAATAGACGTTACTGGTGGTATAAAACTCATTCAACCACGAACAAAAGCAAAGACATCATGGGACTATTGGAAAGACCTCGACTTCTTGTCTCCTGCGGTTAAGGGTGTGCCTTTAAGCATTCAATTTGTTAAGATACCCGAAGTTTGTGCGAAAGGCCTTAGCGATAACCCCGCTGTTGATGGGGCCTATACGCTCAAAATCACAAAGAAGGGAATCTCTATCCAGGTATCCGAAGACCTGGGCGTATTCTATGCAATTCAGACTTTACGCCAGATTATGGAGAGTCCTGTGGCTGAAGGTGGTAAAAAACTACCTTGTTTAGAGATTAACGACGCCCCCGTTTTTCCCTATCGTGGCGTAGTTGAAGGCTTCTATGGCACTCCGTGGTCACACGAAGTACGTTTGTCGCTGATTAAATTCTATGGCAAATATAAGCTCAACACTTATATTTATGGACCAAAAGACGACCCTTATCACAGCTCACCCAACTGGCGTTTACCTTATCCTGCAAAGGAACAACAGAATATTAAGGAGCTCGTTGAAGCATGTAAACGTAATCGTGTGGAGTTCGTTTGGGCCATTCACCCTGGTAAAGACATTCAATGGAACGAAGAAGATTACCAGAATTTAGTTCATAAATTCAATCTTATGTATGCCGATGGTGTACGTTCTTTTGCTATCTTCTTTGATGATATATCAGGCGAAGGGACTAATCCTAACCGACAAGTTGAGTTATTAAATCGCTTAACCAAAGAGTTTGTGAAACCTAAAGAGGATGTCTCTTCACTCATCATCTGCCCTACTGACTACTCAAAGTTATGGGCAAATCCTGGCGAAAATGGTCCTTTGGCCATCTATGGCCGCACACTTGACCCTTCCGTTCGCGTGTTTTGGACAGGCGATGTCGTATGCAGTGATGTCACAAAAAGCACGCTGGAATGGGTTGATAGCCGTATAAAGAGACCGGCTTTCTTTTGGTGGAACTATGCTGTTACAGACTATGTACGCAATCTAATCCTACAAGGTCCCGTGTATGGGCTTGATACTTCCTTGACAAGTAAAGACATGTGCGGCCTCGTTAGCAACCCAATGGAGCATGGAGAAGCCTCAAAACTATCCCTCTATAGTGTGGCAGACTACACTTGGAACCCTTCTGTTTATAACCCCATTGATAGTTGGGAGCGTGGCTTATCAGTCATGATGCCTCATGCAACGAAGGCTTATCGCACGTTTGCCATACATTCTGCCGACACCGAAACAGGCTACCGACGAGACGAATCGTGGGAAACAAAGACTTTCCGCCTTGCAGATTACACGCAAGCGAAACGCGACTCGCTTTACAATGAGTTTGAACGTGTGGCAAAAGCTCCGTCAGAAATCGAGGCCGCTTGCACCGATTCGCTGCTGATGAAAGAGCTAAAGCCCTGGCTCATTGAGTTTGGTAAGCTCGGCAAACGGGGCAAAAAAGCTATCGAACTCATGGATATCTATCGTTCAGGTGATGCACAAAAATTCTGGAATGCCTATCTTTCAAATCGCATGAGCCTTGAAGATAAGCAGGCATACGAAGCACATAAGTCGGGAACCATGAAGCTTCAACCCTTCTATGAGCATGCAATGGAAGACCTTGGCAATGCATTCTACGAACAACAATCAGGCCATAAAGCATTTAGTTTGCGTGGAATTGGCTCATATAAGAACCTCCGTACAACGCAAAGCCACCTCATGTTAGATGGCGACGACACAACCTTCTACACCTCAGGTGAAGGACAAAAGGATGGCGATTGGATTGGAATAGCACTTCCTGAGACAAAGAGCATCAAGGAAGTACATATCCTTCAAGGAAGAAACTCTAAGGATGACAGCGATTATTTCGACCATGCTACGTTAGAATATTCTACAGATGGTAAGACATGGCAACCGCTTTTGGCTGATCTCCGCAATCAATATGACATTCAATGGAAGTCTAACGAGCCTGTAAACGCACGTTACATCAGATTGCGCCGACTAACTTCTGACCGCAAGAATTGGGCTTCAATCCGCTCATTTGTGGTTGTGCCGACTACCTCATCTCTACGTGCTTCGGCCAGCGACAATAGCAGTGCAGACATGATTCTCCGTGCCTTCGATCGCCAACCCAATACGGCTTTCAAAAACACAGGTACACTTTCATTCGATATTTCAAAAGGAACAACAGCCTATACCTTTATGCTCGACCTACCTAAAGATGGTTCTATACGTATTTGTCAGTATGACAAACGCAATCATCTCATGGCAGAACAAACTACCGATAAACCTTTCTTCATGGTCGAAGTAGCAAAGAAAGCTACCCGCATCGAACTAATTGGTAAGGCCGATGTTTATGAAGTCATTGCTAAAGAAAAGTAAATCATAAAGCAAACTAAAAAGAAATGCTGTCAGAAATATGTCTCTGACAGCATTTCTTTGATACGTACCTTCATACAAAAGCACACAAAGCGTGTTTCCTATTGATGCTTTCTCAGCCTCCAGAAAAGGAAGACGGCCAATAGAACTATCGGTACAGCTAACTTCAAATTATCCATTATAGCTGGCGAATCGAAGCTAAAAAGCAACATAAAAAATAGCACAAAGGCTACAAACAAATAGAAACTAAATCTTAATATCTTAATCATGATCTCACTATAGCTATGCGATTGCCTCGTCGTTTGGCACTTCAAAGCATCTATAAATAAAGTAATATAAGAGCAAATAAAGGCTCGACGTCAACAAACTAATAAACAACCAAGACATCGAAGCCAAGTTTACAATCACACGAATGAATAGAAGATAGCAAACTTTCTCTATCAATAAGAGTGCAAATAATACCCAACCATTTTCTCTTATGCGCCCCGAGAAGTTGAAAATTAAGATACATACCAACACAAACCACATGCCTTGCAACATCCAATAAGTGCACATGAGCATCATCTGCAACGTACTTACCATTGTAAACTCATTGAAATTGGAGCTCATAATGTACCATGTATTCATGATATTCAAAATGCAACTCAGTGCCAACATGAAGATAAAAGCCAAACAAAACCAAGGTGCCCACTTGGAAAATGGCTTCAAGGCAACGCGCAATACATTAAGAATATAACCCGAACATGCCACTATCGCCCCATTCAACAGCAATAAAAAAAACTTACTTTTGAGTATAGGCATCAGCAACATCACAACCACATTGTATGGACTTGAATGAAAAAGGGGATCCATTATGCTTTGAAAAGCAAGTAGAATACCTATCCCCCATAGTGCCATCTTCATTCTCTTATGTTGCGTTTGGCTAATTTTAAACGCTGAAATTCCATTGTTTTTATTCATTCTCTTTCTCCTTTTATTATTTAAAAACTAACATTCTATTTTTTAACTACGCTTTTCAACTCCCCTATTTATATTTATATAGTCCTACTTTCCAATAGCCGACAACCACCAACAACGTTATCATCAGACACAAAACACCACCGATGATATAGGCCGTTTTACGCTTTTCCCAATAAAACGTATTATTATCCACCAAATCAATCTTAGCTAAATGCATTTGTTTCTGCAGCATCTGAATACTTGCTGCATAGGAAACCTTCCCCGTGTTCAAGTCAAAGATGAAATACTTGTGCTCGCCCTTGCCTATCACCCGATGGCCAACAACCTGCACTTTAGTCACTGGTGCTAACACAACTTCGTTTCCTTTGGTAATCGATCCGTTCTCCGGATAGTCGACAGAAGACAGGGAATAAACTTTATTTAATGGCACATACCAGCTATCACCAATGCCTAAATCTACATGAAACACGATGGAAATCATGGCCATATAAAGCACACTGCACACTGCATAAACAAAAATTGCCAGTCCGGGAGTAAGGAATGCCAACACCATTTTTTGCCCTCTTCCTTTTGGTTTACAGCAAATACGAACGCCAAGAGCTGCTAAAATTCCTAAGACAACCGCCAACACAGAGAATATTATTCCCCAAATCACGATAGTAAACCCTATTCCCATACACTTAATTTATTGTAATCTGTTTTCTCGCTTCATTCCAAACCTGTTTCCACTCGGCTTCCGTAATCATCTGATCTGCAATAAGACAATCAATAAAGTCTTCCTCATAACAACAGAGTTCGTCGTTAACTTCTTCGGGAAGGTCATCAGGATATTCATAAAATTCATGTTGTTCCTGTCCCCACCAATACTCATCTTGCCGATAAACCCAGGATGTTAGATTCCCATTGTCTATCTTTCCCCAAAGTTCTCCGCTAAAGCTTGTCGTGTCATGGAAGTAATATGATCCGTGATATTGCAGCTTTTCAAGTCGCAAACAAAGGTCATAAAGCGCACCAAGAAGCGCTTTTGACAGATCACTTTGCATGATTTTCATTTCAAATGAAACTAAAAAGTCACTCTCTATTGTCTCTTCCAATGTTACAATATGAGGCCACGCTGCTAATGTCTGGGCCACTTCTGCCCGCAACATCCTTAGTTTTTCATCAGATAAAGAAGGCTCCAAACGAAGGTAATACTTTGCTATAACAACATGATTTTCTTTAATTTTATATTTAAACCAAGTGTTTGAAGCCTGTCCAATGCATCCCCAGCCACCATCAATTCGGCTGGTTATTATCTTCTCCTGACGGAAAAACCAATACCGATAGCGCCAAAACATAAAGTAATGACGGTAGGCATAGAGGGTAAACAGCCCTGCAAGTACGACCACAACAAAGGGCATTAAGTCATGAGGACGGGCATTCATTGTCCCCAAAGCCATTAACCAAACTATCAATAACCAAAAGATAATGAGTAAAACGCGCCCTATTTGTCGCATCACATCTATCAGTCGCCAATGTCGCAAAGTCCACCTTCCCACGATTACGAGCTCAAAAAACCAGTTAATGAGCAGTGGAAGCATGAATGATATGCCCAAAATAAGTCCCTGACGATCGTTAGAATCAAGGAAAGAAAGGCCGAAAGCAATTGCTCCTATAACGAAAAGTATTTTGTCAATATGCTTCATGAAGTTCATCTTTACTTATACTTTGAATGGTCAATCGAGGCGATGCTCATCTAAATGTAACACACGATCTTCTGCAACTTGCAGCACTCCTTTCATTTCCCGAAGCTCATTTATCGTCTTTTTCTTGTCAAGTTGCGGAGCCAAACGAATGGCAATGGCATTGAAATTGACGTAATTATAGATGAGCTTACACTGCTTAATACGCACAAAATTCAATAGCGCTTGCTTGCCAACACTGCGATCATAATAGATAATTAGTGTGCGGTCAACTGCCGTATCGCTTTTTGTTGTAACACTATCTACAGCCAAAGGTGTGCCACTTAAAGCTAATTGCCGTCTTGAAGTGGCACAAGCGGTGAGCACAACAACCACAAAAATCAGCATGAAAAAAGTACTCTTTCCTTTCATATCAACACACATTAAAGTCTGAATCATAGCCCGTTTACCTATTGCAGTAGGCTTTTGCTGCTTTAAGATAAGGCTTATAAGCCGGCACATCGGGGTTTTCGACTACGCATTTCAAGGCATATTCCCTCACACTTTCACGATTGTTATAGTTGTCATCTTCAGGAATATACATCCAACGTGCATGGATATCATCTAACATATCATACCATCTATAAGGTTCAACAGATTGATTTTCGGGGTGAATCCAACGCTGAATCTTCTCCCATATCGTGGTACTTGGTGCATAAATACGTTCATAATCGGCTCTATACACTTCGACATCAATAGGATTTTCCACTCTTCCGTGGAGTGCATCTAATACATATTGCACGTCTTCGGGCTTGCGATAACGCGCTAAAGTGACTAAGGCTTGGATGTAATGGTCGTTTAAGAAGAGAGCTTTTACACGTTGATAATAGGCGCGATGTGGCGGCATTCGCCATAACAAATGCCTGAGATAATCTATATGTTTGGCATTAGAAGCAAACAAGATACAACTATCAATAGCCACAGAATCGGCTTTAGTCAGCCCATAATGTCGGCCTTCCTGCTGCAGGATTTCTATGCGAAGATTAGCCAACGGCTCTTCATAACCGCTACAACCATGTTGAGTTGGTACTAAGCTTTGATTCTGTATATCTAACAAAGCAAGGTTTTTGGCAATGTCAGAACGCTTCTTTAGAAGTGCAATAAAGGCTGCAAAACGCGCCATTGGCACGCTATCTGAGGCAGCTATCTGATAGAGTTCATCAACCGTAGCCACTTGTTCCAAGGTGTCGATAAACTCATCTTGATGTGTCAATCGCCCCTCATAGCCCGCAGGACCCGGCGTATACGACCTGCCAATCCGCTGGATAATGCGCTCAACTTCTGGTCGAATAGATGTAGATTGACAGCCAACCAAAAGGCAAGTAAATGCAAAACACAAACCAAAGACTTTGATTCTCTTCATCTTAAAAACGCTTTTTCATCAACAATTCCACTAATCTTTTACGCCCAACTCATGCTTAGCTTCATTGCGAATATCCTCGTTTGTGCTCTTCAATAGCTTTTTCATCAATTTTTCCTTTATATTTATCTAAAAGAACTTTTTGAATCATCATACTTGTAGCTGTTTTAGAAAGTTGCCAATTGGTAGAGTTGAAGCAAGACTTTTAAAGCCTCTTGCTTCTCTCCTTTTACAGACAACAACGCCGCTTTATTGTTTAAAAAGTAAATGTTCTTGGGATAATTCTTTAGCACATGGTCAACAAAACTCATGTTAACATCATCTTCTTGCGCATCATAGAGCTGACGAAAATAGTCTTGAAGCGTTGAGAAGAAGAACTCTTCAGGAGCTGAAGGAGTAGACTTGTCGTTTGTCCAAAGCCACTTTTGATGATTAATTACCGAACGGTCAACCACCTGTTTCAATGTTTCAACAGCATCGTTCGCATGGTTTTCAAGCAGTTGCACATGGACTTTACCAAACCAAAGGTCGAGCCTGTCGGGGTGTTTTGCCAAGCCTTCAGCAAACTTTTGGTAGAGTTTGTGCATGGTTTTCGCATCATAGTACACCTGATCTGTAATAGATCCGGCCTTATTTCCGGTTGAATCTGTCAGCAAAAGCCCGTTATTTACCGCCGTATCTGCCGAGAGTTGCAACACTTCATGGCGTGCTTCCATCAACAAAAGATTGCACCAAGCAGCATAGATATCCCCTGATTGTCCCGCTCTTTGTTCCCACTGGGGGATGAATTTGCGCAGTGCTGCCGTGTCTTTTCGATTTAACAACGCTTGAAAATGTGCATAGTCGTTGGACTGTCCCCATGCCATAAGGCTACAAAGACATGTAAAACATAAAAAAAATGACTTTTTAAGCATATCCGAAATATTAAAAATCAACGTGACAAATATAAAGAAAAAAAATCAGAAAACAAGCAAATTATGTTGTGAAATATATGAATCCACGCCGTAGGGGTTATGTATTTCCATTTAATGCACCATTAAATCAATTTGTTGAATGAAATTAATTGTATCATGGAATGTGAGAATCAACGCTGTAAGCGTTGTACCTTTTACAGCCCAGGGTTGTCAAACGATAGTGCAGACTACCCTGGGAGTGTGCGTGTTGTGTGGGGAACAACGCTGTAAGTGTTGTACCTTTTTCAAGCGGGTTGACATTAAACATAGTACAACAGAAATGTTTCCACGCCGTAGGTGTTATGGTTTCTTTGAGGACTCCATAGCAAATGACAAAATGATTTGATGCAAAGCGGCGTGTCATTAGACTTGTTTTGCGCGATAAAATGATGCAAATCAGCGCATGAAATGACGCAAATCATGAGACCTTTTATAGCTGACTGCAAATCAATGAATTGGCAGGCACAAAAAGAAACGACAGCCCCCTTCTCATCAAGAGAAGAGAACTGTCGTGTGTTTCATAAAAAAAGACATATTCAATCGCACTTAACGGCGGACTGAAATCAAGCAAAACCGCCCATAATTCGTCACTCTAAGCCTTCTACTTTGAGATTAGTGATGTGGCTGTTAAAGGCTCCTGTATGCTGTAATGGAAAGACTAAGGTGCTGATATAATACATATCACCACGCTTTCCGAAATTAATCTTACGCACAGGCAAATCACTTACGAGGTGATTATTAACAAAGAGTGATGTCTTTTCCTTGTCACCAACAATGGATACACGTACTTTCTCACCAAGAAAGAACTGATAATCGAACGTGTTGAGATAGCCGTCACGCGAGAAACCGAGTTTCCCTGAAATAGGATCTGACAGGTAAAAGCGGGTATCGCCATAGTAGAAAAGCGTTGTTCCGCATGCTTCTGAGCGTGCATCAATATCGAAACTCACGCGATAATGCCATCCAATTTGAGGACATTCCAAACGCGTTTCAGGAGAAACAACCTTCTGCTGATAGACAACTCCTGTGGGATAGTGTCCTGCATAGTTCATTCCTGGGGCCTCACTCAACGCCTTTCCGCGACTGACAAAAGTTGTATAATCGAATGAAGGCTTAGCCCCTGTCCACATCTTTGTAGCTAAAGTCTTCATGGCGGGTAACACGCGATAGTGCACATCCTTATCACTTATGCCGTTACCCTCTATATCATTCCACACCGCGAAAGCCCCTCCTTTAATTTGTTTGTGGCGTTCTGGGAACTGCATACCATTGATATTCGCTGGAGTCCAAGTGTTATAGAGTCGCTTTGTGTCAAGATAGTCGTAGTAATAACCAGCTTTTGGCACGATATATACTTGTCCATCAGGAATACTTATGAGGTCATAGCCGAGCTTAATCATTTCATCTGGCTTTGAATAATCATTCGACCAAGCATACATTAGCACGTCTTTCACCTTGATAGGTGTCGTGCCTTTAGCGTGTGTTTGCTGTCCCCATATCACCGCTTTTCGGTGATATTTCTCCACCAAACGAATGTAATGGTCGGTGAAAGCGCGGAACTTCTCAACGACTTTCTGGTCTTTATTGGAGTATTCATCCGTGCCAACATGAACATATTTGCCACGAAAGACAGGATTATCTCCTTGCAAATATTCCGTAAACAGCGAGTCACAAAAGGCTTGTGTCTGTGGATTCATGAGATCAAGATGGTCGGGTGGATAGTCCTTACTGGCCAAATTAGGACGAAACCGCGTTAAAGCGAGGCAATGAGCAGGTACATCTATCTCGGGGATTACCTCTATTCCAAGACTATCAGCAAGCTGTTGTAACGCGATGAAATCATGCTTTGTATAATGCCCATCGCGTGCCGTTAGTCCGGGAAACCATTCACTTTCCAAGCGGAAAGCAGCCGGAGTGCGACTCCAATCGTTGTTATAGAACCACTGAAAGGCATTGTCATTCAGATGAATATGAAAGACATTCATCTTATAATAGGCTAACATCTTGACATACTGGCGTAGCATTGACATTGGAAAATACTTGCGACCACAGTCCAACATGACGCCACGGAAGGGATAATCAGGCGTATCTCGAAAGCATGGGACGGATGCTGTTCAAGCAGCTGCAACAAGGTGCGTGTTGCCCAATAAAGTCCTTTGCTATGGTTGGCCGAAAGAATAGGAGTGTCGTGTATAGACATCGTATATCCTTCTTCGCCTAAAGCCTTTTCGGCCTTTAATCTCAATACAATGTCACCTTTACGTGCCTTATCCTGTACAAGCGTTAGTTGCTTTCCAAAGAGTTGTTGATAATCATCGGCCAACTGTTGTGCCACTTTCTTTTCTTCTAATCCCTTATAGATGATGCGGCCAGAAAGGGCAATTGAGCCATCAAGTCCTTTCCATTCTTTCACCTCGGGGATAGTAAACGGCTTTTCATTTATAGCAAATGACGACACGCATAGCGACAAAGCTATAGACAATAACAATAAAATTCTTTTATTCATCAATAGGTAATATTTTGTGGGTTATAGATTCTCATTGTGTAGAATGGCATTAAACAGCATTTATACTATAACGTTCCAATTGAGAAAATATTCTCAACCTGAACGATTTTTAATTCAAAATGGGTCCTGATATTACTTTAACTTCAATAATGTTGAATAGTTATAATAAGAAATTTCAGAAGTTTTTGCTGCCACACGAACAAATACTGAGTTACGGGTATCAATGCCTTCGAGCATAGACTCTTATCATAATATTCGTTAAAATGAATGTATAGCTCAAAAAATATATATACATTTACAACACGAAATCCTTTATACCTAACAATAGATACATCATGAAGACTTTATCTTCAATAGCACTTACCCAGGTGGTTTGGCTCAGTGCAGTACCTGCTTTGGCACACAAAACACACAAACCCAACATCGTTTACATCATGTGTGACGACATGGGATACGGCGATTTGGCCTGTTATGGGCAACGATATATATTGACTCCCAACATCGATCGACTTGCTTCAGACGGCATGCGCTTCACTCAAGCCTATGCCGGAGCACCCGTCAGCGCGCCATCACGCGCTTGTTTCATGACGGGACAACATTCGGGGCACACCGAAGTACGTGGAAACAAAGAATATTGGAGCGCAAAGAACACTATACTTTATGGCAATAACCGAGACTTTGCCATTGTAGGCCAGCATCCTTATGACCCTAACCACGTTATCATTCCCGAAATTTTGAAGGCAAATGGCTATCAAACGGGAATGTTTGGTAAATGGGCTGGCGGCTACGAAGGTTCTGAATCAACTCCCGACAAACGTGGAATTGACGAATTCTTTGGCTATATTTGCCAGTTCCAAGCCCATCTTTACTATCCTAATTTCCTTAATTCCTACAGCCGTTCTCTGGGAGATAAGGCCGTGAAACGTGTCGTCTTAGAAGACAATATCGCTTATCCGATGTTTGGAGACGATTATTCCAAGCGACAATCTTACTCTGCTGATCTCATTCATCAGCACGCTTTACAATGGCTTAAGAAGCAAACGGCCGACAAACCCTTTCTCGGCATCTTCACATATACGTTGCCTCATGCCGAACTTGCACAGCCCAACGACTCTCTTTTGGCTTTCTACAAACGACGGTTCTTTACAGATAAGACCTGGGGAGGACAGGAAGCATCTCGTTATAACGCTGTAGTGCACACGCATGCACAGTTTGCTGCCATGATTACGCGACTCGATGCATACGTTGGAGAGATTGTAAACGTGTTGAAACAAAAGGGACTTGACGACAACACTATCGTCATTTTTACGAGTGATAATGGCCCACATGAAGAGGGAGGAGCAGACCCTTCATTCTTTAATCGCGATGGAAAGTTGCGGGGAATCAAGCGACAATGTTTCGAAGGAGGAATCAGAATACCATTCATTGCCTATTGGAAGGGCCACATAGAAGCAGGTAAAGTGAACACCACTCCATTCGCTTTCTACGACCTTATGCCTACATTCTGCGACCTTGCTGGCGTGAAAAACTATGCAAAACGCTATCGAAACAAACGCTCAAAAGACGATTATTTTGACGGCATCTCTATCGTTCCAACGCTCCTTGGCCATGAGAATGCACAGCAACACCACCCATATCTCTATTGGGAATTTGCCGAAACAAACCAAATTGCAGTGCGAATGGGCGACTGGAAACTTGTGGTTATCAAGGGTGTTCCGCATCTTTTTAACCTCGCAAATGATTTACATGAAGACCACGATGTGGCTGCCTTACACCCAGAAGTGGTTCAAAAGATGATTGACATCATTTATAAAGAGCATGTAGACAGTAAGTTGTTCCCTATCACCCTGCCCCAAAAACAAAGTTCATAAGGCTGCACTGAGTTCATGAACAGCGTTGACTGACGAGGCTTGAAAACGCAAAAGGAAGGGTCGATTAAGGCATGAAACATCTTAACAAAACACTTCTGTCCGTGCGAACAAAAACAACTCTGCTTCAAATAAGCGCCGTTTTTTGATGTTTTATAACACGCTATGAATCAATATATTATAAGAAACATCTTATGACTCCATTTGTTTTCTGCTGCAAAATGACGCATTTCACGATATGATTTCAGGCATTTCATTGGATAAATTGCATCATTTCGGAAGCTGTTTTGACAAAGATTGCTGTTCTATCTCACTCATTTTAGCACCTATTATAGGTTTAGAGAGATAAAACCCAATGCCATTTTGCCATTTATTCCCATTGTTTTGAGGTTTTATTTTCCTATTTCTCCCAAAATAAAGTAGGTTTTTCTAAGATATTTTTTGACAGCTTACGTCACATACATCAAACGACTTTTGCTCACAAAACCCTATGGATTCAACCATCAACACACACACTTCAAAACACCATCAACAAACAAGCAAAGTATTGTTTGACGAGAACAATGAGCGTTAAGAATTGTTTTCACGGATTAATATTTAATAAATCACGTTATATGTCCCAGAAAAGAGTTATCTTTGTTTATTGATTCTATGCGATAAAACTCACAGAACTAAAAACGAGAAAACAATTATATAATGAGAAACTTAAATGAGATTTTGCCTTGGGAAGACCGCCCTCAAGACTGCAAAGATGTGATGTGGCGGTATAGTCAGAACCCCATCATCAACCGATATGACATTCCTTGTTCGAACAGTATATTCAATAGTGCTGTCGTTCCGTTTGAAAACGGCTTTGCAGGAGTGTTCCGTTGTGACAACAAAGCTGTGCAAATGAACATTTTTGCAGGCTTCAGTGATGATGGAATCCATTGGAAAATCAACGAAGATCCTATCGTTTTTGAAGCTGGGAACACTGACATGATTGAGTCAGAATATAAATATGACCCGCGAGTAACATGGATTGAGGACCGTTATTGGATTACTTGGTGCAATGGTTACCATGGACCTACGATAGGAATTGGCTATACTTTCGACTTCAAGACCTTCTATCAGTGTGAGAATGCCTTTCTTCCATTCAATCGAAATGGTGTGCTTTTCCCTGAGAAAATCAACGGAAAGTATGCCCTTTTGAGCCGCCCCAGCGACAATGGACACACACCTTTCGGCGATATCTACCTCAGTTTCAGTCCTGACATGAAGTATTGGGGCGAGCATCGCTGCGTGATGTCACCGACTCCTTTCCCTCAAAGTGCATGGCAATGTACAAAGATTGGTGCCGGTCCTGTACCCTTCTTAGTCGATGAAGGCTGGCTATTGTTCTACCATGGGGTTATTAACACCTGCAACGGATACCGCTATTCAATGGGTGCCGCCATATTAGACAGAGAACAACCAGATAAAGTTCTCTACCGCACTCAACCTTATTTATTAGCTCCAAACGCACCTTATGAGTTGCGAGGTGACGTTCCTAACGTTGTATTTCCATGTGCAGCACTCCACGATGACAAGCGTGTGGCCGTATATTATGGTGCAGCCGACACTGTGGTTGGACTGGCATTTGGCTATATTCGAGAGCTCGTTGACTACATAAAACAGAACAATATCAAAGCTTAAAGGCTGAGAACAAAACAAAATCTGTTTGGTTTTCAACAGCAAACAAGGGGAATACATGGCTTAAACAGTAGCCCATAATGAGCGACTTTGAATGTAGAAGTCATGTATTCTCTAATTTGATTACACTACGAAATAAACACATTGCATCATTGTTGATGATGAACGATCGGGCAATCTGTATGCACGAATCATGCAAGCAATACTTTTTTGCAACTGAAAAGCATACAGCTTTCAGCTACTAACCAATTTCATTATGAAGAGAAACCTCATCCTTGCCTTGTGTATGGCATGCAGTTTGGGCACCATGAAGGCTGCTCAGACCCAGAAAGTTGAACCTGTTGACTTGGTAAACACCTTCATTGGAACGTCTAATTTCGGCACAACCAACCCCGGAGCGATATGCCCCAATGGTCTGATGTCAGTCGTTCCGTTTAATGTTATGGGTTCCAACGAGAATAAATATGATAAAGATTCACGCTGGTGGTCAACCCCTTATGAATATCATAACATATTCTTTACAGGCTATTCTCATGTCAACTTGAGTGGTGTTGGCTGTCCCGATATGGGCTCATTACTATTGATGCCCACGACCGGTAAGCTCAATGTAGACTTCCACGACTATGGAAGTAGATACAAAGATGAAGTAGCTCGCCCCGGATATTACAGCAATTTTCTCTTGAAACACGGCGTAAAGACAGAAGTTACAGCCACACTTCGCACCGCTTGTGAACGCTTTACGTTCCCTAAAGGAGAGTCACACATCTTATTAAACTTAGGAGAAGGGCTCACGAAAGAATCGGGAGCAATGGTTAAACAGGTTAGTCCGACGGAATATGAAGGCTTTAAACTGCAAGGCGCCTTTTGCTATTATGCGCAAGCAGTGTTTCCAATCTATTTCGTAATGCGTGTAAATAAGGTGCCAGAAAGTATGGGTTACTGGAAGAAACAACGCGAAAGGCCAGACAATCAGGCTGAATGGTTTCCCGACAGAGGCACATTTAAGCTCTACACGGCTTATCAAAAAGAGATTGCAGGCGATGATATTGGCGTATACTTAAACTTTAACACGAAAGAGAATGAAGTCGTTGAAGTGCAGATTGGCGTATCATTTGTGAGCATAGCCAATGCTCGTGAGAACCTGAATGCAGAGCAAAAAGGAAAGGATTTCAATGCCATTGCACAAGAAGCACGCCAGAAATGGAACACCGATCTTAAGCAAATAGAAGTTGAAGGGGGTACAAAGGATGAGCAAACAATATTCTATACGGCGCTCTATCATACGCTTATACACCCTAATATCCTTCAAGATGTCAACGGAGATTACCCTGCTATGGAGAGCAATAAGGTCTTAAAGCAACACGAAGGTAATCGATATACAGTATTTTCTCTATGGGATACCTACCGAAACCTACACCAACTGATGACTCTTCTCTATCCAAACAGGCAACGAGATATGGTTAAAACCATGATCAGTATGTACGATGAATGCGGTTGGTTGCCTAAATGGGAGTTGTATGGACGTGAGACTTACACGATGGAAGGAGACCCTTCGATTCCTGTTATCGTTGATTGTTGGTTGAAAGGACTACGGGGTTATGACATCAACAAAGCCTATACAGCAATGAAAAAGGGTGCAACTACCGACGAAAAGCATAATCCTTTGCGCCCAGATAACAATGAATACATGGCGAAAGGATACATTTCACTGCGTGATTCCTTTGATAATTCAGTGTCACATGCCTTGGAATATTATGTTGCTGATAACGCTTTGTCTCGCCTTGCCAAAGCTTTGGGCCATAAAGAAGATGCAAAACTCTTCTATAAAAGGTCGTTAGGATACCGCAACTACTTTAGTAAAGAGTTCAATATGCTACGACCTATCACACCGAATGGTAAGTTTTACAAGCCGTTTAATCCGCTTCAAGGAGCCAATTGGGAGCCTTCTCCAGGCTTCCATGAGGGAAATGCCTGGAACTATACGTTCTATGTACCTCATGATATCTATGGATTGGCTAAGTTGATGGGTGGAAAAGGGCGCTTCATTAGCCAGCTTCAATCGGTTTTTGACCGTGGAAACTATGACCCAACCAACGAACCTAACATCGCATATCCTTATCTTTTCTCTTACTTTAAGGGTGAAGAGTGGCGCACACAAGTATTGACTCACAAGCTGCTTAAAGCCTACTTTAAGAACAATCCCGAAGGACTTCCGGGCAATGATGACACAGGTACCATGTCAGCTTGGGCCATTTTTAGCATGATTGGCTTTTATCCTGATTGCCCGGGAGAGCCAGCTTACACCCTCACTTCACCTGTATTTGACAAGATTACGCTGCATCTTGATCCCAAACAATGGGGAAAAGACAGGCTCGTTATTGAGACTAAGCGAAGCAATCCCAATGCCGCTCGCATTGAAAAGATGGAAGTTGATGGCAAGCCTTGGCACAACTATCGCATCAGTCACAGTGACTTGGTGAAGGCAGGTGTATTGAAATTCACATTAAAATAAATGTTTTCGTCGTGGCATTCGAATCAAAGAATGCCACGCATCGTTATCCTTGATGAAATGAAAAAAATCACAATCCTTGGTATTACTGCTCTATTGACAGCATGTTTCAGCTTTGGCGGTCATGCACAAAACCTCATTCCAAAGCCTCAAAGCATCGTAAAAACTGAAGGAACACTGGCAATCAGTCAGTTGAAAGGCGTCATGTCAAACCTCAACGAAAAAGAGTTTGCACCACTGAAAGCCTTTATCCCTCAAACGAAAAACCTCAAATTAAATTCTAAAAAACTACATTCTGCGCACAAAGATACAGGAGGTTACCTTCAACTTATATGCACAGGAAACGCCCAACAGGCACGTTTAGCCTCAGACAATGTAAGACTTCAAGGCTATACGCTTAAGGTTTCACGTCATGGAGTCACCATAAAAGCACCAACATCTATGGGACTTTTCTATGGACTTCAAACGCTTCGACAACTTGAAGACCATGGAAAGCTGCCCTATGTAGATATTACCGATCAGCCAAAATACGCCTACCGAGGCATTATGATCGATTGTTCTCGCCACTTCTTCCCTATAGATGTGCTCAAAAAACAAATCGATGCAATGGCTTATTACAAGTTCGATCGCTTCCATTGGCACTTAGTTGATGGCGGAGGATGGCGCTTAGAAAGTAAGAAATACCCTCGATTGACCTCCGAAACTGCCTATAGAACGCAGGAGGATTGGCAAAAATGGTGGAACAATGGCGACCGAAAGTTCTGCCATAAAGATACTCCCGGTGCTTACGGAGGATATTATACACAAGACGAAGTGCGTGATTTGGTGGCCTATGCTGCTGCCCGTCACATCACAGTTATTCCCGAAATAGAGATGCCCGGGCATAGTAATGAAGTGTTATGGGCCTATCCTGAGCTGGCATGTGAAGGCAAAGTGCATGGTCAGTCCGACCTTTGTGTGGGCAAAGATAGCACATATCGTTTCTTAGAAGATGTGCTTACAGAGGTTATGTCGCTGTTCCCTTCAACGTATATCCATATCGGTGGCGACGAAGCCGAACGCAAAACCTGGGCTACTTGCCCTGATTGTAAACGTGAAATGCAAGCTAATGGGCTCAAGACAACAGCCGAACTACAAGGTCATTTCACGGAGAAGATAGAGCAATTCCTTAACCGTCATGGCCGAAAACTCATGGGATGGGATGAAATTATGGAAGGAAAGCTCGCACCAAATGCTGCTGTCATGTCGTGGAGAGGATTCAAAGCAGGTCTCGAAGCCGCACAAAAGGGACACCCAGTTGTAATGACTCCCGGCGCCTTTTGTTATCTTGACCACTATCAAGACGCTCCTATGACACAGCCACGGGCACAAGGTGGCTACGTAACGCTTGAGAAAACATACAGTTATGAGCCTCTTCCCGACAGCTGTAAGACACCAGAAACCGAGGCAAACATAGAGGGATTGCAAGGTAATGCATGGACAGAATACATCCCAACTACCGAACATCTCGAATACATGATTTATCCCCGAGCACTTGCTTTGGCTGAGATTGGATGGACAAGTGGACCAAAGGACTATGCCAACTTCCGCAAACGGGCCCTCCATGCCATTGACTTCTTGAAACAAAAAGGCTATAATCCCTTCGACTTGGCACATGAAAAAGGGGACAGAGAAGAGTTCCGTTCGGGCATGAATCATGAGGCCTTGCATAAGAAAGTGACTTATCTGAGCCACTATGCACCCCAATATCGTGCCGAAGGAGATAACACTTTGACGAATGGTATCGGTGGAAACTGGGGATACACTGAAGGCAAATGGCAAGGCTTTATAGACCCAAAGGGTGTGGATGTCATTATAGATATGGAGAAGATTACAGACATAAAAGACGTCCAAATCAATTTTATGCAACAGCCAGCAAGCGTGATTTATACCCCTTCTTCAGTAGAAATTGAGGTATCGAATGACGGGAAAAACTTCACCAAAGTAGACAAAACACGTTGTGATATCCAACCAACAGGAGGCTATCTCATCTATCCTTATCACTGGAAAGGACTGGCTAAGGGCCGCTATGTGCATATAAAGGCTGAACTTCATGAACCAGATAGCTGGCTATTCATTGACGAAATCATGATTAATAGAAAATAAATTATAAATGAAAAAACTTCTCTTTGCATTGCTCTTGCTCTGCAGTTTCCATGCAAAAGCAGCCGACACCTTATTTATTAAGCAACCACAGGTGCCCATATTAATAGAGCGTCATGACAACATTCTATTGTTAATGCGACTCGATGCCACTGAAATGAAGCGATTAGACGACATCGAACTATGCTTCGATGATACGCTTCCACTTCAATATGTGAAAGCCGTTAAGTTATATTATGGTGGAACTGAGGCCCAACAATACAGCAAACAGAAACGTTTTGCGCCTGTAGATTATATCACAAACTTTACTCCCGGCAAGACCTTGCAAGCCATTCCGTCTTATGTTGTGCTGAAAAGTAAACTTCAACCCACCACACATCGCTTCACCTTACAAGCCCAACAATCCCTCTTTCCGGGTGTAAACTACTTCTGGGTTAGTATTGAAATGCAACCCAATGTGCCTATAAAAGCAAGGTTGAATGCCATGATTTCACAGGCTAAAGCAGATGGAAAGACACTGCCGATTGTCAACACTTCGGCTTCGGATATGAATCGAAGAATGGGCATAGGGGTTAGACATGCCGGCGACGATAACGTCTCTGCATATCGCATTCCAGGTTTAGTGACAACCAACAAAGGTACACTTCTCGGCGTATATGATGCGAGATATAACAGCAGTGTCGACCTACAAGAGCACATAGATGTAGGCCTTAGTCGCAGCACTGACGGCGGAACAACGTGGGAAGCCATGCGATTGCCATTGGCTTTTGGGCAGACTGGCGGTCTACCTGCAGCCCAAAATGGCGTTGGAGACCCTGCAATCCTTGTGGATAATACCAATAACAACATTTGGATTGTAGCCGTTTGGGCTCATGGAATGGGGAATCAGAGGGCGTGGGTAAGCTCACAACCCGGCATGGATAGCACCAAAACAGCCCAGTTAGTCATGACAAAGAGCACCGACGATGGACGCACTTGGTCGGCTCCAATCAATCTAACGGCGAAATTGAAACAGCCAGAATGGTTCTTCTTCTTCCAAGGACCGGGCCGCGGAATCACTTGTAAAGACGGCACACTTGTATTTGCCATGCAGTTCATTGATAAGAATCGAGTGCCTCATGCAGGTATCATGTACAGCAAAGACCATGGAGAAAGTTGGGCCATCTCTTCACCGGCATGCAATAATACGACTGAAGCGCAGGTAGCAGAACTACCGAATGGTGAGCTAATGCTTAACATGCGAAACCAAAGCGGAGGGGGAAGAGCTGTCTATACCACGCGAGATTTAGGGCAAACTTGGATTGAACATCCTTCTAATATCAAGGCTTTGCAGGAACCAATCTGCATGGGAAGCCTCATCAGTGTACGTGCAAAAGACAATGTTCTCGGTAAGAACATCTTGTTGTTTGCTAATCCTAATGACCCCAAAGAACGCAAAAATATCACCATTAAGTTAAGTTTTGACGATGGAAAAACATGGGATTGTGCTCATCAAGTACTCTTAGATGATGGTTACGGCTGGGGATATAGCTGCCTAACCATGATAGATCGTGAGACGGTTGGCATTCTTTATGAGAGCAGTGTGGCACAGATGACCTTCCAAGCCATCCCACTTAAAGACCTCGTTGCAGGGGAACCAAAGACGAAGACACAGTACAAGGTGGTGAAAAGAGGTCCTGTTTGCTTAACAGAATGAATCACATATATAAATCCTTAGGAATCAACAACTTAGCAAAATGGCTTGTTTCACGATGCAAAATGAGGCATTTCACAACATAAGATGACGCATTTCACACGCTAATATGATGTGTTTTGCTTGGCAAAATGAGGCATTTCAGAAAACGATTCAAAAAGAACAGCAGAAAAAAGAAATAGAAAACAACAACTAAATGATATTCAATATGAAACAAAAACTATTGGGATTGATGCTCCCACTCGCTGTATGTGCAGGCCTACAAGCGGCAACTCAGCCAACAACGCATGACTACACACAATACGTTAACCCTTTTATTGGCACGGGAGGACATGGACATGTGTTCCTCGGTGCTAACGTTCCGTTTGGTCATATCCAAGCCGGTCCGACACAAAAGACCCAGGGTTGGGACTGGTGTTCAGGCTATCATTACAGTGATTCGATTCTTGTTGGCTTCGGACAGATGCACCTTAGCGGCACGGGTATAGGCGATTTAGGAGACATTGGGCTTCTACCTGTGACGAAATCTGATACGCGTGAGGTGAAGTTTTCACATCGTGCAGAGTATGCAACACCGGGATATTACGCCGTAACTATGGCCAATGGAGTGCGTGTTGAGCTTACCGCCACACCACGTACAGCCTTCCATCGTTACACGTTTCCAGCTGATGTACGTCAGGAACACGTAGTTCTCAACCTCTCACAAGGTATTGGATGGGACAAGATGACAGACTGTTCGATGAAACAAGAGGGTCAAAACACCATCATAGGAACACGCTTTTCCAAGGGCTGGGCTAAGGATCAACGCGTCTTTTTCGTAGCCGAGTTCTCACAACCCATTACCCATCAGGAGCAAGAAGGAGACTCGTTGAGTGTACTTTCGTTTCAAGCTACCGGCCAACCACTCATGGTAAAGGTGGGTATTTCGAGTGTAAGCATCGACAATGCCCGTAAGAATCTTCAGCAAGAATCACCGAGTTGGGACTTCAACGCCATAGTAACAGCGGCGAAAGATGCATGGAACAAAGAGCTCGCTAAGATTGATATAGAGACCAATAACACGACAGATAAGCGTATCTTCTATACGAGTTTATATCACACAATGATTGCACCTTCGGTGTTCAATGACGTGAATGGCGAGTACAGAGGAGCCGATGGACAGACTCATCACGGCGACTTTACCCCCTACACTACATTCTCTTTGTGGGACACTTACCGTGCCGCTCACCCCTTGATGACGTTGATTCATCCGGAGAAACAACGCGACATAGCCCAGACTATGCTTCATATTGCGAAACAACAAGGCCGTCTTCCCGTGTGGTTTCTTGAGGGAAATGAGACTGATTGCATGGTAGGTAACCCCGGAGTTCCAGTCATTGTAGACATCGCTTTGAAAGGTTTTGACGTGGATAAGCATGCAGTTTTGGAAGCCGCTAAAAAGACTCAACTCAACGGAGACCGTGGTTTGGACTTGATTAAAAAGTATGGTTATCTTCCTTATGACCTTGATCCAACCAATGAAACGGTTGCAAAGGGCTTAGAATATGCCTTAGCTGACGGCAGCATTGCCCGATTAGCCAAGGTGTTAAAAGACGAAAAGGATTATAAGTACTTTCTAAAACGAAGCCAAGCTTACCGAGATTACTACTTCGATAAGCAGTCAAAGTTCATGCGTGCCATTGATTCGAAGGGACAATTCCGCACTCCTTTCAACCCCTTTAAAGCCATTCACCGCGCTGACGACTATACAGAAGGCACGGCATGGCAGTACATTTGGCTCGTTCCTCATGACGCTCGAGGACTCATTTCGGCTTTCGGTGGCGACAAACCCTTTACAAACAAGCTCGACTCTCTATTTATTGTGCAAGGTGATATGGGTAAGGATGCCTCACCAGATATATCTGGTTTGATTGGACAATATGCTCATGGGAACGAACCAAGCCATCATGTTATCTACCTTTATGACTATGCTGGTCAGCCGTGGAAAACCGCTTCACGCGTTCGCGAGGTGCTAAGCACGATGTATCATGACGATTTCGACGGCCTGAGTGGTAACGAAGATGTGGGTCAAATGTCTGCTTGGTATGTGCTTTCTTCCTTAGGTTTCTACCAGGTTGAACCCGCAGGAGGTCGTTATGTCTTTGGTTCGCCACTATTTGATGAGGCAACTATGAACGTAGGTAAAGGCAAAATGTTCCGCATTATCGCTCATAACAACAGCAAAGAGAATATGTATATCCAGAGTGTTAAACTCAATGGAAAGCCTTATTCGCGTTCATACATCGACTTTAAAGACATTGTTCGTGGTGGAACCTTAGAGTTTTTCATGGGCAACAAGCCTTCAAAGTTTGGTGTAAAACCAGCGGACAGACCATAGTTTAGCCTATAAGTGCAATGGCGTTGCAGGCTACAAACACGATACTTTCATATCAATAGCATCTTCAACGCCCATTGCTTTATTCACGAATCATGCGCAACTGCTGCATAAAAGGCAGGAGACGTGCATATAAAATCGTTGTAAAATGAAAAAGATTGAAGTAAAACGACTGAATATTCAGCAAGTAAAGGCTGAAGAAATCCCATCATTGTTCAAGACCTTTGATGTCGAATATCATAACATTGACACTGTAGATTGGCCCGAAGAATACCCTTATTGTCCAAACGTTGAATTTGGAATAGCGCACAAAGGCAATGCAATCATGATACATTATCGTGTGAATGAAGACAGCGTACGGGCCGAAGCGGACGAAGATCTCGGTCATGTGTGGGAGGATTCCTGCTGTGAATTCTTTGTTAGTCCTGACGAAAAAGAAGGCTATTACAATATAGAAACAAACTGCATCGGTACAGTTTTGCTCTGCAATGGTAAGTCGAGAGAGAACAGAACACCTGCTCCGACCGCTATTCTTCAAGCGATTGACCGCTGGACAACACTCGGACGAAAGCCTTTTGGCATAAGAAACGAACCGCAAACTTGGGAACTTGCCATTGTCGTTCCTGTTGAATCGTTCTTCAAGCACAAGCTCACAGAACTATCAAACAAGTCAATGCGCGCCAACTTCTATAAGTGTGGAGACAAAACTAAGCGTGCACATTTCCTCTCATGGAACCCAATTGACATTGCAAAACCCGACTTCCACCGTCCTGATTTCTTTGGAGAAATAACGTTTTTATAAGCTAACCCAGTTTTCATAACATTCTAATCATAGGGGTTCATGCCTTGATCAGCAAAGCAAAAGTTAACAACTCATGCGCTGACATCAGGCATGAACCCTTATTTATGCGATTAAATCATGGCACAAAACATGGCATTTTATCGTGTAAAATAAGGCAGATTGCGAGGTAAAATGATGCAGATTGCAAGGTGTTTTGTTGTGTTTCACAACTTGGCATCTATCTGTTGATGTAATGCTTTGAGTGAAAACGAGTTATAAGTCGTAACTTTTTGCACTATGCTCCATAAATAGGCTTGTGATACATAGCATTCCATAGGTTTATAACTGGCGGTAAAAACCTCTTTAAAGGGAATTGAGCCGTTTCTCCATTCAACACAATGTCACAAATGATAAATAGGAAATGGCACAACAATGCGTTAGCCTCTTTGTGCGTTAACGCGTTGTTGTGCCACCTCATGCCACGCTTGTGGGCTCTCTAATTGCCTAATTTGGCAGTCAGTTGACATGCCACCTATATAAATAGGTGAATGACCTTATTCTTTCAGTTGATAGAGTCCGATTTCCGAAATGGCTGGAACAGCGCGCATCTCACTAATGGTGAGTCTCACTTCGCTTGCCGTTTCGTTAGGGAATTTCAATAGACGTTTATGCCCGATTGTCGTTCCTTCGCTGACTTTTTGCCATGCTCCGTGCTGGTTTTTCACTTCAAGTGTGAAGGCTTCTACACGTTGTCCCTTGCGAATATCCTCCTGAACAGAAAGTACATTGAATGTTGTTGGCTTCTTAAACTGGAAGGTAAATACAGCCTTTCCAGCCTTTGTGTCGGGCAAAACCGAAGTATTGTAATTGCCATCTACAACAAAACGAGGTTTACCCTGCGTCAAATTGCAAGTTACTTTAGCCTTAGAAAGCAAGTTATGTGTAAAGGTTTCATCGTATAAACGACGGAAAGCACGCAGACTTTCAACGTCTTTCTCGCTCAATTTACCCTCTTTGTTTGGTGGAATATTAAGCAAAAGAACGCCATTCATGCCTACAGACGTGAAATAAATGTCCATCAACTCTTTCGCAGTTTTAACTTTATGATCTTCTGTTTCGTGGTAAAACCAGCCGGGACGGATAGATACATCTATCTCAGCGGGATACCAAACGAGCGACTTAGCCTTAGCAATGACTGCACGACTACCAAGATCTTGTCCCATCATGTCACCCGTTGGTTGAGCCAAAACCTCTTTCTGTGAGTTGGCAGCAATGGCATTTTGGTCGAGGTTTTCTCTTGGAACAACACTCCATTCCATTGTACGCCCACGCCCACTCTCGGTTCCTACCCATCTCACATCAGGCCCCATGACAGCTATAACGGCTTCAGGTTGGAGACGACGGATAAGCTTATACCAGCGAACGAAGTCGTATTCTTGTTTCTTTCCGTTAGGTCCTTCTCCACAAGCACCGTCAAACCACACCTCACTTACCTTGCCATAATGCGTTAAAAGCTCGGTGAGTTGGTTGACAAAATAGTCGTTATAAGCCTCTGTTCCGTATAGTTTTGAGTTGCGATCCCATGGAGAAAGATAAACGCCGAAGTCCATTCCATACTTCCGACAGGCATCGCTCACGGCTCGAACGACATCACCCGTGCCATTTTTCCATGGAGATTGTTTCACACTATGAGTCGTATAAGCCGATGGCCAAAGGCAAAAGCCGTCGTGATGCTTACAAGTTAGGATGGCACACTTAAAGCCGGCAGCCTTCAACTCACGTATCCATTGGTCTGCATCAAGTGCCGTTGGGTTGAAAATTGCTTCATTTTCTTTACCATCTCCCCACTCTCTGTTGGTAAAAGTGTTCATTCCGAAGTGTAGAAAGGCTGTAAGTTCCTGGCGTTGCCATTTGAATTGGCGCGCAGAAGGAGTCACATGAGCTGCCTTTTTAACAATGTCGGCAGGAGAATCCGCAGGATTTATAAGAACAAAGTTGTGCTCTTGAGCCTGCGATGTCAATGGATTTGCAAGGGCAAACAACATTGACGAGGTTGCCAAAGCATATTTAAGAAACTGTGAACGAGTGTTCGTCTTCATAGATTTGGATAGTAATAATTTGCTAATTTCGTTATATATTATGCTGCAAATATAGGAGTTTATGTTGAATTTACCAAACAATTATCTTTTTAAAAGCACGCCTTTATGCCATTGAACAAGGCTGAAGAGCAGCCATATCGTTGTGCATGGAGAAATGAAATGAAGCAGACCAGGCACGAAATGTATTTAGTGGTGGGGAGAGTGCATGCGTTTAACGAGGTAAATAAAAGTTAAATGTAGTTCTGTTTGCGGTTTAATGTGTATCTTTGAGGGCCTTTTAATCATAATTCTAACATTTAAATGCAACTAAACTATAAGAATAAAGCAACAGAAATAACGTCAGAACATAAGAAACATAGCCCTATATCGTGGGTTCCTACGCTATATTTTGCAATGGGAATGCCCTATGTTGTGCTCAACATGGTTACCGCTTTGATGTATAAAGGGATGGGTGTTTCGGATGGATTAATCACATTTTGGACTTCATTGATTATGTTTCCATGGACTTTAAAGCCATTATGGAGTCCGTTCTTAGAGATATATAAGACCAAGAAGTTCTTTGTTGTATTGACTCAAATCCTAACCGGCATCTTGTTTGCATTGGTAGCTTTCGCACTGAATCTGCCGAGTTTCTTTGCCATAACGATAGCTATCTTTGCGGTGATTGCATTGAGTGGGGCCACACATGATATCGCTGCAGATGGTACTTACATATCGGTTTTGTCGAAAGATGAGCAAGCACGTTGGATAGGATGGCAGGGAGCATTTTACAATATTGCTAAAATTGCCGCAACAGGTGGGTTAGTTTATCTCGCCGGTACATTCATTAAGCACTATGGAGTGACTAAGGCGTGGATGTTTATCATGCTGATTATCGCCGTAATCATGGTTGTTGTGGGTGTATATCATTATGCAATACTGCCTAATTCGAATGAAGATAGCGAGAGAAAGCCTACATCTCTTAGCAAGTCTATGGACGAATTGCTGAAAGTTTTCCTTGACTTCTTCACGAAAAAGCATATCGTTTATTATATTTGTTTTATCATTTTGTATCGCTTTGCCGAGGGATTCGTGATAAAGATTGTACCACTTTTCCTCAAAGCTCCACGCATATCACAAGGTTTAGGGCTAAGCGAGCAAGAGATAGGAGTATATTATGGCACGTTCGGTGCAGCCGCTTTTGTCATTGGTTCGATTCTCGCGGGCTATTACATTGCTTGGCGTGGGCTCCATAAGAGCCTTTTCTCGCTCGCGCTTGTATTCAATATACCATTCGTTGCCTATACTTTCTTGGCGTTATATCAGCCTAACAGTATGTGGTTAATAGGGGGTGGCATTGTAATGGAATACTTTGGATATGGCTTTGGCTTTGTAGGCTTGACGTTGTTCATGATGCAACAGGTCGCGCCGGGTAAGCATCAGATGGCTCACTACGCTTTCGCCAGCGGCATAATGAATTTAGGTGTGATGTTACCAGGTATGATTAGTGGTTATATCTGCGACAAAATAGGCTATCAACACTTCTTTATCATGGTGTTGATATGTACAATTCCCGCATTGTTAATCACGTGGTTTGTACCTTTTAGCTATCCCGATACAACGGAAAAAGCAAAGAATGAGGCAACGACTTGAGTCAATGCATTCATGCAAAAGCATCACAATATAGAATGATAACAGTGAAATATTAAACCCAAACATATAAAATTAAAACCAAAAGTTATGAGATTAATCATAGAACCCAACTATGAACAGTTGTCGAAATGGGCTGCAAACTATGTTATTGAGCGTATAAATGCAGCCTCAGGTAATGCTAAACCTTTTGTACTTGGCTTGCCAACAGGCTCTTCTCCCGAAGCAATGTATGCAGAATTGATAAAGGCTTACAAGGAAGGAAGAGTGAGTTTCAAAAATGTTGTGACTTTCAACATGGATGAATATGTAGGACTTCCCGAGTCACATCCACAGAGTTATCATTCTTTTATGGCTGAAAACCTCTTTAAACACATTGATTGTCCGAAGGAGAATATCCATATATTGAATGGTAATGCCAAAGACTTGCAGGCCGAATGTCAGCATTATGAGGACATGATTCGTGAGGCAGGAGGCATTGATCTCTTTTTAGGCGGCATAGGACCTGACGGACATATCGCCTTCAATGAACCTGGTTCATCACTTCGTTCACGTACACGCGTCAAGACTTTGACTTCAGACACACGCATAGCGAACTCTCGTTTCTTCGAGAATGACCCCGAAAAGGTTCCTGCTCACGCTTTAACCGTGGGCGTCGGCACTGTAATGGATGCAAAAGAAGTGTTGATTCTCGTCAATGGTCACCACAAAGCAGAAGCTCTTCGCGCTGCCGTTGAGGGCGGAATCACCCAGAAATGGACGATCAGTGCATTGCAAATGCATGAACACGGCATTATCGTTTGCGATGAAGCAGCCACAGACAAGCTCACTGTTGAAACTTACAAATACTTTAAAAACATAGAAAAGGAGAACTTATAATGAAGTTAAATCTAAGTTCGCAGATAGTACTTAACAAAGTACCTGAAGCATTTTATCGCCCCGCTACAGCTGTAGAACGTTCTGAAATTACACGTTTTGAGAAGGTTCCAACCGATATTTATCCGACAATTGAAGAGGGAAGTGTCAGTATTGTCAATCAACTTGAGGCTGAAATAAAGCATAAGCAGCAGGAAGGAAAGTATTATGTCATGGCCGTTGGTTCTGGTTCATCGCTGACTCCAATCTTCCAAGAACTCATTAAGCGTCATAAGGCAGGCAAACTAAGCTTTAAGAACGTTATTATCTTTAACGCTTATGAATATTTTCCATTGACTCCTGAGAACCTAAATCGCAGTATCAATCAGCTGAAGGATAGGTTCTTAGACCATATCGACATTGATTCTCAGAACATTTATACCCCAGATGGCACTATCAATCAAAACGATGTACAAGAATATTGCCATCTATATGAGCAGCGCATCAAAAGCTTTGGCGGTTTAGATGTTATCCTTTTGGGTATCGGTCGAATGGGAAACATCGCGACAAATGAGCCTGGTTCCAGCCAAACCACAACATCTCGTCTTATTCTTATAGACGAAACATCACGTGAAGAGATGAAGATGAGCTTTGGTTCGCAAGAGTCTGTGCCACCATGTTCTATCACTATGGGTGTAAGTACAATTCTTTCTGCACGCAGAATTTATGTAACTGCATGGGGAGAAGAAAAGGCTGACATCATCAAAAAGACTGTTGAAGGTAAGGTTACGGATGCCGTTCCAGCCTCATTCCTACAAACTCACAACAACGCTCATGTCGTTATAGACCTCTCTGCGGCTTCAAAGCTGACACGAATTGAGCACCCTTGGCTTGTGGCTTCATGCAAATGGACAGATAAACTCGTTCGTTCTGCCCTCGTTTGGCTTTGCCAAATCACGAAAAAGCCTATTCTTAAGCTGACCAATAAGGACTATAATGAGAATGGATTGAGTGAGTTGTTGGCATTATATGGCTCTGCTTACAATGCAAACATTAAGATATTCAATGATCTTCAGCATACAATCACGGGTTGGCCAGGTGGAAAGCCCAACGCAGATGATACATATCGTCCTGAGCGTGCAAACCCATTCCCAAAGAAAGTGATTGTGTTCTCACCACATCCTGATGATGATGTCATCTCCATGGGAGGCACTTTACGCCGCTTAGTGCAGCAAGGTCACGACGTACATGTGGCATACGAGACTTCAGGAAATATCGCAGTAGGTGATGAAGAGGTAGTACGCTTCATGCATTTCATTAATGGTTTCAACCAACTCTTTAGCAATGGAGAAGACGAAGTCATTAAGTCTAAGTACAAAGAGATTAAACACTTCTTGCAAAACAAGAAAGAAGGCGACATCGATAGCCTTGATGTGCGTACAATAAAAGGCCTAATCCGACGCGGAGAAGCCCGTACTGCCAGCACGTTTAACCAGATTCCACTTGATCATGTGCATTTCCTTGACTTGCCTTTCTATGAGTCTGGCAAGATAGAGAAGTACCCAATGAGCGAAAAAGACGTAGAGATTGTTCGCAAACTCATCTCTACTGTCAAGCCAAACCAAATCTATGTAGCTGGCGATTTGGCCGATCCACATGGTACACACCGTAAATGTACCGATGCAGTACTTGCAGCTCTCGACTTAGAAAAGGAGGCAAAGGCTGATTGGTTGAAGGAATGTAAGGTGTGGATGTATCGTGGTGCTTGGGCAGAATGGGAGATAGAGAACATCGAAATGTGTGTACCGATGAGCCCAGAAGAGCTTCGTGCTAAGCGAATCTCAATCTTAAAGCATCAAAGTCAGATGGAAAGTGCGCCATTCTTGGGCAATGATGAGCGCCTGTTCTGGCAGCGTTCAGAAGACAGAAACCGTGCAACGGCTAAATTATATGACGACTTAGGACTTGCTTGTTACGAGGCAATGGAAGCCTTTGTTGAATATAAAATCTAAGCGGTTGGATATCCGATAAAGCGACTTTCAACTGAAAATAAATCGCAATATTAATGGCTCTGCATGCCTTCCTACTATTAGAGGGCATGTCAGAAGCCATTTTTTTATTGTGTATAGACATCAATCCGGTGATGAACTATACACACCAACACCATAAGTGCTTTGTTGTGGTGATTCATCCTCACACACCTCATATTTTCAACCCTAATGAACGACAAAATGAAATGATGCAAATTGCCGTGTAATCTGCATCATTTTACACGATAAAGTGCCATGTTTTACACCACAATCTGCCTCAACTTATTTTATCAGTCATAAGGGGTGAAATCATAATCTATGCAAAGACAAATAACCACAACATTGATTTTATCCGCTGAAATGGGTTGTAAACATTGTCAACGCAGCAGGTATCATTGTATTTTCTCCATGAAATTAACCAAAATAATGAATGTTACTCATGTGCAACTCAGCATGATTTATACTTTTAATCGTCAAGAATTGGCAAAGAACTCCCCTACCCTAACTAAACCGTCACACGCGAAAGTAATGCCATATGCGTTGAACCCTTTCCAAAAATGCAAGGAGATGATGAGGACATTATAGATGAATCAAGTAAAAAACAGGTCGTTAACGATTCACCAATTCTATTTAACCAAAACATAAAATAATTTCAGAAATATTACAATTGAATTTATATCATATTTCAATTTGATGTTAATTCATTGAATTATAAATTGATTTTGCGAAATAAAAGCACTTATTTCTTCGGATTGTTACATTGTGTATTTTAACACTTTTAAATGTTTTGTCGTTATAAACTAACGTTTTATTCTAAATATATACGCTTTATTGTTTATGTTTGTTAAATGTTGTATATAGTTGATAAGCTATCAAGAGTAATGTATTATATTTGCATCCGCAACCTAAAATTAAGCAAATAATAATAACTATACACAAATAACACGATGCCCCTTGCCTACATTGGCGAGGGGTTATCACTGCTTTAAGTGTTACTAAATTTACAAAATCTAATGAAAAAAGGAAAGATTCTCCCAGTAAGCATCCTCTTGTCTTGCTGTTGTTTGGAAGCCTTTGCCGGAACTCATGGTTCTTCTGCTGAAGCCATCAGCAAGAATCTAATTGCTCCAATGGTAAAGACTACAACATCAAAGACGCTGGAAGCACAGCAATCTAATGGTGATGTAAAGGTAAACGGAACAGTTGTTGACGACGCAGGTGAGCCTGTTATCGGTGCAACGATACGCGTTAAAGACAACAAGACCGGTGTCAATGGAACCACTACTGACATTGATGGTAAGTTCATTTTAAGCGTACCAAAAGGTGCAACGCTTCAAATTAGCTACATAGGCATGGCTACTCAGGACGTGAAAGTTACGGGAACAGGTGACCTAAACATTGCTTTAAAACCCGAATCTCACACGATTGACCAGGTGGTTGTTACCGCTTTGGGTATCAAACGCTCTGAAAAGGCCTTGAGTTATAACGTTCAGAAGGTTGGCGCAGACCAGCTTACGAACGTGAAGAACGTCAACTTTGTCAACAGTTTGAATGGAGCCGTAGCGGGAGTTAACATTAATGCCTCAACAACGGGTGTCGGAGGACCGACTCGTGTCGTAATGCGCGGTACGAAATCTATTACTGGTGGCAACAACGTTCTTTATGTTATTGATGGTGTTCCAATGCTAAACAAGAACGGAGGTGACATTGGTGGAGGTCGCTATTCAAGTCAACCCAGCGGAGAAGGAATAGCAGATATCAACCCCGATGATATTGAAAGTATCAACGTTTTGACTGGTCCTTCATCAGCAGCTCTATATGGTTCGGCTGCAGCCAATGGTGTTATCATGATCAATACCAAGCGCGGTACTGAAGGAAAGGTAAAGGTTGCTGTTTCAAGTAGCTTGGAATTTTCTAATCCTTTCATTATGCCTAAGTTCCAAAATACCTATGGAAACAAGGCAGGTTCATTCTATAGCTGGGGCGATCGCTTGGCAACACCGACATCATTCCAGCCAAAAGACTTCTTCAACACAGGTCACAATTTCATCAATTCGTTGACTTTGACGACAGGAACAAAGACAAACAAGACCTATATCTCTGTCGCAACAACGAATGCAACGGGTATCTTACCCAACAACGAATATAACCGTTACAACTTCACTGTACGCAATACGAGTGACTTTCTCAATGATAAGCTGCACTTAGACATTAATGGTAGCTACATCATTCAAAACACTCAGAACATGTATCGCCCTGGAGAATATTATAATCCGTTGACATCTGTTTATCTTTTCCCACGTGGAAACGATTGGTCGGCAGTCGAATTGTACAAGCGTTACGATGCTTCTCGCAAGCTTGCTACCCAATATTGGCCCTATGGTGACCAGGGAATGCAACTTCAGAACCCTTATTTCATCGTTAATGACATGATGACTCCCGTACAACGCAAGCGTTATATGTTCATGAGTAGCTTGAAATATGACATCCTTCCATGGTTGAACGTGACAGGACGTGTGCGTGTTGACAACACCAACAGCGAGTCAGAGAGTCGTTTTCACGCGAGTGGTCAGGGCCTTCTTTATGCCGGAACACATGGCAATGGCATTTATAACCATTCACAAGGAAGCGACCAACAGACCTATTTGGATGTGATGTTTAATCTTGATAAGAGTTTCGGCAAGGACTATCGCCTAACAGCTAACGTCGGCGCGAGCCTTGAAGACTATCGTTCAAGCAGTGTAGGTTTCGGCGGACCAATATTAAAAGTGCCAAACTTATTCTCTTCTGCAGCGCTTGATCCCATTAATACAAGGGCAACAGATAGTGAGTTCCGCAAACGTAATACAGCCATCTTTGCCAGTGCAGAGCTTTCATGGAAGGACATGTTGTATCTTTCTATGACAGGAAGAAACGACTGGAGTTCACTCCTTGTGCATGCAAAAGAGCCTTCATTCTTCTATCCTTCAGTAGGTCTTTCGGCTATCGTTACAAAGATGGCAAAGCTTCCTGAGTTTGTCTCT
>ERZ773051.210-NODE-210-length-46141-cov-11.108666_pt1 | contig 46141 bp, 45 predicted proteins | sample MGYA00580631_ERZ773051 | MGnify/ENA primary metagenome ERZ773051 (study PRJEB29015, sample SAMEA2738137) | human oral metagenome | biome: human oral; feature: human-associated habitat; material: saliva | place: China | collected 2204 ... | reverse complement strand
TAATACCTCACACCCAGTTTTTCTCTGCTGACATTCCAGCTGAAAAAGACGCTTCCATTTACCTCTATTGTAAAATGGGACCTCGTGCAGAATTTGCTGCCTCAGTCCTTAAAGAGCGAGGCTATACTAAGGTGACTAATCTAGGTGGTTTGGATGATATGGAAGCCCTAGGGTTTAAGTTTGAAAAATAATAGAAATAAGGTCACTAGTAGTGATCTTATTTGTTTGCAGAAAGCATGAGTAAGTGGTAAGAGTTTTTAGAAATAGAAAATAATCCTGTATTTATGAGGAGAACGGAGAAATCTGTTCTCCTTTTTGTTCGCTTAAAATTTCATAAAGAAGGGAGTCTTACCATGAAGGGATTGGAAATAGTAATGGATATTGAGACTTTAGAAGTCTATGAAGTCATTGATCACGATCAAGAAGTGAGTTCAGAATCAACTGAGGAAGAAAAAGAATTAGTCTTTGATAATCGTGTTTATCAGTTGAATCTATTTGAAGAAATGAACTTACTTAATACATCTTGAATAGTTTAGTTAATGGATAACATAGGAGGATATGATGGTTAGGAATGAGTTTTATGATCAATTAATCAATAGTGAACCATTAGGTTTTATTGATCCTCTGAGTGATCTAGGAGAGTTCGATTCTATTCAGATGAAGTTCTGTGAACCTGTTAGGAATTTGAAAAACAAATATTCAGGTAAACCTTACAATCTAAACTGGCAGAACAAAATAGAACAGATGAGAGCACTGTATATTCAGTATCAGAAAAGTTTGATATTGGAAGATCAGGAACAAGGTGTTCACAACAGAGTTAGGAATAAAGAATCTAAAGAGCATGTTAATGAGATTGTTACAACTTATCTAAAGCTTGGATTCAGGTTCAAAGAGATTGAAGCTAGGATTTCACTATTTAATACACGCTTACGAAGTAACTGGAAAAGAAGTGACTACGTTACAACAATAAGCCCTGAATTTTATTTTAAGAGAGAATTACAGGATGGTTACAGCGTGCCGAATACGACTCTTCCCAGAAGTATGAAAATTAACTGAGGAATTATTAAATGGATACCAAATCTAAACAGATAAGAGAGCTTCATAAAAGACTTCCAATTACTGATGGAGGGATTCTCGTAGATGAATTCGGTCAATATAAAGACATGGCTGTAATGCTAGGTCTAGAACTAACTGAATTCAAGGGAAAATTAGCTTATAAAATCGTTAATAGTAAGGAAACAAATGAACTTAACTAACATTTACAGCTTGATTCTAAAAGATGGTTTAAGAAACTATAAATTTAAGAATAGTCACTTAAAACCAGTTTCTTCAGTTGAAGAAGGAAATCGAGGAGCAATCTTTGGATATCGTACAAAAGAAAAAATGATGAAAGCACGTGGTGTCGTTTTGACATCAATGGAATCTATTTCTGAGAATGAGGATAGTTTCACTCACTGGACACCAAATGTTTACCGTTTTGGTAGTTACAGCGATCCCAAACGTCAAATTACACGTGGACACTCCGAAGATAATTTGAGACAAATTAATTCATTCTATATTGATTTTGACATCACATCTTCAGCTGAAGAGATGACTTCTGGAGATATTTTAACTGCTGCTATTGATTTAGGCTTCATGCCTACATTGATTTTAAAATCTGATAAGGGGTATCAAGCTTATTTTGTACTGGATAAAGCAGCATATGTGACAACTCATTCACAGTTCAAAGTAGTAAAAGTGGCCAAGGCAATCTCTCAAAATTTACGTAACTATTTTGGCCAAACATTGCCAGTTGATATGACGTGTAACCACTTTGGTATTGCACGTATGCCAAGAACTGATAATGTGGAATTTTTTCATGCTGACTATACTTATTCATTCCAGAAATGGCTAGATTGGTCTATGAAACAGTCTGATCTACTATTTCCAAGTAAGAAACCTAATTTAACGGTTATTGCTGGTTCTGAAGGCGTTAAACAGGTAGATGAACCCTGGTATGGTTTACTGCTGAAAGAAGCCAATATTAGAGGAGCTAAAGCATTGATGGGAAGAAACAATGTACTCTTTACTTTGGCACTGGCTAACTTTTCGAGTGGTGTCTCTCAGAGCGATTGTGAGGCTGTTTTAGCTGATTTCAATGAGAACTTGGCCGAACCACTCTCTCAGGACGAGTTCCTAAAAGTCGTTGGCTCAGCTTATTCAGGGAAATATGAAGCTGCTAGTCGAGATTACATCAAATTACTATGCAAAGCTTGGGTCAATGAGAATCTGAAGGGCTCAGATTTGTTTATCAAGCAACGCTGGTATAAATTTAAGAAGAAACGTGCAGATCGTAAGCATAGCCACTTACATGAGTGGAAAGCTGATATTATGGCTTATTTAGAAGGTTTTTATCAGTCTGAGGATCCTTTTGTTCAGACGACTAAAAAAGCTATTAGGGAAGAGTTAAATATCCCTGAACGTTCATTAGATAAAGTTCTGAAGGCTCTTAAAGCTGATCGTAAGATTTTTTTTGCGGTTAAAGCTGGCCGTGGTGGTGGGATTAGATTAGCTTCTGTTAAAGCTATTGTTCTTTCCCTTATTCAGGTGAAAAAAGAGCGTCAGGAGGCTTATTTTGCAAACATTGCTACTTTCTTTGAAGAAAGCCTAGGTTTCACCAAAAGGGTGATAGAAGGGGTTAAAAATGGACTTAAACAAGCAAAACAATTATCTTTATTCGAGGTTGACATTGGATAAATACTAAAACCCGCAAACTGCCATTACATTTATATCTAGGATACAGAGAGGCAAAGTAAGTAGGGATAGAATAACAACATAGTTAGTATTGAAATATTGATTCTAAATTAGATATGTAAATGGTTATGATTTTGAACTAGAAAGTGATTATAAAGCAATTGTGGAACAAACTAGAAAGAGAGAAAAAAAGATGGGATACGTAATTTTTAGTTTTGAAGATGGTGAGTATCTTTGTGATAATCAAGGACAACTGTTGACATTTGAGAGTAGAGGATTGGCTTATCAGTACATGCAGATTAACTATCACTCTCCTTTGCCAATTCAGAAAACAAAAAGGATTATTCATTATCCAAATTTTTATCAGGCACCTTTTAAAGTTCATAAGGTTTGTTAGGGGGAATATTAAATGGCAGAGAATATTAAGATTGTACGTGGTTATTATTTAACAGGATTAGGACAAGAACCTTCTGCTTATTATTTTAAAATCACTGATAATTTTCCTGAGTTTGAGGTAGTGAAAGCTGGAGACATTGCTTTGACCTTTTATCAAAATGGAGATGCTATTACAAGCATACCTGCGTTGATTAGAGTAGATGCTGTTATTGAGGGAGAAAAACAGGTTTTAGAATTTCTTAAAAGTGAAAAGAAGGACCATTTTCCTATGCTACCGCTTGTTTATCTGTATGAACAGTTCAATCCGTTACAATTTAGTACCATGATGACTGTTTTTGATAACTTAAAATCAGAGATCAAGCGCTTGGCCAAAGTGAACTATATTCAAGGAGACTTATTCGATTTTATGCAAGGAGGTGAAGGATAGTGGCTAATAGATTTGAATGGGCTAAAATGATTTTTGGCACGATAGCAGCAGTCAGTTTGCTATTTTTCACAGTTATTGGTGTACAGACAGTTTGGACTAGGTACGTTGTGAAAGACTATGATAGACACCTTACGGAACAAGTTTATGTGGATGCTGTGATCAATCAGAATGCTAATTTAGTCTTTTATAGGCATGGCTGCCCTTATTGTCAAGCAGGCAAAAAAGCCGTTATCACAACGGCTGAAAAAAGTGCTTATCCAACGTTTTATATTAACGTGGGGACTGAAGAAGGACAAGTTCTTGTGAAGAAATACCAGGTTAAAAAAGCAGCGTCCCTTGTCACGATAAGAGACGGCCAATCTCAGCTCTATCTCTATGCTGCTAAGGATAAGCAGGGAAAGATTACAGCTGACGAGAAGACCATTGAGGAGGCACTAGATGACTCAAAAAACGAAGCTCAGTAAGTGGGCAGAAACGGCTTTTCAATTTGATGATGAATTGTGGCGTGCGAAAGCAACTGAAGGCATGGTTGTCTTAGGCAAACTTCCTGATGGTATTTTTACCTTGCTGCGTTTCGATGATGAAGTTGGAAAGTTAACGCATATTTCAGAAAGTGAAGCCTTGTGGCTAACGCTGGAGCTCGCTCCAGAAAAGATGAATTGTATTTAGGAGGATTGAAAGATGAAACAAAAATATTATGCGGTACTGATACAAATCAATATCGGAAAAAGCGTTTGGTTAGTCCCACAAAAAAACGGGACACTAGCTTGGTCAGATGAGATCAGTGGGACAAGAGTTTTTTCTAGTTATGAAGAGGCCAAGCAAACAGTTGAAAGTCATTTCCTAGAAGATTTTAGATTTATTGGTTCGTATAAAATCATTGAGTTCACTCATCAAGAGCTGTTGGATTTTGAAATGTTAACTGATGACTAAATAGTCCAAAATCTCCTCATAGCCTACGTCGGGATTGATGTATTTTTTGGAGCTGTGTTTACGAAACTTGCCAAAGTAGAATAGCTTTAATGGTTGTTTGTCTTTTGCAGCTTTTTCTAATGTTTTTAGCTTTCCTTTGACTCCATGATGGTCAGCGAGGTTCTTGTTAATCGTAATAGATGGGTAATTAGTAACACCATCTATTGTGCATGTACTGTTAAATCTAACTAGAAAATAGCTCTTTTCAGGCTGAAGTTTGTTATCAAAATATTTTACTGAAGCAGTGTCATAGTAAATATGAACGTCCTCTAAGTTGATTCCTCGTTGGTCAGTTTCTGCTAGATTGACAAAGTACTTTTCCAGTTGAATTTCTTGTTTATTTTTAGAGTAGAAGGTGTATTTTTCGCCTGATTGGTATTCTAAAAAATAGCGTATGAGGGCAGTAAGTTGCTTGATATGACTTCGAAAAGTTTTGTTATCAACGGTAGAAGATGACTGATAGTGTCGGTGTACAATGTCAGTATGACTTGTTTCAGATGATGGGGTATTTTCATTCTTTTGTCTAGGCTTAGTGACAATAGCTAGTGACCCTTTAACAAGATCTAGATCGATGATGAGTTTGTTTTTCTCACGAGAAAAAGAGCCGTAATTTTCCGTAGTCACCTCTTGTTCTCTTTGTTGATAATGTTCAATCATGCGTTGACAATACTTAGGATCATGTTCTTGATTACGTGCTCCAGGAGTAAAATAAGGTGTTTTGTTAAAGTCTGGATTGTTGAAGTTTGCTAAGGTCAATTTGAAGGAACATTTTTCACCACATTGAAACTGTTTGGCATCAGTCAAACGATGAGATGACCCAACTGGAGTACGAGAAAAATCGTAGGCCTCCTTAGCAGATAAATCAGTTCTTAACTCAAGGCTATAAGCAGATGGAAAACTCATATATTTATACCTCTCAATGATAATTTCTTATCTTTATTTTAACATTTATTATCTAAAATCAGAAAGGACGTGTCACTTATGATAGATACGATTAAGTGCTGGATTGAAAAAATAAAATCTAGTGTAATTGCTAAACCATTTATAACAATCAAAAGATGGTTTCAAGACAATGTGATTAAGCGTAAATTGGTTATTTTTTCAATGCTGTTTACAGCATGGGTTAGTTTATTGTTGGGAGCTATCTACTCCCCACAAAGACAAACTTATACAGATGAGCAACTCAAAACAAAGCGAACATTTGAGAATGGAACAGGTGAAATCAGACTCTCTAGTCAGACCTACTCTCCTAAAACTGGTGTCATAGTTCTTCAATTTGAGACGAAAGATTCTACCTCTCCAGTTGATCGTGGAATTGATGCAAAACGTCTTAAATGGGATTTATATGCTCAAAAGAAATCTGTTGATACGACAATGGAAATTGTTCCAATTATTGATAACAAAATCTCTGTGATCATTAGAAATGTGCCTGAAGATTTTGGAGCATTTGCGATTGATATTACAAACAAAACAGTTTCTACTAGCGATATTGATATTGATGTTTCTAGTCCTTCAGATGGTCAGGAACAGCCTTCAAAAGCAAAAGAACATGACGATGGTAACGTTGTTCAATTCTATGTGACTACTCAAAACAGTAAGTTGAAAAGAGATAAGATAAATAATGTTTCTCGTGAGGAATTTGCTTTGTCACAAATCAAAGTGGAAAAAACTTTCCAAGAAGGTCAGATCAAAAAATTAAATAACTCAATCAAACAGATTAAGGCTTCAATCGAGGATGATGAAGCTCGGAAAAATGGTTTACTCAAAGAGGCTGAATATCTCTCTGGCGATGACTTAGAATCTAATCAAAAAGATGTTGCGACTATCGAAAGTAATATCGAAACTAAGAATAGATCTATTGAGACTGCAACTCAAAATATTGAAAAAGTTCAGGCTAAGATTGTTAGTCTTGAGAAAAAAGAAACAGCAGTTAAAGATGGAACCTTTGAATTTTCAAACCCAATTGAAACTGTAGAAATGAAATAATAGACAAGAGGAAAATCTTAACATGCGGTGCTCCCTAAATTTGATATTAGGGAGTTTTTATATTTCCTATGATTTGTCCGCTTAACGCAAGAATTTTTGTTATCTCTTATACTAAAATTATCAAAATGAAGGAGGCTATTAAATGGCAAAAAAAGATCTTACTAAAATTGAGTTGGAACTAGAAGAGGCAAAGAAAAAAGTTGCTTCTTTGGAGAATGAACGGAAGCTAGCAGAAGAAAATATTCAAAAACAAATTGGTAAAGTCTATGTTCAGATTCAACTCAAAAAAGATAAAACTCAGACCTATGAAATGATTTTAGATGATCTCAAAACTGAGCTTACTCTCATTCGAGAAGAAGAAAAAGCACAACGTGAGGCAGCTAAAAAAGAACGTGAAAACGTGGAACAATAATCTTCATTTTTCAGCTGAAGAAGCACCTTGTCAAGCTATTTAACAGAGTGTGTATTTGTGCGTTCTTGTGGTGTGTGTAAGTGTGGTTAGTGTGTGTATTTGTGCACCTCTATAGTGTGTTTTAGTATGCGGCTATTGTGTGTATCACGCCACCTCTGTGTGTTTAGGTGTGTAACCTATGTGTGTGTAAGTAGGCGTAGCCGAGAAAATTACCGGTAACGGAAACGTTGATACTATCAACATATCACGGCACGTGATATCAGTTTCCCTTATGCTCTTTTCTAACACAACATACCCCAGAAGGCATTAGCCGCAGTAGTGTGTGTTTGTGTGTGGAAAAACCGCAACAGTAGAACCAGATTGGTTCGTGACGTTGCGAGGTTGAGGTTTTCTTTTTTGCTTCTTTTAGCTTTTGCCTCGCCAAAAGAAAAAAGAAGGGCGCTCTTCTTTGTAGAAAGTGAGGTAACTAAAATGGCAAAAAGCCATCAAAAAAGGATTGAAATTCGAGGGCTATCTATTCAAGAGATAGATTACTTAAAAGCTCTTGCAAGAGAAACTAAAGCAAAATCATTTAATGAATTTTTACTAGCTATGTGTCGTGAAAAAATTGAAAAAGGTCAATTCAATTTAGTTGAATCGAACTATCTTGCGTATTTAGAAAATATGAAATTGACATCAGATCATGTTTTAATATTGACTGAAAAACAGACAGATATATTATCTGATTTTGAAACGAAAATGGCTCGCTATGCAGATCATATTTCGAGATGGCTTGAGTATGAAGGAGATGTAGAAAGTAGTGACTAAAAACTTTATTATCCGTAACGTTCCTGAAAAAGTATTTACGCAGTTACATATGATTTCGGAAGAATATGAGTATCCGTCTTTTAATGAATTCATGCTTGCTCAACTGCAACGGATTGTCGAAAATAGAGGACTGGATTTATATGATAATAAATTTGCAGCGACGTTGGCAGATATTAAAGAACAACAAGCTCAAATTTTGGATCAACTTCTCAAGAATGAAATTAAGTTATTAGCTTATCATGCTAAACAAGATATTGTGGAAGAGTTAACGACAGACTGGTTACAATTTATGGATGATATTGATGCGCTAGCTGCTGAAAGAAGATCAGGAGGGCGCTCATGAAAAAGAACAAATTCTTATTAGTCAGTATTCTATTTATTGTCATATTGTTAGTGCAGCCACAAAATTTTCAATCTCTAAAAAGTGTATTTACTCAAAATGATATGGCTAGTCAGTTAAATATTTCGGATTCACCTGAAGAAAAAAATGGTGACTTAGGAAATAGTCATCAGACACAAAATGAGGAACTAAAATCAAAAGTATTTGATGGTCAACATCAAGTCATAATGGTTAATGATAAGGCACAATTTACGGCAGAAGAGTTGAGCTTAAAAAATGGTTCATGGGAAAAATACAGTAACCTAGATTTTTTGAATCGTGTCGGGGTAGCTGAAGCAATGTTGGGTAAAGATTTAATGCCGACAAGTGAACGTGAAGATATTTCATCTGTCAAACCGACTGGCTGGAAAAATAAAAAAATCATGTTTAATGGTAAACAAGATTTTTTGTATAATCGTTCTCACTTGATTGGTTTTCAATTAAGTGGTGAGAATGCAAATGTGAAAAATCTATTTACAGGTACACGTGCGCTTAATGCTAACTTTAAAGATAAAAAATCATCAATGGTGTATTATGAAAATTTAGTCGCGAATTATATCAAGGCAACGGGGCATCATATGCGTTATCGAGTAACTCCCATTTTCAGAAATGTAGAATTGGTTGCTCGTGGTGTTCGTATAGAAGCACAAAGTATTGAAGATGATGCCATCTCTTTTGATGTTTATCTTTTTAATAGCCAACCAGGCTATGACATTAACTATCTGACGGGAACGTCACAAAAATCGGAATAAGGAGACTGTCATGACGACTAGAATTAATATTTATTTTAACGATGAAACCCTACAAAAGTTTGCGGAAATCAAAAGTTATTTAGAAGCTGTTGGAGGAAATCTGAACCGTCAAGGGCAGAATAATTCAGCGACAGTTGTTCAATTAATAGATGTTTTCTATCAACTTTTTTTAGAAACGGAAGATAAACAACATTTTTCCGAGAGGTTATCTCGGCTGGAAAAAAAATTGCATGACTCGGATGAAGGGAGATTATTAAAATCTATCCGTCGCCAAATGGATCAGCTGCTTTATTTAGAGTTGACTAATTTCCATGCTATCACAAAAGGTAATAATTTTGATATTCAAGATTTAGAGTCTGTTCATTCTCGTTTTGATCCATCCCAGCATGAATTGATGGCTAGAATTGATGATCTTATTAAAGAAGATGTGGCACGTGGTCAAACAATTAAGAACTCACACTAAGGAAAATTGAGATGACTGATATTGTTGATATATATTTAGAAACAGGAGATTTTCACGAGGCAGTAAAGCAATCAGGATTACCAACCCATATTGCCCATTTGAAATTAATTAAGAGCGGCTGCTTGAAAATTCAAGATAAAATTCAGTACGGTTCTAGAACGTGAAAGTGGCTCAGAATTGCATCAGCCAAATATTTTATTAGTTCCTATGCAATTTATTGAAGCCCAAAAAGAGCTGCATGTCTCTCAATCTGGACCGTGGTTTCAAGATTTTAAAGTAGAACCTGAAGAACTCCAACCTCTATTGAAAGATTATGTTCAATTAAGGAAAGATGGATTGTTTTGACTAAGAAAGGAGCATAAGTGATGAATCTATCGTCTAGTCCTAATATTACATTTATGCTTCAATACACAGAGGCTAATAGTCAATATGTGGATTATACAAATCGTGATGAAGCTGTCAAAATTGACGAAGAATTGTCCTTAGAAACAAACAGGCAAATGATTGAAGGATTGACTGAAGACGAGATGACTCGTATTCAGGAAGCTGTCCCTGAAACTCAGTTGAATTTTAGGGAATACATTGATTATATGAACCGTTCCTATGCAACCGAAAAACAATCTGAAGACTTAACTGCCGTCTTTACTCAGGAAGCAGATTATCTCCAAAAACGACGATTAACCGATCTAAAAAATAAGTTAGAATCGGCTTATGAAAATGGTTCTCTTCTTTGGCAGGGTGTTATCTCGTTTGATAATGCTTTTCTTGCTGAACAGGGATTGTATGATGTTGCAACTGGCCAAGTTGATCAAAAAGCAATCAAGGCTGTCATGCGTGATATGATGCCAACCCTAATTCAGAAAGAGGGTCTCTCAGATTCTGCATTTTGGTGGGGAAATATTCATCTAAACACAGACAATATCCATATACATTTTGGTCTTTCTGAAGTGGAATCTAACCGTGAGAAAATATTTTATCGTCCACGTGGCCGAATGGAGTATAAGGGAAATTTCTCTCAGAAAACAATCAATCGGTTTAAAAGTGGTGTTTGCCACGGCTTACTGAAAGAAGAAACACGATCAAACCTTCTCAGAAAAGAACAGATTCTAGCTAATCTTAAAGCAGATTTAATAACCTCTGTTTACCAGGAAGAAAAGATTACTTCTTCAGCTGAAAAAAAATTTTTGGAACAAGCCTATAATCACTTACCCCTTAATAAAAAGTGGCGTTATGGATCGAATGCTAGGGATTTTGCGGTTAGTAAGTTCTTTCTTGATCGGTACTTAGACTCCTATTTGAAAAATGAAGGTAGTGCGGCCTATCAAGAATTTCTACAAGAAACCAGAGACTTTCTTAAAACTTATGAAGGTGTTTATTCCACTGAAAAAAATCAAGTCTATGAGAAAATCCGCAAAGTCGATGGGAAAACCATTCGGACTTTGGCTGAATCAAAAGGATACGATTTGGAACATCATTTGGCTTGCCGTGTCATGGATCTAAGAGAGCGCTTGGGCAATAACATTCTGCGCTCGTTCAGAGAAGCTACTCCCCAAATTCACGATGTTCAGCTGGAAAAAAATTTGAAAAACTTTTCTAGCTTGAACCAAAAGAAAATCTTGGAACAGTTGCCAGAAGCGAGTGTTATTAAAAGTCAAAGTTCTTGGCAACAATTAGGTTATTTTATAAAAACAGGAGAACAACCTCTTGAAATTATAAAGCCAATCTATAAAGCTTATGATAAGCATGGGAAGGGAATTGGTCAGCCAGAGTTTGTGGTAGATTATGTGTATGATGTCAGTCAGCTAACAGAAAATATTCAGCTAAAAACCTTGACCCTAAAAGACTTGTCCTTATTATCATCAAGTGAGTTAAAAGAGTTGGTAGATGCTGCTAGGTCAAAACTAACACTTTCTGAAAAAGAACGTCGTGAGTTAGGGACATTTCGCTATGCGTTAAAACTCAGTATGCTAGAGGCTAGTCAGAAAGAATTGCAGGTACGTCAAAAGCTTCTAGAACAGATACAGCCTTTAGCTTCTGATCATCCATTTGTGGACTTTAAAAAGCAATCTTTAACGCAAGAATTAAAAGTAATTGAACTACAATTGATTCCTAATTTTAAGCTTTCAGAAGATGATAAAGTCTTGAAAGAGCGATTGAAGAGGCAGTTTGAAGATAGTGTTGCGCTTCCTATTTCAAAAGCCACTGCTGGTACCATACAGCTTCCTATTAGGCAGCTTCAGGCTGAGCTGGAATTGGTTGATCAGATTCAAGATGATAATATTTTAACGCTTTTGAAAGGGACACCAACTCGAAAACAAGCCTACATGGAAGAACTTCAGACTCATATCTCTATTTTTCAGTTGAAATATCAGATTAACAACAGGAATCATCAGATGAGTCAGTTATCGGATGAGGCAGCGATAAGGGAGATGAGAGTAGCTAATGCTAAAGGATTCTCTGAGTTAAAACGTTTATATGATAAACTGCAACCGGCAAATGATAATCAAAATCAGATCACTCAAACAATTTCTAGGCAATTACAAGAACGAAAAGTTACTAAAAAAACTCAACTTCAACAGTCTCAAGGACCTGCAAAGTTGAACACAGACTTCATGCGACAATTGACGGCATCGCTCAAGCGTTCTCAACAAGTAAGTAAACAAGCATTGATGGAACGTGCTAGAAGTGATGAACGTGAAGAACAAGAAGAGCGCAGGCAAGCTCAGCGTTAATCAGTCATTGATGTTATTGTCAATGGCTTTTTTAGTTTAAAATCTTCTATGATTTGTCCGCTTAACGCAAGAATTTTCATTATCTCTTAGACTATAAGTAACTGTAAATACAGGAAGGAGGTGGTGATAATGCTACAATTTCCAAACGTTTCTGAAGAGGAATTTGACTTTGAGGCTGATTGGCTAGTCAAGGCCATTGATGACACTCAAAAACATATTCTTTTTGTTGGACAAGGAAAAAATGTTGATTTGGAATTGGAATTGGACTACCAAAATAATCCAGAAGAATTTGAGCATTTTTCAGTAGGTGATCTCATTCAATTGCCAAGAGAAATATTTGTTGTTTCTGAAACGACACCATATAAGCCTAAGTATGAGTGTTTCTAGTGACTGAAAGGAGTTTTTATGGCAGAAGAACACATACAACAACCTACGCCACGTGGAAAAGGTCGTCGAGAGAGAGTAGAATATGCTAGGTCTCGTGATATTTTAGACGTTGCCAGTGAACTGAACATGGAATTGATTCGTTCGGGACGAGATTACCGTTGGAAAGAGCATGACTCAATGGTCGTTTCTCCTGATAAAAATATGTGGAATTGGTTTTCCCGCCACCAAGGCGGAGATGTCATTTCACTTGTTGAAACAATGAAAGAAGTGAACTTTAATCAGGCTATTGATTACTTAAATGATGGCAGTTTTAAAGAATATAAAGCTGTTGAAAGAGCGCAGGAAACATTTTCTTACTACCTAGAACCTTATGAACAGCCTTTTGAAACTGCTCGAAGCTATCTAAAAGACCAACGTGGCCTTTCTGATGAAACGATTGATTTCTTCCTTGAAAAAGGGGTGCTAGCTCAGGCTAATGCCAAGATCAATGGTAGTATTGAACCAGTTGTTGTCTTTAAGTCCTTTGATTTCTCAGGTGAAATGGTAGGAGCTACGCTACAAGGCATAGAAGAAAACTGGGAGAAATGGCCTGAACGTGGTTATGCTAAGAATATTGTCCGAAATTCAGATGGTATTACTGGTTTGCATGTGGATATTGGTCAACCTAATCGATTAATATTTGCAGAGAGTGCTATTGACCTAATGTCATACTACGAACTGAATAAAGATAATCTTCAGGACGTACGCTTAATCTCCATGGATGGATTAAAGGAAGGTGTTATTGGTCGTCATTTGGCGCAGTTACAGTCAGAATTTTCAGGACGTCCCCTACGCTGGAGTCATGAGCAATTAGCTGATGGCTTGCAGGTAGCTATTGATAAAAACTTTTTTACAGAGGGTAAGCATGCAGACTGGATTACACTTGCGGTTGATAATGATGAGGGTGGTCGAAACTTTATTAAATCTCTAAGAGAAAAAGGGGCTACTGTCACAGTAGACCTACCAGCATTGCCAGCAGGAAAAGAAAAGATGGACTGGAATGATGCTTTGAAAAATCAATCAGTTGAATCAACAGTGATAAAAGTGGTGAGTGCTTCCACTTCAATCTATGAAGGCTATGATGTTTTGATGACGGATCAACGTGAAGTTTTACTAGGGAAGACAGAAAACTATGATAATAACGGAAGTTACAATAACAGCGATGACACCTTAGTGACTGTTTCTCAGAATGAAAAGATGTTTTATATGTTACAAGATGGCGAACTGACACGTTCTAAAGAAGAATTGCTGGCAGAGGGTGTTAGAAGTCATGAGGATTATCAAGAACTAGAACGCTTAAAAACAGGTCGCTTGTCTCAGCTCATTGAAAAGCACCTGCATTCTCAACATGAAGTCAATGTGTCTCAGCAGTCTCTGGAAGTTTCCCGGAAAGAATCATCAGAGGATACGAAAAAAGCTCTGGAAGAAATTCCAGAGCAACAAAAAAACGAGAGGACTATTCAACGCAAGGGTTCTTTACAGCCCGAAGCTGAAGGCAGTACCTCACCCGTATCAGAAGCAGATACCTTTGATCGCTCTGTTACCAGTCGACCTACTAAGTCCTCTCATTACTTAAATATTACCATAAAGAATGGGTTTAAGTCAAGAAAAACGAGATTTGAGAAATCAATAAACAGGAACGATTTGGACAAACTTAATCGGTTTTCGGATAACCTGCAAGAAGCTGCACAGTATTACAAAAATGAACTTGCTAATGCAAAGATTATCTATTTTACGGTCGATGGTAACGTTGTTGAAGTAAACTTTCCTGAACAAAATTTCATGCATCTGACAGGATTGAAAGTAGTCGGAGATAATCAATCACCTGAAAAAACGTTGAATGATCTGGCTATAGGAGGAGAAGTTGCTTTCGATGATATTAGAATTTCAAATACAGATTCTGCATTTGATAAAATCAAAGTTTTACCAGAGTTGAAAGTTGTTCTTCAGACAAACTCATTTTACTTTGATCATCTAGAAGATATTCCACGGTATACTGGGAGGTTCGATAGCATCATTAAAGCAGATGATAAAGACATTATGCTACTATTCAGAGCTGATACAGAGGATGGAACAGTTCCGGTCTCTTTGTTCAAGTCTAGGGTTATTCTAGAAAAAGAATTATTAGACGCAAACAAAAATGAGATCTTAGGAATTTATCGTGAACGAGACGGTATTGTCGAACAAATTTCCGTCAACGATGATTATATCAAAGATGGCGGTGCAGAAATGCTATCGATTCTAAAAAATAAGCAATATGAAGATGTATCAAGAGAAGAAAATCAGGAGACCGAACCTCGCTTCTCCCTTGAGCCAAATCAACCAGAGGAAGGAGGAGTAATACCTCAAGCTATTGCAGCTGCAGATGTCACTAATAACCCTATCAATTCAGAAATCCCAGAACGTGAGATGACACCAGAAATGTTTACTCAAGTGCTTGATGCTGTCTATAATGTTGGTGCTCCACAGGATTTATCAACCGTTCCAGAAGAATTCCACTCGGCTTGGAATCGTTACTTTGAACTCTCTAAAGCCAGTCAAGGGGATTTCAAGCAAGTCGTTGCTCAAGCAGCTCAAAGCGATCTTTTACTCCCTGAGTCACCTTTTTATAAAGAATGGAGGCAAGATCAGGTATACAATGAGGACTACCATGTCCGTCTTCAGTGGGCCGAAAACATGTGGTCGGAACAATTTGGGGATAACCCTTTCTCAAGCCTTCCTTCAGATGAACTCATTGATTATAGGGAGTTTGTCACCCAATTATACCAACGGAACCAACAACTGATGGCTACGGAAGAAATTGGTTATGAAAAGGTTAAATTTGATTTGTATGGTCCAGGTGGTCGCCTTATTAAACAAGATCTCCGATACGATGCAGGATCTGAAAGAACACCTGTTTCACAAGGATTAGGATTAGGCTATCGCCGTATTGAAGGTTGGAAAGACCTTTCAGAAATAGATGCTGCTGTTCTTTCTCAGCTGGAAAACCAGGAATTAAACCAAGAGTTATCAAAGGAAGCTAATGAGCAGACCTTATCATCACAGGAATTCGCTCAGGAAGAAAGCAAAGTCAGAGATGATTTTCATTCTCGTAAAACGGAAATGAAGTCACAGTTGGCTAAACGTGTAGAAGAAATCGTGGCAGAGGATTCAGCCAAACATAAGCAACAAGAAAGTGTTCAACAGCCTCAAAAAGCGATGACTGCAGAAGAGGCTTTTGACTATAAAACAGCTTCAGCTTATGAGATTAGTGAGAGAGCCTTTCAAAAAATTCGTGAGTTCACACAATCACCTGAAGATTTAATGGAATATCTCGACTTTATGAGTAAGTTTCCGCAATTGTCCCCACGGAATGTCGCTCTTATACAGGAACAATGGCGTGGTGCTAATGCAGTAGCGACTTATGATCAGTGGAAATCGATGGGAGAAGCTTTAGGCATTAAGAAAGAGGATGTCATTCAAACTAAAGCAACGTACACCAACAAGAGAACTGGTGAAACGAAAGAAGTTGTTCATCAAGGACTTTCTGTTAAGACTGGAGAAAAGTCTCAAATTACATTGTTTAGACCAGTAATGGTGCGTATGATTCCTGTCGTTGATGAGAATGGCAATCATGTCAAAAATGATAAAGGAAATCCAAAATATAAGAAGCTATCAGAAGCGACACCACAAGAGAAAGCATTAGTGAAAGATGGTAAACTTTCAGTTCGTCAATTCCAGAAGAGAGATCCTAGAACTGGCCAGCCAAGATTCACGACTTACAAAGTTTTTGAGTTGTCACAGACAACCTTGAAACTAGAAAGTTATCCAAAAGCTATGCCAAACCGTCATTACAACTTTGATACGGATAAGGTTAAGACTAAAGAAGTTCTTGAAGGCTTATGTGATTATGCTGAAAGTATTGGTGTTTCTATGATGAAAGATGAGGCTCATGTTCTAGGAAATGCCAAAGGCGCCTTTTTCCCAGAAAAACAGATTATTTTAATCAATCCAGATAATACACCTGGAGAAAAAATTGCAACCACAATTCATGAACTAGCTCACGCAACCCTTCATAATCCGAACCTATCAGATCAGTATAAAGAACTTCCTAAAGTCCAAAAAGAACTTGAAGCTGAAATGACCAGTCACTTGCTCTCAAAACATTTTGGATTGGATACATCTGAAAAGGCTATTAATTATATAGCTAAGTGGACAGATAATTTACAAGGGTTAGATGATAAACAATTAGCTGCCTCTCTGAAACGAATTCATAAAACAGTTTCTAAGATGCACAAGCAAATTGAATCTCATATTAAACCTTATCAATTAGGTAAAACTCGAGGACAAAATCCAAATTTTTCTAAGGCCCCTATTAATGGGCCAAGTCGTTAAGACAAAAGGTATTCTCAATTGAGAGTACCTTTTTTATACACAAAAAATTATATAACAAATTCTAACTAAATGAATTAGGCTTTAGTATTTGTCCGCTTAACGCAAGAATTGTCATTATCCCTTATGATGAAATTACTACAGGAAAGGAGAGAAAATATGGTAACAGTTATTCTAGCTGAAAAAGAAAATCAGGCTACTGCGTATGCGGAAAGCCTTGGTTCGGCTAGTAAAAAAGGTAAAGTACACATTGTTAAACAACCCCCTTATTTTTCAGATGAAGTTCACATTATTGCTGCTGAAGGGCATTTATTTGAATACGGATTACCAGAAGATAATTGGGATTTAACCAAGTTGCCACTGATTGACGTTTCTTTTAAGCAAACCTTGAAACAAGATAAAGCTTCTAAAGATATCTTCAAACAGATTTACCAGGAAGTGACATCAGCTGATCAAGTCATTATAGGTACGGATTCAGACCGTGAAGGAGAGCGAATTGCTTACTCAATTCTGTCTCATATTCCTGATGGAAAGAAAAAAGTCACCAAACGCTTATGGGTCAATTCATTGACAACAAGAGCACTACAGAAAGCCTTTCAAAATTTAAGGGAACCGATAGAGACCTATAATTATTATCTAGAAGCTGAAGCACGTGCACAGTCGGACTGGCTAGTTGGTATGAATCTATCGCCTTTAGTCACTTTAGACTTGCAAAATAAGGGACGTCTTCCAAAAGGAAAAGGGAATAGCTTATCAGTTGGCCGTGTTCAAACTCCTGGAGTTCGTTTAATCTGTGAAAATGATCTATCTATTCAAAATTTCAGACCGGAAACGTATTGGAAGCTTCGTTTAGAAGATAAAGATTTAGGGATTATCTTTTCAAATAAAGAAAAATATTCTGACAGCGAGATTGTCCTATCAACTTCAAGACAACTTCAACAAGTCTCTACAATCTCTTCAGTTGAAACAGAAGAAAATCAAAGAGCTGCACCCCATTTATTTAATTTATCGGATATTCAAGGATTGGCAGCTAAACAGTGGGGATTTGATTCTGCTAAAACAGAAAATTTGATCGAAAATCTCTATTTGAAAAAGTACCTTTCTTATCCTAGAACAGATACTCGCTTTATCACTGAAGATGAATTTGATTATCTGAAAAGCTACTTGAAGAGCTACCAAGAGGTTATTAATTGTACTTTTGAGCCAATTAATTTAGAACCAAGGGAAAATTACGTTGACCCTGAAAAAGTGGCTAAGACAAGTCACTACGCCCTTATACCAACTGAAAATATCCCTAATCTAGTGACTTTGAAACCAGATGAGCGGTTGATTTATGAAGCGGTTGTCCGTAGAACTCTTCTGATGTTTGCGGCAGATTGTCGTTATTTAACAACGACAGTTGAAGTAGAAAACCAGAGATTGGTTTTCAAAACGACAGGTCGACAAATGGTTGACTTGGGATGGGCTGCATATAGTCAGCAAAAATTAAAAGCAGATGTTGAGTTACCTGATTACCGTGTAGGAGATCAGATTGAAACTAAAACAATCATTGTAGAAGGAGTGACTAAGCCTCCTAAGAGAATTACTGAGAGTCAACTGATTAGTGAGATTTTGCCGAAGTATGGATTAGGCACGCAGGCAACCAGAGCTGCTATGCTAAAAACAATTCAGGATAGAGGTTATGTGACCAAAGATAAAAAGACAGGTCAGCTATTCCCAACAAATAAAGCCTATCTCTTGATTCATTACCTTTATGATAATGAATTTGCTAGTCCTGAAACGACAGGAGGATGGGAGTTGTTTCTCTCTCAAATTGGTGAGGGTAAGATTAACCCACGTGAGTTTGTCGATGCCATAAAAGAAAAGTTGGTGAACCAGGTTGCTGCTGCAAAGGAAAGGAGTGATTGAAGTGGAAGATGAATTGAAGACCCCCTATCTCGATAAATACACTGATAATTTGTCAGCTAAGGTTGCTAAAAAATCAGATGATTACCAAGTTTATGGCCGTGATAAGGAAGTACAAGCAGTCATTATCTCTCTTCTCAGACGAACTAAGAATAATCCTATTTTGGTAGGAGAAGCTGGCGTTGGGAAAACAGCAATTGTGGAAGGCCTAACACTTGCTATTGTACGTGAGCAAGTTCCGGAGTCTTTAAAAGGTTTAACGGTTCGTTCTCTGGAACTTTCTAGCCTGATGAGTGAAGATGATGGTGGCTTTATTGCTAAATTTAAGAAAATCATTGAAGAGATGGTGGCCACACGTGGGCATAATCTGCTCTTTGTAGATGAATTTCATACTATTGTTGGTGCAGGTGGGCAGGCGGGACAAGCCCTTGATGCAGGAAATGTGATTAAGCCAGTTTTAGCCCGTGGAGATATTCAGTTGATTGGAGCAACTACTTTAGATGAGTTCCATGATTATGTTGAAACCGATAGGGCTCTGGAACGTCGGATGCAACCAGTTATGGTTGAAGAGCCAATGATTCCACAAGCTATAAGCATTATTGATCAGGCAAAAGGGATTTATGAGAATTTTCATGGGATTCAAATTTCCTCAGAAGCCGTTCGTCAGGCAGTCCGTTTGTCTGTTCGCTATATTACAGACCGTTTTTTACCAGATAAAGCTTTTGATTTAATTGATGAAGCTTCTACGATTGCATCAGCTACTGGTAAAGACAGTGTTTCTGATGAAAATATAGCACAGGTTTTAAAAGATAAAACAGGGATACCTGTGACAACCATTCTGAAAGGAGATCAGGAGCGCTTAGATGGCTTCAGAGAAAAGTTGATGGATCGAGTCAAAGGACAAGAAGATGCCATTGAGGCCGTTGTAGATGCGGTAACTATTGCTCAGGCAGGCTTACAGGATGAAAATAAGCCTATTTCTTCATTTCTCTTTTTGGGGGCAACTGGAGTTGGTAAGACAGAATTAGCTAAGGCAATTGCTGAAGCCCTATTCGATGATGAAGATGCTATGATTCGTTTTGATATGTCTGAGTTTAAGAAAAAAGAGGATGTTTCTAAGCTTATCGGTAATCGTGAAACGAGAACAAAAGGACAGCTAACTGAGGGTGTCAAACGAAAACCTTATTCTGTCCTGTTACTGGATGAAATTGAAAAGGCTCACAGTGAGGTAATGGACTTATTCTTGCAGGTGTTAGATGATGGTCGCTTAACAGATAGCTCTGGTCGCTTGATTAGTTTTAAGAATGTTATTGTCATCATGACCACCAATATTGGAGCTAAAAAGATTATCAATAAATGGGAATTGAAAGGAAACTTTAAAGAGCTGACTGATCGTGATAGGCAACAATTTGAAAAGTCTATGGATAGTGAGTTACAAAATGAATTCCGTCCAGAATTTCTTAATCGGATTGAAAATAAAATTATCTTCAACCTCTTAGAGAGAAATGTTATTGAGGAAATTGCAGAGAAGAACCTCTCAAAAATTTCAGATCGAATGAAGCGACAAAATTTAACGCTGTCGTATGAGCCTAGTTTAATTCAGTATCTCTCTGATGTCGGTACTGACGTAAAAAATGGTGCACGTCCTTTAGAGCGTTTAATTAAACGAAAAGTGTTAGCGCCTATCTCAGCCAAAAGTTTAACATTGGATAAGAGGACACAAACCTATAATGTTCATTTATGGGTCGAAGGAAAGGCACCAGATGGGCAACACAGAAAAGATTTAAGACAAATTCAATTGGATGTTGAAGGAGAAATGGATTCCTTTTTCAGCTGAAAAAAGTTTTTTCCTGTGACTTGTCCGCTTAACGCACGAATTTTCATTATCCCTTACACTAATAATGTCAATAAAATAAAGGAGGTCTTCTATGAAGAACAAGTTGACAAATTTTATCAGTGAAGTGAGGACTAAAAGCAAAGGGTATTTGCTTAGTTTATCGCTCTTTTTATCAGGAGTCCTGACGAATACCGTCTATGCGGATGATCCTTTTGCCAAAACAGATGCACTAGCTCAACAAGGTATTTCTAAAGTTCAGGGAATTGGTATTGTAACTTTAGGATTAGCCGTTGTTGTCACTGGTTTAATCTACGGTTTCGGTGGTCGTGAAGTTAAAGCTGCAATCAAAAAACACTGGGTAGCAATCGCAGTGGCAATTATTGCTGTTTCTGCTGGTCCAAGTATTGTTGAATGGGGCTTTACCTTTGTGAAAGGTTAAGGTGGTTACTATGGCATTTATCCCTTTTAAGAAAAGCAATAAATGCTTGGTAACGGATGATCTCTTTCTTGAGGTAACTTGGGAAGATGGTAAATCTCCAGATGATGATAGTGAGTTGCTCGGTATTATTGAGGGACTAGATCAACAGTATATGGACTTTGATCATACGATTGAAGAATCATTACCTTATGTGACCTTTCATCAAGCAGAGTTGCTATTTCAAGCTATAAAAGATGCTTATGGGCACATGCAATTAAACAGGGTTGCAATCTGTCATCTGGAAGGCAAAGAAGCTATTTCAGAGGGAGAAGTATTTGCTATTCCATTTGTTATTGATGCAAACTATCAAAATCTTCTATTGCCTTTAATTCAAGCGATTTTGATCGAGCCTGAATTTCAGTCATATACTTACACTGAAAAGCGTGAGTATTTTGTGAATCAGATTTACCCAGCTTACAAGGTCAGCTTAGGAATTCAAGAATCAAGCTTGCCTCTATTTCCAGTAGAAGGTGAACAAGTATCACCTGCAATACCAACACGGAAATATGCCTCTACAATGTCTGTAGCCCCTATTCAACCAGTGGCAGCACCAAGTGTCAAAGAGTCTTCTTTGAAAAAAGTGTATGTTTTATTGGGAACTTTAGGTGTTTTAGCAGCGGGAGGAATTATCTCGTCTATGGCAGCATTTGCTCAGCTATCAAAACAATCTGAGCAGGTCACTTATCTTTATCAAGAGTTAAAAAATACAAACTCTCTAATCAATAAGGAACATCAGGTAGATGTCTTTAATCGCTACTTTTTACAGACTTATTACTCAGGTAATAAAGAAGCCTTATCAAAGTATCTCTCAGATGGAGATGCCAAATACACGGCACCTAAAGAGGGAACCTTGCAATCAGTCATTCTAGAGAAGATGACATATGACTCAAAAACGAAAGAATACACGCCTACCTATGTCTTATCTGTAAAAGATGGTGAAAAGGCTTCAAGTATTCGTCTAAGTTTTACTGTTAAAAAATCTGATACTGCAAAATACGGTTTTGTTGTGACAACTGAACCTAAAGAAGCAGACTATATTAAATAAAGAAAAGGAAAAAACAACATGAAAAAGAAACAATTGTTATCAGCTCTTGCCTTATCAACACTCGCATTAGCACAAGCAGGCTTCGTATCAGCTGATGAAGTAACACCAGTCGATCCTTCAGCGCCTTCAACTGAAGTTGTAACTCCAGCAGAAACAGAGGCACCAGCAGTTCAGCCAACAGCACCTAGCGTTTCAACAGAAACAGAAGCTCCAGCAGTTCAGCCAACAGAGCCTTCAGTTACTCCAGTTGATCCAACAACTTCAGATAAACCGCAAGGTAAAGACAATGCTGGGAGCTTAGATGGCGTACCAACTGATAAACCAGTAACACCAGATACATCATCAACTACAGACAAACCACAAGGTAAGGATAACGCTGAAAGCCTTGACGGTGTCCCAGCTGAAAAGCCAAAAACAACAGACGAGGCAAATGAACAAGGGAAGTCTCAAATTGGAACTACTTCAACTTCAACAGGTCAAACTGTGCAAGATGTGACGGAACAAAATCCAGTACGTACTAATACAGGCGCTCAAATTGTTTCAACACGTGATGGTCAAGTGATCTTATCAGATGGCACAGTAACAAGTCCTGAAGCGATCGGCGCTAAGACTAATGCTGACAAGACTATCACGGTCACTAAAGAAGATGGCTCAACTGTGACGCTTCCTCACACAGGGGACAAAAATACAGTAGCTCTTGGTATTTTAGGAGCTATGACTGCAGTAGGTGGTCTAACTTTGGCGTTTAAAAATAAAAAGAAAGCATAATCAATCAATAGAAAGGGTATTTAAAGAATGACGTTAAAAGAACAAGGTAAAGCGTATTTTAGAAAATCTAAAGCGTATGGACTTGTCTGCGGTATTGCACTGGCAGGAGCACTCGCCTTCTCAGCTGGAAATGTTTCGGCGGATGAGGTGACAACACCAACAGATAGCCAACCAAGCACGGAACAGGCTAACGTGCAGCCTGCGTCAAGCAAAGCTAATAATAGCTATGCAGACCAAGCAAACACATCAACAGCTGCTCAAGAAGTAGCGGTTGATAACTCATCTGTCAAAACAGCGGTAGATGACGCCAAGCAAGCAGGGGTAGAAGTTGCTCAAGATGCTAAACAAGATAAAGGCACACCAACCAATACGGCAGACCTCAATCAAGCCAAGGCTAAGATTGCGCAAGACCAAGCTCAACAGGTAGACGCTATCAAACAAGCACAAGCGACACAGAAAGCTAATAACACAGCTTACAACGACGCTCAAACGGCTATCAAAGCCAACAATGATTACGTGTCTCAACAGGTCCAAGACCACGGATCTGAAACGACCGTTACTGTGTCTAACAATAACTCAACAGCTACGGATGGCACAGCGCAAGCCAACCAACAAGCGACAAAAATCGCTCAAGAACAGTTGTCTGAAAACAAACGCAATACAGACAGCTATGTGGCAGCCTTCAAGCGCTACCAAGATACGGTAGCTCGTGCTAATGAGGTCAATCAAGCCCTAGATGGGGCTATCACTGACCTTAAAAACAAATCTGTGAACGTGACGGTCAAAGACCAAGTCGTCAATACAGTTGAAGAAGTTGAAGCCCTCAACGCTCGTAACCAAGCAGCCATTCAAGCTGCTAACGATAAGGTCGAGGTTAATCGTGCTGTCTTACGTGCTTATGAAGAATTACAAAACACAAGCAACCAAGTCAACCAAGACGCAGATAGTAAAGGCAAGGAGTTGTCAGGTATCGGTGCAACTGTTAATTACAGTACGCAGACTGTAAAAACAACTCAAGAAGCTCAAGTTATCGCCCAGCAAAACCAAGCAGCATATAGTCAAGCAAAAGACAAACAGGCACAGTGGCAGGCTCAGTATCAAGACTTACAAAGTAAGACAGGCACTGAAGGCTATACCAAAGAAGTTGTCCTCCAAGCTCTTGATTTTGATCGTCCTAATCCACAAGCCCGTGTTAATTCTAGTGCTGCTGGGGCACAAGTTACCTCAACGGCCTATATTGGGACAACAAGTGGGACATCAGGATATGCTCGTATCTTGGATTCAACAGGTGTCTTGAAATACTCCGACGTTGGGGCTGGTTGGTCTACTTCGCTTGATTACCATGACTTACAGGGTATTACCGCTACCACAGCTGACGGACAAGTGCGTAACATCACTCGTATTCACCGTGAGTTTCGAATTATCCAAAACGGGGCGACGGGTCTAGTTAATGTCTATGTTTTGAACGACCCGACAGAAGGATTTGTAGTTTCTCGTAATAACGGACTTGATGATAATAAAGACTACATGAACTTTTCTGTAACTGATACGTACTACTACAATGTCAACGGACAAGAAGTTGCGTTTACAGCGTCAGAAAAAGCACCTATCGCCATCACTTACTCATCACTTAATAATAACCCTATCGGACGTGAGGGAGCTAAAGCTGTGAACGGTCGTATGGTAGAAATCAATGGTTCTACGGTCACTGTGCATGACGATGGCTACGCTTATGCTTCCAACTATAACCGTCCTCAAGATGTAGGTGCTGATTGGGATACATCAAGCTCACCTAGTCAATATAAGGGAGCTACTATTGGATACTTCACATCAGGGTCTGCTTTTAATACAGAGTTTATCCAGTGGGACGGGCCCGAAGATTCGAGAGGACAGACCTATTGGTTTGCGACCAACACCCGTGTCGTTTCACCTGTGTCACAGCCTGGTATTTCCGCTAATTTGACTAAAACAAATGTTGACCCTGTTACAGTTGACCCTGTATCGGCTGAGCTGGTTAAAGCTACTAATCCTGAAAAGCCAACCTTGAGCTTAACAACGGTATCTGAAACACAAAATCAGACTATCAAAGCAAGCTATCATGATTATAAGTTGCAGTACAAACCAACTGTACTCAAAACACAAACTAATAGTGATGGGGCAAATACAAATAGCTTGACAGTTGCCAAGGGTGACTTGCAAGAACACAAGCTGTCTTATGAAAATGTCCTAGCCAACATTAAAGTAGGTGATACAGTGACAATCACCGATCCGCTTGATGGTGGCGTTGGGTCTGATAGCGGACGTGCGCTTGAAGAAGCTAAAGCCAAAGGCTGGACGACAGCTAACTTTGATGAAGCTTCAAACACTTACACGTTTAGCTATGTCTATCAAGGGAAGTTTATTGAAGCACCTGTCCTTTATGTGAAACCTGAGTATGACAAAGGTCTCTATAAGAACACCTACAACGTCAAGGCAGGTGATTATAGCGTCTACTCAAACACAGTAACCTATAAGACCCCTGATAAACCAACACCAACCAAAACTGTCACTGACAACTCAGGTGCTGGCATTGACGGGGCTACTATCTTTGATAAGCATGTCAACTACGGCTTAACTACTGATTACAGCCCATACAGCAATCTCACAGCGTCTAAAGAGGCGATTGCTAAAGGATTTGGTATTTTGGATGACGTGCAAGATGGTGCGTTTACGGTTGATGTTGACAATATTACTATCAAAGTCAAAGATAGACAAAATAAGGACGTGAAAGCACTCTTTGATATGTACCATGTTTTGTCTGACAAAGGACGTACAGAAGCCGTTTCAAACTTCCTCAAACAAGCAGGACTTGAGCCAAAAGGTGAGTTTTACTTGTGGGTTGCTAAAGACCCAGTGAAGTTCTATTCGGACTATGTGTCGAAGAATAGAAACATCACAATCAATCTCCCAGCGACACTTAATGTGGCAGACGGTGAAAAGGTTGAAAATGATTTTCAACAAGTGGACTTCGGCAATCCTTACGTCTCAAACTTGGTTGTGAACGATATTCCAACTGTGCAACCTGAAAAGCACGCCTTGGACGCCAAAGATGAAACTAAAGTCCTTGATGGTCAAGAAGTGAAAATTGGTGACTATATCCATTATCTTCTTGATGGGGTGACCGTTGGTAAACACCATGAGACTTTATGGCAATATGATGGTCTTGATAAACTCGATACCGCTCATGATCGTTATACAGGCAACTGGAAAGGTGTCATCACAGGGACAGAGTATACCGCTAAAGAAGACATGACCTTGCCATATGATGTGACCACTAAAGACGGTCAAGTGATTAAAGCAGGCGATAAAATTGCCAAAGGGACAGAGTATCAATTTGTCTTTAACTTCGACCAAGGCACTAACAGTGACTTTATCAATAAGATTATTAAAGTCACTTGGGACGCTGAAAAAGGTGAGTGGGCTTACACCATTGATAAAGAGTTCCTTAACTCACTAGGTGTTGAAGGGACATTTGACGCTGACTTTTATATCGAAGTTGAGCGTATTGCAGCTGGAGAAGTTGAAAATACCTTTATCAACACGGTCAATGGTAAAGAAATGGTCGCAAAAGTGACCACTCACACACCTGAAAATCCAACACCTGAAACACCAACGCAAGCACCACAACAACCACAACTCCCACATACAGGTGAAATGGCTTCTGTGGGACTTGCAGGTCTTGGTGCAATGTTGCTAGGTCTTGGTGGTTTACTTGGTTCAGTACGTCGTAAGAAAACAGAAGACATAGACTAAAGTCTCATCTTGCCTAATCAAGTTAAATTTGATAAGACGTAAGACTTGATTAGGCAAAACAAAAACTTGGTATTGAACTACTGGGTTTGCCATATCAGGATTCGCTCCCTGGTATGGCTTTGGGAAGGAACATTTGAAAATGTAAAAAATAGACATTCCTTCCCTGTTAAATTTACTCACTTGATTGATATGTTAAAGACAATTAGAGCGGTTGCTAAATATATCAGTTAGTAAGTTAGTAACAAGTGCAGTCGGTGCTTAACAGGGTTCGAGCCCTTGGCTTGTTGTAGGCTGAAAAAGCCACTTATATCACATAAAGGAGAAAAAATGGAGATTAAACAAGGAGGGCAAAAATACTATTCTGTCTTAATTCAAATTAGGTACATTAGGAAATCAAAGGCTTACGGTCTCGTCTGTGGGATAGCACTAGCTGGAGCCTTGGCCTTCTCAGCTGGCACTGTTTCAGCGGATGAGGTAACCGCCACAGACGGCTCAAATGGCTTAGCCGTCGTGACAGACCATACGCAAGATAATACACAAACAACTCATACAGCACAAGTAAGTAATGCCATGCAGCCAGTATTAAGTGAGGCTAATAAGACATACACTGACAATGAGCATACGTCATCAGCTGTTCAAAACGTAGACCAAGATAAACAAGTAAGTAATGACATGCAGCCAGTATCAAGTGAGGCTAATAAGACATACACCGAAAATGAGAATACGTCATCAGCTGTTCAAAACATAGACCAAGATAAACATCTAAGTGGTGTGGTTCACGAAGTAGAATCGGATGATGCCTTCACGATTGACCATGCTATTAAAGTAACGGACAAGCAACAAGATGGGCTAACTATTAGAACTATTACTTGGGACGGCAATGGTCCTTATCACCTAGAAAAGGCTGTCAACCAAATTAAAGATGATCAATTCCCGATTTGGAATAAGGAGGCCATTTCAGAAGAGGCAACCAAACGCCAAATTTCTGTCATCGTTACAAGTGGTTTCTGGCAGCTGGAGAATGGTGATAATGCTTGGAGTCAAAAAGAGATTAATGCGGGTAAAACAGGTATCTTGTACTCAGATGGCAACGGTCATGTGGGAGCAACTACTCTAAACAACACTAGCATTAACCAGGTGTTTGAGCTGCAAGGTGAAAACGGTTGGAATACTGGGGCATTTGGTGCCTTCGTTACTAATGGGAAACTTGAACCATCCTTCGGTAAAGATAGTAGGTGGCAGGGTGACCCTAATGAGAAAAATGGACGAACGATTTTTATTGAGTATAACGATGGGAAACAAGAAATTGTTATCATCAATGGTCATACGTCACATAAGACAGGTTATTCTCACAATGACATTGTTGATTATGTACAGCAAATTGGACTAGATAAGATCAAATTAGCATTCCTACTAGATGGTGGTGGGTCAACTCGTGGGTACACTAAAGCAGATGATGGCAAGCAGAGTATTGTTGGTTCCTTTGTCGATAATCGTCGAGTAGCTACTTACCTTTACCTCACTAAAGAGTCTCCTAAAGAGGAAACTTTGAACGAGACCAATAAAGATAAAGTTACTAAAAGCGAAAGCCAATCAATTACCTACCAACAATGGAAAAATGCAGTTGATAACAATATTGAAACTATTCCAGGAACAGTCTATAAAAACACTAATACAGATGAAGTGGTAGAAAGTTCTCAGAATATCCCATACAACACTCGCTACGTATCAGACGAAACTGTAGAAGCGGGTGTGCGAAAGATCATTACTCAAGGTGAAAATGGGACCAAAAATATCATCACCACCTACAAACGTCACGATGGCGTGCATACTGGAAAATATACCACAAGTGAAGCCATCTCTAAACAGCCAGTAGATAAAGTTGTTTCAGTTGGGACCAAGGCTGTTGTATCGTCAACCATTATCCCTATTGTTGAAAGAGTTCGTGAAAATGCCAAGGTTCCAAGAGGTCAACGAACAACTCTACAAGAGGGTAAAGAAGGTAACGTAACGACAACCACATCTTATAAACTTTTGCCAGATGGCAATCTATCCTCAAGTATCACCGAAACACGTGAGGAAATGGAACCACATATTATTGAAGTAGGGACTGGTGAAAATGTCGTATTACCTATTGTTACAAATTATGTTGGTGATGATAGTCTTGCAAAGGGGGCTATTCAAGTCATTCAAAGTGGTGAAGCACATGTAGAGGACGTGACTGGCAGAGTGTTGACAGAAGGAGCACCACGTATCATTCATATTGGAACTCGTCCGCAAGTTAGTGAAACAGATGGACTGCGCATGACAACAACCTATAGTGTAAATCCAGCTACTGGAGAGTTGTCAGAAACAAGCACAGCAATCCCTCTAGTAGCTCCTAGTCAAGATGAACTACCAGATGGATATGTGGTAGTTGATAATCCGACTGAGCAAAAAAATCAGATTGATAGGGATGGTTTATCAAATGTTCTGGACAAATCTAGCAGTAGTTCAAATGCCACAGAGAATCAAAATAAATTATCAGTTGATATGACAAAGAAGGCGATATCATCTCCTTCATCACAGCGCATAAAAGAAGTAGGGATTCTTCCACACACTGGTGAAAAATCAACATCAGCTATTGCTACAGCAGGTGCAGTTATTCTAACTACTGCACTAGGTATGCTTGGTTTTGCTAAGCGTAAAGAAAACAATTTTTAAATATCCAGGATATTCCTAGACCTAACGAAATCGTTCTTCAAGCTCATCCCTTTTAAACTTGCTGATAGAGCAGTAGTTAAGAGAGAAGAATAGGAGCTATAATGAACAAAAGTAAGTATGAGAAAATGTATCGTGATACGTTGTTGGTGAAAGAAAACCTTAAAGATATTATTGACGGAAAAACACTGTTAAAGAAGTAGCCATGATTAGGATAAGTATATCTATCTGAAGTTGTTTAAAAAGAAAGAGAGGAGACAGACTGATATGCCTATTACAGAAAGAAAAGTATTCTTACAAACTTTAAAAAATGCGAGAAGCAGAGTTATCCTATTGGATCGACTAAAATCATCTATACTTAACAATACAGCAGTCGATCTAGAAACAGTACCATTTGCAGGAACTAATTCTACTAATTTGGATGAAGCGATTCAATGTTACATCAATTACGGAGAATTGCCAATAAGTGGCAAGCTAAATGATTTCTGGAAAGCATATGAACAAGCCTTAGCAGATGAGGAGAAAAAACATGGAAACAGGAATTTGTAGACGATGTGGATGTAATTGGATTACGCCATGTCTTGATGATGATTGTGGTGCTTTATCAGAAACATACCTAGAAACACCGATTGAAGATATAGAGCTATCTGTTAGAACGTATAATTGTTTGAAGAGAGCAGGCAAGAATACTTTAGGAGATATATCTTCTATGACTATTGATGAACTAAAAAACATAAAGGGAATAAATGAAAGCTCTATAATTGATGTGGTGTCTATATAGACAAGGATAGCAAATTAGTTAGGACAATAAGGTTAGGCAAAACAGGGAGGACAAAATGGCAAGAATCTGGGTTATTTCAAATTAAGCGACAAACAGAAGTAAAATAGTTATTTTGATAGGAAATTACAATTTATCGTAAAGAACTTAGGAGCATACAAGCTAGGAAACGAGTTGATCCAAACTGAACAAAAACTGACGGACAAGGAAGCATCTCATTGTGGGTGCTTTTTATTATATACAAAAAGTTATATAACTTTTTCACCATTCCCTAACTTGTCCGCTTAACGCAGAAAAAGCAATTATCCCTTAAACTAATAGTGTATTCAAAATCACATCAGAAAGGATAATTGCTATGGCAAGAAAACAAACAGATGAACAATCAGATGAATTAATGGCTGAGTCTCTTCAGGTGGAAAACTATCTGAAACAGGGGAGAAGTTGTCATCGCTATACCGTTCAATTAGGAATTGAGCAGGGGATAAATTCCTATCTGGAAAGATACCAGCTTGTATCACCTCAATTACAATTTAAAATATTCCTCTTTTCAAGTTTCTACGGTGAGAAAATCAAGCGTTTCTTAGAAGAAATCAGAGGTGAACGGTATGTATAGTTGGATAGAGGCCATTTATTACACGCTTATTCAATTAGCCAAAGTCAATAGGTTCAATGCTCTCCTCCTAGTTAGTTTTGTAGGCTATCTGGGTTACCAGGGAATAAAAGTTGTGAGAGAACCACTTAGAAATCTTTTCCGGTTGATAAGAGGCTTGATAGATGATAGAGAACGTTTCATAAATAGGAGTGCAGAATTAGCTCATATCTTGAAGAATCGTCATGAAATTGACTGGAAGTCAGCTGGTAAAGTTAAGAGTAAACAGTTCTGGAATTTTATGAAGCGACTTATGACAGTTGTTCCTTCATTTTTATTCTTGCTGATTGGTAACCTTCTCTTCCGTCTTATCTATAAATTGCCCTTTGTGAAGCAAGACAGAAAGCGATTTGACAAGGAAATGAAGCCTCTGCTCTACTTCAAAAACTACCGTAGTTTTGTATTCATGGGTTTGGGCTTCAGTTTTATTGCTTTAATTTTGACTAACTATTTAGTAACTGTTTTAAGGGCAGCTATCCGCTTCCTTTATTTCTCACTCATAACATTGAGGGATAGCAGTCAAGTTGTCGACTTTAATGTTGATAGCTTACTCATTCAGAATTTATTTAATGCTAGAGTATTTGTGATAGCACCGATTCTAGCAGTACCAATTTTTATTATTGGTTTAATCATTGCCTGGCGTTCAGCTTGGGTTAATTTTGAACAATATCGTGACTATAACCATAATGAGGAAGGTGATGACCGTTTTGCAACTGTCAAAGAAATTCACCAGCAATATAAGAAAGTTCCCAATAAAACAGAAAATTATCCAGGTGAAGGTGGTGTACCAGTCCTACATGAGACGAGAACGAATCTCACAGGTTTAACATTAGGCTCTCAAATGCTTTGGCAAAACCGCACTTTTAGCCGATATCTGACGAATGCTGAAAGAGTCTTAGGGATTTATGCGAAAGCTTCAGGTGATTATTACATCGATGACAGCACCACTAATATGCTTGGTATTGGTATGACACGTTCTGGTAAAGGTGAAGGCCATATCACGACAACGATCGATATTAATAGTCGTGCTGAAATACAGCCGTCGATGATTCTAGCCGATCCAAAGGGTGAACACTATCAATCATCATATAAGACCATGCGCCAACGTGGCTATGACGTTAATGTCCTTTCCTTCCAAAATATGGACTGGTCAATGTCCTATAACCCTCTAGCTCTTGCGATAGCAGCAGCTAAGAAAGGCTATTATGAAATAACTCAGACAAGGGTTAATGCGGTTGCGGAAGCCATTTATCGTAAAACTAAACCTGGTACGGGTAATGGAAATGCCAAATATTGGGAAGATACCTCTATTTCGCTCTTTAATGCGATTGCTATGGCTCTCATTGACCGAGCTAATGAAACATTCAAGAATGGAGAAACGGATGCCTGGGACACGGTTACAGTTCGAAACATTGCCAAATTCTTAACCGATTTGGGTTCTGAAGAAGTCTTTGTTAATGACTTTGGAGAAATCATTGAGAATCCAGATCGAGAGCAACAAGTTAAGAAGAAATCTAAAATTACAGTTTACTTTGATAACTTGCGTAAAATCAATCAGGAACAGTTTTCTAAGTTTAGGGATATGGCAGACCTTAACTTTAGGTCGTCTGACTTTGCTTCAGAAGAAACAAAAGGAAACGTATTCTCTAGTATGATGTCTGGTATTAATCTGTTCTTGCAAGATAACATTGCTAAACTCACGTCTAAAAATTCTATTGACCTAGAATCAGTTGGTTTCCCACGTCACTTATCGGTTAAGTTTCGCTCAAGTTCTAATGTAGCTATGCGTAACGAATACGCTCATAGGACTGCTAAGGTGACAATTACCAGTCAATCGGCTTGGGGTAAAACAACTAGACAAGTTATTCACGTAGATGATGCAACGGCTTTGATAGATGGTGAAGGTTATCTTACCTATGTGATTGAACCAAAACTTCCTGATTGCTTCGTAGTAACGATAGATTTCAACCATGAAAATAATGGTGATTCAGCTATCCGTAACAAGACCTTCCAATTCTCAGCTGAGAAAGTCTATAAGAAGCGTGGTAAAGTCATTGCATTGGATGAATACTCTAAGAAACCTATTTTGGAACATATCAAAGTTACTGTTCTTAATAAACAAGATGATAACCTTCTCCAAGAAGAAGATATTGATTTGATTTATTCAGACAATCCTAAAGTGATTTACCTGGTAACACCACCAAACCGTACTGAATATAATAGTATTGTGTCGCTGTTCTTGGATCAGCTGTTTAATGCCAATTATGAGTTAGCTCTGTCAAATGGCCGTAAGTGCGTTAACAGGATTCTTCATATCCTGGATGAGTTCACAAACATTCCAGCAGTTCCTCATATGGATACTAAGATTTCTATTGGGCTTGGTCAAAACATTCTATACTATCTCTGGATTCAAAATCTGGAGCAATTGACCGATAAATATGGTGAAAATATCGCAGCAACTATTCAAGATAACTGTTCGCTTAAAATCTACGTTAAATCTACCTCTAATAAAACTAATGAACGCTTCAGTAAGGATTTAGGAACACGGACAATCACACGTCGCAGACGTTCTAGCAATATCTTAGATGAAGCTAACCCTAACGTGTCTATTGAAAATCCTAAGCAAGAATTGCTAACACCTACACAATTAGCCAAACTCCAGGAAGGAGAAGCTGTTATTCTACGCGGGGTTAAAGGTCGAGATAACGTTGGTCGTAAGGTAACGACAGATCCAATTTTCTTGCACGAGAAGACCAGTCTTCCTTACCGTTATATGTTCCTTCAAGATGAGTTTGATCACTCTATGACTTTGGCTGATATTCCAGTAAATAGTGAGCATAGAGAACTTGATCTTCAAGATATAGCAGTGGGAGCACAAAGCACTTTTAATAAAATTATTGATTGGCGAGTGGCTTTAACAGACCGTATGAGAACAAATGGAGAATGGCCTAAGTTGGCTACAAGAAGACAAGTAGCTAAACCTTTAAGTCAATCTCAATTTATTTCTCCAGTTGATTTAACTCAGGCTGTGATTGCTGAAGTATTCAATGAGGACGACGATGACGATATTTTATTTGTTGATGATGTGATATAACAAGATAGCTAAAAAGTTATATAATAATATACATAAACTATTGAAAAGAAATCATATTTCTTTTATAATGAATCCAATAAATAGCTGGGAGAAAATTATTATGAAATTAAAAAAATGTTTAAGTTTTTTGGTATTAGGGATTGCCCTTATTGCACTAGCAGCCTGTGGGAAGAAATCTACCGAGGATATCATCAAGACTGAGCTGAGGGATAGTTATGTGGGATATTCTGCGAATCCTGGGGATGAGTATCCTTTTAATGAAGGAGATGATGTGCTAACTTTTAATAAAAAAGAGAATAGTATCACGAATAGTCAAGGGCATATGACCTATTTTTCTATTCTGCCTGAAAAAGATATTCCTTCAGGAACCCAACGTGTTATTGATGAGTTGGAAGGTCAACTCAAAGGAACGGATAATTTTACAATTATTATTAGTAGCAAAAAGAATCCTACCAAAGATAATGCAGAAGCTGCTTATCAGATTTCTCTATCTGACGGTGGTAAAAAAATTCGTATATTTGAGTTACGTCGTAATCAACGTAGCTTTGGTTATTATGATTTCTCTGGTAAAGCTAAATAAGCAAAAAAGTCTCAATATGAGGCTTTTTTTGTGTTTCCTATGACTTGTCCGCTTAACGCACAAAATTTGATTATCCCTTATGATTTAGGTATCTTATATAGAAAGTAGGTACCTTATGTGAAATATGATACTTATTCCGATTTGGTTAATGCCTTAGAATCTGGATTTTTGGATATCGATGGTAAGACCAATGGGAATATTACGGGAGAAAATGCAGAGAAGATGGCCTCCTTTTACAAATACTGGAGCAACTATCTGGATTCAACCCCAGCTTTTCTCTCTTTTCTAGCCTATATACCAGGTGCGATTGCCAAAGCTTTGTATTCAATTACTGCTAGTCTTGAACATGTCTTTAACAATATGTTCAAACTCTTTGGTTTATTTGGCTACTTAGGAAACAGCCATACTGTCATTGGGCAATTCTTTTATTGGTTTCAGGTTATTGGGACAACATTATTTAGCTTGATTCTAGTTGTTTCAGCGATAACTGGCGTTTTCACAAAGCCCGTTAAGTATAAGGGAGTAATTACCAATTTCCTTCTAGTCACTATGGTAACAGCAGTCTTACCTTTAGCTTTGACGACTGTTTCCTCTGCTATTGCACAAGATGCCATGAATATTCAAACGGTATCAAGCGAAGCACCAGAAGGTGGCGAGAAGTATTCATCTTTGGCCATACAGCCTATGAAAAACAATGTTGTGGATCTTAAAGTATTGATTGACAATGACTTTTCAACTGAACTGTTTCCGCTAGATGATTATGGTTATATTAAGCCACCTAAAGAGGGATCAACTCCTGTTAACAATATTACGGATAGCAGTGATAAACGAGATACTACAGATTTTGCGACACGGATTGATTTTGGGGCAACTTACGGTGCTTCAAACTCAGATTTACTTAAAGATATGGAAGATCAATATAAGAAAAGGATAGGAGTTGAAGGAATAGAAGGACTTTTCTTACACAAATTAAATGCCAATCAAGATGGAGTCGAAACTATCACAAAACATAAAATTGTAGGACAGTTAAATGCTTTTGAACCTGTCTACATGCGATACAAGGTCAACTGGATAGGGATGTTTATGCAATATATTATCCTGATTGTTTTGTTAATTTCAATGTCAATCAAACTTGTTAAATCAGTTTTTGATATTGTCATTGAGGCTATGATTTCACCAATTCAAGGTTACTCTTCCTTGTCTTCTTCTAAGAAATATAAAGAGCTTTTACGAACGATGGGAGGAGCGCTTGCAGGTATTTTATTTGAAGTCGTAATCATGCGTGTTACTCTTGAAATTTGTCGTGATTTACCAACCTTATCTGTATCAGCGGTTACGAAGTTATCAGGTGGCTTCTTTGATGGACTGAATATGTGGGAACAATGTCTCGCAGCTTCTCTTGTTTACATCGGTATTTTCTTTGCAGCTATGCAAGGGGTAACGATGATTGAACGCTGGCTTGGTATCTCAACTGGTCATAGCGATACTGCACAGCAATTGTTGGGTGCTATGATGGCAGGACAAGCTTTTGCGACTGGTGCTGGAGCCGTTGGCAATCTTGCTATGGGTGCAGGACAGTTTAGTATGGATATGGCTAAGAAAGTCCCTGGAGCAGTTGCTTCAGGAAGTAAAGTTCTAGGAAATAGCTTAGCTACAACAGGCGGCGGTATTCGAGGAGCTTTCAATGCTGTTAGAGATCAAGGCGTTGTGAATTCAGCAAAAGGCGGTTTAAGTAATATGTATAGTGCTGCTGATCTTGCTGGTAAAGAAGCTGTCGGTAAAGTTAAAGACTTTGCAAGTGGCATTGGTGAGAACTTAGGCAAAAAAGAACAAGCAGGTCATGATGCAGTTTATAGGGGTCTAAAAGATCATAGTCATCCAGAAGAAATTAAACCTGTATCACCATTTGATACAGATGCTTCAGCTGGTTTTGAACCTCTTTCAGAAGATACTGGGCCATCTGGTGGTGGTATTACAGATCCTACGTTACCTTCTTCGGAACCATCTGGTGGTGGTATTACAGATTCTACGTTACCTTCTTCGGAACCATCTGGTGAAGCATTTAGTGGGATTAACGAACCAACTTCCTTAGCTCCTCAATCAGTAGATAATCTGACACTTCCAAATGCTACAGGAGATACACCAAAAAAGCCTGAAGCATCCCCTTCACACAAGCAAAACTTCCAAAAATCAATGCACCAAATGAGCTATATGAACCAACAGATGCAGCAGGCAGGTCAGCGAATGCAAGGACAATCGCATATTAAAGGTGCTGAAATTGATGAGAGTGACGAATAAGGTTTATGCTTGATTTAAAAGGAAAGGTTGTTGTGATTACAGGGAGCTTACGTCCAATGACAAGACAGGAGGCTATATTTTTTTTAGAAGGAAGAGGAGCGATTGTTCAAAACTATGTTTCTAGTCAAACGGATATTCTTCTTGTTGGGCATAAACAATTAGATCTCTTTGAACCTGATAAGAGGTCTAAGAAGAATGAAGCAGTACTATCACGAATAGCTGAAGGGCAAGTCATTACCATTTTTTCAGAGGAAGAATTCTTCAAACTTGTTAAGAAGTCTCAATGTTGAGGCTTCTTTTTCTTGTGCATAAAGATATATAACTTTTTACATAAGAAAATTAATTAAATGTTGATAGGAAATGATTTGTCCGCTTAACGCAAGAATTGTCATTATCTCTTATGATGGAACTATACAAGAAAGGAGTTAGATAAATGGATGAAAAATACGGCGTGCCACGAGACATCTATGCCAAAGTAAAAATCATAGGACTATTCATGGCTGATATTGTTTTTGTAGGAGGGTCAGCGGTTGCTGCGGTTTCTATTGGAACTAAGATATTCCCAACGAGTCAATGGCCACAGTTACTTGCCTTTATTATTTTGACACCGCTTATGTGTCTCTATCTAGTTTTACCAGCCAATGGCGGAAAGAAAAATTGGCATAGTATGCTTCTCTTTTTCAGGAGACGACGGAAACGTTACATTAGTTTGAATTATCAGAGAGGAGAGAAACGTTAATGGCTATTAAACAAAATCAACCCCAGCCTGAAGTTAAACGACAATTAGGGCGTAAGCAGGAAAAAAAGTACAGTCAAGAATATTTTGACCTTCATTCATGTGTAGAATTGCTTGATGTAAAGTCAATTATTGATAATCGTCAAGCTTACATTCAATTGGTTGATTACGGTTATCTTCAGTTGATGGAAATACCAGGAAAGGACTTAGGATCACTTTCCTATAATGAAATTCGACGAACGATTGATAATTTTGAGAAATGGTTGACTGACTTTAACACTGATATTCAGATTGAAACAACAACCTTGCCAACTAATACAGATACTCAGATTATGGATCTTCGTCATCATTTGAGCCTCGTTCGGCAAGAAAAGGCAAAATTACTACCTAATTCACGTCGGTACTTACAGTTTCTTGATCGTGAGGCCTTACTGATCAATGAGATTCAAGTTGAAGAGAGTATTCAGCAGGAGATCTATAACACTGAGTTCATTCTATGGCTCTTTGCCCCAACGACAACTGAACTAGATGATCTGGTTCATAAGGCTAAGTCTTATGGAAATAATGATTTTGTTCCTCAAGAAATAACTAGGGTTAAGAAGGAACAAATTATCAAGCAATTTAACAATATGAACGAAAAAGTATAGGAGGATAAGATGCCAGAACTATCAAAACGTAGACAACGACAACTGAAAGCACAAGGCTATGACCTTGCTTTTCTCAGTCGCATTCAACCCCAAGGAAATATTGATTTTAAAAAGGATGACCGCTCTTGGATGAGTGGTGATGGTCATCACACAGTACTCCATTTTTACGAATATCCTTCAGAAGATCTAGATCGATTTTGGTTGTCTGATCTCATGCTTATTCCAGAGACACGTTCTTTTTTGTCCCTTTATCGAGCTAATAATAAAGAACTGAAGAAAGAAATTAAAGATGCCATTGAAGAAAAATCAACTCGTATTACAGGCAACAGTAAAATCGTTGACAACCAGCAAGAATTGGATGAAATCAAGGATCTGACTCAGCTGGATCGTGATATTACCAAGAAAAACATTACGATGTTAGGAATGTACGTCCGAAACTATTATTCTGCTTCAACCAAAGAAGCTCTGTTTAAAAAGGTTGAGGATATAAAAGACAAGACTTCAAACTTTAAGTCAACCATTCTATCAGGAGAATTAGATTTTGAATATCATGCTCCTTTTATTCCAGCACAGTACCAAATAGATATGCCTAATCGTAGACGTGGGATTTCCATCAGAGCGCATGATTTAGCAGGTGGTTATTTCTTTAACCACACTAAGTTAGAGGACCAGAGAGGCGTTTATATGGGCTGGACACCCACTAAAGGAGCCGTCAATTTTAACTTTCTAGAACGTGATGAACGTCGAACTCGCTCATTTATGATTATTTCTGGAAATCCTAAGATGGGGCAACGTTCATTCCTTCTAAAGCATACTGACGGTCTTTATGCCAAAGGAAACTATATTCGTAACTTTGATGCTAATGGTACTTTTCTTGACCAAACAAGACAACAACATGGTATCATCTTAGATTTATCAGGTGAAGCTAACCGTATTAATATTTTTCAAGTCTTTCCAACAGTTACAAATGAAGAAGGAACAGAGATAGATAAGAAGAAATCTTATAATCTTCATATTCAAAAACTCAAGAGTATCTTCAAGCTGCTTAATAGTGAAGTAACAGGTGATGATTTAACAGCTTTCGGTGATTTACTCAATGAATTTTATATTGACGAAGGATTGTGGGCTCGTAATCCTAAGCTGAATCCAGAAAAGCTAAAGGCTACGGACTTGGTAAATGAGGAATATCCTATTCTGTCTGATTTTATTTTGTATACGGATGACTATAAGCGTAGTCTAATGAGTCAGAATAATCCTGATGAGATTGAGATTAAATCGGTCAATCGTATTTATAAAACCTTCAACGAACTGCTAACAACGAATGCAGAAATGTTTGAAGGGACAACAGAGTTTCAGGATATTTCTTCTGAACAAGTGGTCACCTTTGACTTCTCAGGCCTTAAAGGAACCCCTCACTTGCTTAATGCGCAAATCTTTTCAGTATTATCCTTGGTTTCAGCTGATATTGTCAATAATGGAAAACGCTGTAAACAGCTCTTAAAAGCTAATTCTCATCTCACCGAGATGGATATGGAACACTATGTTGTTAATATCAGTGAAGCTCAAACATTGATCAATCCTAAGTATGAAAGCAGTGTTGAGTTACTAGCAGATATGATTGATTCCATGGGAGAAAACTTTGCAGGTGTTGTTCTATCCGTCAATTCTCTTAGAGGAATTCTTTTTGAATCTGGAGCAGGTAATCATAAAGATCCGTACGTAACAGCTGTTCAGCGGATCTTTGGGTTGATGCAGTACCGTGTTTTTGCTCAGACTGATGAAACAAGTATTCCATTGCTTGCTAATGCTTTGGCAGGCTCTATGAATCAGTCAGAGTTAGAGACGCTCCCGAGATTGACTAAGGGCCAGCTGTTTATGAATATCGCAGGTGTTGGAAACTTGGTCTTTAATCAACAACTTCTAGCACCAGAAGCACAACGCTATGGTGGAATCCAGTAGAAAGGGTGACAATATGTCAAAAAAGAATCTACAAAAACTTGGTCCAATTGCAAGACGAAAGCAGGCTATTAATGCCTACATAACCATTCGAAAGGTGAGAAGTCAGGAAGTCAGGGATTATTTTGCATCTGAAGGTGAATCTGATCCAGAACGTTTAGCAGCACAGAAAGCACGTGATCAAGAGTTCCTAAGGAGTCTGAAGAAATTTGGTATTGGTTTTGTTATTTTCTTAATCTTCTATGCTATCTTAAGGACAGTTCTGGGATTATGGTAGAACGAGGTAAGGCATGAAAAAAGCAGTCTACTTAAAAATACTACTTCCTCTTGTCTCCTTAGTTTTTATTATTAGCATAGGTGTATCAATACTAGCAGGTGTTCTAGGAGCTGTTGTTGGTTCTCAGTCAAATTGTACGACAGAAGTCACGTCAACCTCAACGGACTCATCTGTTTCTTCAGGTGATGGTTCGATTGATTCATTTGTTAAGGAACACAAAGAAGCTTATATTCTTTCCTGGAAAGCTGGCGGGTTCCTACCATCTGCATCAATCACGCAAACCATGATTGAGAATGGGTTTAATTTCTCCAATCCTAACGGAACATCGTTCTGGCAGGCTCATAATATGGGTGGGGTTAAAACCTCCAGCAAGAGTAACTTCCCTGTTACGCTTGCCACTTACGGTGATGACAGCGTTGACCTAACAGGAACGAAACCAGGAGCTAATGTAGGAGATGGTACAGGTGGAGCTTACACCTGGTTCTCCAGTTATGATGCTGGTATTGTTGGCAAAGCAGAGTTTATGGCTCATCAAAGCCTATATACTAAGGCTATCAACAATACGGATGGTATAGCGACTCTAAGTGCTATTGCAGACGGTGGCTGGGCTACTGACGGTACTTATAAAACTAAGCTTATTGACATGTACAATTCGCTTGGCAAAAAGTATGAATGGCTGGATAAGGAGGCTATCAGCGCTCACGGAGAGAAGCCTTATAAGGAAACAGTAACTTCACCTGGAGATAGTGATAGTGGTTCGTCTGATACCTCAACAAATAGTAAGAATAAAGATTGTAGTGATTCTTCTTCAGGAAGTGCAACAGATGGAACGGGAACTGTTCCAGCCGATGCAACAGCTTGGGGATATAGACCAGATGACCTTCCAGATAGTCTGAAGCAATATATTATTGATCCATCGAAGAATGGTTTAACTTATAAAGGTCCAACTGGCTGGGTTGAACACTCTGGTCAGTGTGTCGACTTGACCGAAAGTTTGGGTAATGCCCTTTGGGGGCATCAAGGAATCACATCAGGAAACGGGGATCAACAAGCCAGTGCCTGGGCTAGTTTCTTTGGCAATAGTACAAAAACAAATCCTAAACGTGGCGCTATTTTCTCAACTAACGCTGCAGCGAATCATACAGGGATTGTTTGTCATGTCTTTGAAGATGGATCCATCTTAATTGTCGAACAAAATACTCCTCTCTCAGGAATCAATTATTATGGAGTAATTGACACTTGGAATTATCGTGTGGTTCGTCCAGAAACACAAAAATCGGATGGTTTCCATTATGCTTACCCTGATGGAAAAGAGCCTAACATTAAATAAAGAAAAGAAGGAATGTCATGTTTAAATGGATTAAGGAGAATATTATTATGGTGATTGTTATTGTTCTACTACTGGTTTTTGCAGGGTTTGGTATATTTTCTAAGTTCAAGGAAAGTACCCATACCTCCCCTCGGACAGACCGGGTCTCAGAAAATACCAAAAACAAAGATTCATCATCTGATGAAGAGGAAACAGCAGATGAAAAGAATTATCGCACGGCTAAATTGAAGCTGGAGCATCCTTATACAGAAAGCAGTGAGGAGCAAAAACAACAAGTTCTTAAAGCCTTTGATGAAGCTATCAATGATATTAAGAAAGCAGGCCATTTATCGAAGGTTACAGGCACCATCGGAAATCACCTTTCAATGAGCCAATCAGGAATGGTTTCAACCTTTGCGATGGCTCTACTGGTGAATGAGTATGACTTTCAATCATCTAAACTAGAAGTAATGCCATCTGAAAACGAAGATGTTGTTCAATTTTTAATCGTTCTGACCAAGGCTGGAGAAGACAATTGTTATTTTGTAGGAAACTTCAATACAACTGTCAATCAAATCCAGCTAAAGGCCTATGTTGGCGGTAACATTGGCGGAACATTTGGATAGAAGACAAAACAATCAATGCACAAAAAGTTATATAACAATTTGTGCATTTTTTATTGACAAAAATAGGAGTATAAGATAAAATAGAGATACAGAAGTATATAACAAGTTATTTAACTAATTACATATAAAAGGAGTGTTTTTATGAAAATTCAAACAACGAATCTAGATAAAGGTGGCGGCGGAAAAAGCAGTCACACGTATAACGAAGGGGACTGGATATCACGTGTTAAGAATAAGCGTGTCTTGTTAATTGATGGAGCCAGAGAATGTAATTTAACACACTCCTTTGATGTCACAAGTGAAAAGACGATCTATGATGTTTTTACAACAGGGGAATATGAAATTTGTCGAATTAATGATAACCTTAGCTTAATTCGAGGGGATGAACGATTAACAGATGAGCAGTTAGATTTATCCAGTCGAAATAATAAATATCTTCAGTTATTTATGTGGTTCAGTGAGCATTATGAAGAATTGGCAGAACAGTTTGATATTATTTTGATTGATACTCATAATGATGAAAGTCTGGTGACTGCAAACTTTATTGCTGTTTCAGATATTGTTTTAGGGGTAACGGATGCGTCAACTAATGGTTTTCGTGCCTGGTTAGCTCTTAAAAAGTTTGTTGATTACATCAAGAATGAGGCAGTCGAAGTTATCACAAAGAAAAGTTATGTAAAGGCGAAAGCCTATCTGATTGGCAATAAAATTGAATACTACGGCAATAATGTGACAGATACCTGCAAACAATTTTTAGATGTTGTTCAGGAAGATGAAGCTTATTTAGGGTCTATACAGAAAAAAGAGCTCGTAGCCAAAAGTTTAGTTATTAATCAAAGTGTTTTTGAGCAACGGGAATCAATGACTCCTAAACAAAAACAAGATCATCAGAAATTTTATGATAATATAGAGTATGTCTATCAAAATATTTTAACAGTACTAGAAGGAGAGGTAGCTTAATGTCTGATAATCGTTTTGCTCAATTAAAAGAAAATTTTGAAAAAGAACCACCTAAACGACGTGTTCCAAGGCCTCGAACAATAGCCGCACAGAAAGCTCCTGATAGCTATAATAAGAAAGGTCGTTATCCGTTTTCGCTTCACTATGACGTTCGCTATGAGAAGTTAGAAGAGCTCGTAGCATTTCATAGATCTAAGTCGGCCTCAGATTACATAGAAAAATTGATTATCCAGGAGTGGGAGAAGATGCAACGCAAACTCAAAAATCAAGAAAGATAGGGAGTGAGACGATGGCTTATTTATCAAAATTATCTGATTTAGATCAATCATTGAATGATTTGGATTCTGAACAAATCTATATTCCAAAAGCACTTCTTGAGAATGATGATTTTAAGGGTCTGAAATCCAAAGAGGTGTTACTATACTCTTTTCTATTAAATCGGTTAAGAGAACCATTTGATTTTATTCAAAAAGGGTATGATGAAAATGGCCATACCTTTGTTCAATTTAAGGTTGACGATTTATGTGAATTACTTAATCAGAGCAAAAGCACTGTCATTTCTTTAAAGAAAAAATTACAACAATATGGTTTGATCGAAGAAGTTCAAGTAGGGAATAATCAACCAAACCGAATTTATTTAACAGATAAGCTTGTTCATTATATGGTCCAAGGAGAAAGATTATGATTATTTTTGTTTCTATCAAAAAGCTTGTTCAGACTTTCTGGTGGTTGATGGCAGCAATAGCACTATATATATTCTATCAATCCATTGGCTTAAACATGTTCTTCTTGCTAGTTATTGGACTGCTGGCATTGAAGTTTGTTCCTGTCCTAGTGTTACCAATTATCATCATTGCGCTAGGAGTCCACTTCTCAGGTGGCTTTTCGTTCATTGCAGACGCTATTACTTGGGGCTTTTGGGGGCTTGTTGCTTTACCCATTTGCTTTGGTTTTGTAGAGAGTGTCCATTCTAAGCTTGAACGAAGAAAGCATGAACAGAAGTAATACAAAAAAGGCGTTACTCTTAGGGATAAGGCCTTTTTTGATGTCAAAATCAAAATAAATTTGAAAAGGAGGCAACGAATTTATAAAATAAGGCTCGTTATTCTAATTGATAGGAGAGAGCCAATGACAAGCACAACTTTTGATGAACGTGAACTTAAAGAACAATTGTTTGCCCAAAATGCGATTGACTTTTATGACTTTGTAGCTAAGTATGATAATCAAATGGTTCCAGTTATGAAAGCTAGAGGTTATACTTGCATACACTCTATGGAACGTACAGTTGCTTTCACGTTTGGTGAATTTACCTTCCGTCGTCGTCGATGGAAAAAGGGGGATAAATGGGTGGTTCCAGTAGATGAAAAATTAGGATTAAAGAAGAACGTTCGTTTCTCCTGGGAGTTTATGTATCAGATTGCCAGACTATCTACGATGATGCCTTATGATAAAGTGACACAGGTTATCCAGATGACCTATCATATTACGATTACTAAGCCTACTGTTGTTCAAGCAGTCAAGCTATGTGATAAGTTGTTAGAGGAACGTGCAGCATATCGGTTTTATGAAGAAAATAATGAAAAGAATAAGGAAAGAATTGATGTCATCTATATTGAGGGGGATGGGGTCATGGTTAAAGCACGTGATATTGATACAGAAAATCATCATTATGATTTGTCTCACTTCGTTGTGCATACTGGAAGTCATAAAGTTGGGAGTAATCGCTTTGAACTGAAGGATAAAAAGGAATTTGTAGCTCTGGATAATCGTTTGGTTAGAGAACAGGTGTTAGATTATTTATTCAACACCTATGAAATAACAGAGCAAACATTATTGATTACTAATTCAGATGGTGGCCACGGTTATACGCCATACGTTTTTAAAGAAATTGCTAAGGCGCTAAAAATTAAACGACATGAGCATTTCTGGGATGAGTATCACGTTAATCAGAAAATCAAAAGTTTTTTTAAACCGTATTCAGAGGAGCTTCTTGACAGAGCTTTTCAGGCGATAAAACAACACGATAAAGGGAAACTTCGTACAATTCTTGATACAACAGAAGCATTGTTGTCAACTGAGGAAGAACTGGAGGCTTTTGAAGAATTCAAAAGAAAGTTACTAAATAATTTTCAGTACACTAAGCCAGCTGAACTAAGAGGCTTCAGTCATGCTGGTATTGGTATCATGGAAAGCCAACATCGGAAAATCACGTACAGAATGAAGAAACGTGGAATGTATTGGACGGTGTGGGGAGCTGAAACGATGAGTCAAATGATTGTTTTGGCTTATGAAAAACAGTTAAGGGAACTCTTCTTTGGTTCTTGGAGAGAAGATTATAATCGTTTGACGGAACTGGAAACAATGAGTGCAGGCCAAATAAAGATTAAACAAAATCAGATCAAGAAGTCTTATGATTTACAATCATTCGGTCGATTAGGGCATGGTAACCACCACAATATTTAGATAAAAAGTTATATACTAAGTTATATAAAAACAACCCTTTTTAAAAGGGCTTTTTATGCTACCTTTTTACAAAAAATACTTGCGCCATGTGTTGTAGTGTGTTATACTAGTACCAACTTAAACGAATAAAAAAAGACGAAAGATACGCTAACATCTTCCGCCTTACCGAGTAAGAACCAACACTTCCTACTCAGTCTTTATTACATGATACAGGATAATGAAATCCATGTCAAGGCTGAGCAAGAAATTGTTCAGCTTTTTTCTTTACATCTCGGTAACAAGTTCTTCTCAAATAATACAGAATTGGTCATTCTAAAAAATTCTACCGCATACTTTTTACAAAAAATACTTGCGCCATGTGTTGTAGTGTGTTATACTAGTACCAAC